>Ga0208299_1001285_pt1 | contig 19248 bp, 15 predicted proteins | sample 15_taG_FD_184089 | JGI IMG/M metagenome (GOLD analysis project Ga0208299, IMG submission 184089) | Marine viral communities from the Subarctic Pacific Ocean - 15_ETSP_OMZ_AT15312 metaG (SPAdes) (version 2) | ecosystem: Environmental > Aquatic > Marine > Oceanic | place: Pacific Ocean | collected...
ACCCTTAAAAGAGAATCAGTCAGATCATCTGAAACTACCAAAATCCCCCCGTTGCTCCCAAAGGCCTCAAAAACATTGCCAGTATTTAACCTATCTAAAAAACGAACCCCTGAAACCCCATGGTAAATCGAAATATTACCAGTAGACACATCATCAAACACCTTCATCGTGCCGATCGTAGTGGGGCTTGCAGAATAAATTCCGTTATTAAAATCAATAGTGCCCGAAGCTGGGGCCGTGAAGATATCGGTTGCCATTCTATATTATATTACACTATTATTCCTATTGCGACCATCAAAAGGGACCAAATCCCTAAAACCTTTGCATAAGTTAAAAATGGAGTCTTGAAATACATTTTTCCTATACAGGTGCACTTATGGGTGGGAGATATCAAATATGCTGCATATTCCAAAGCGAAAAACAAAGTAAAATACTGAAGGCCAAAAACCTGCGTCAGCAACACCGTAATTCCTATGAATTTCCCCGAAGAACCTAACGCAAAAGACGCGCAAAAACCAAAAAAAGCAGCCCAACCAACCCCATTTGCGGCCCCCACATAAGCCCTCAGCTCCTCATAGTAAACCCCTATAAAATTAGATACCAAAATAATACCCCCCACCATCATTAACAGCTTCCAATTCAAATATTTAACAATGTCCCATGTTTTAGCCATTATCATGTAATATAAAGCCAACCCCAAAAAAATCAGCCACCCCTCATAGCCACCCACCAACAAGCCAACACTTAAAAGCAGAGGCAACAACGTCCAAACCAATGCCTTGGGGCTCTCCTCCCCCTTGTAAGAAATAGTAACATCGCCCTCCTTGATCGTGACACAAATAAAAAAACCAATATAAAGCAAACTCACCAACAACAAAGGCCACGTATAAGACAAAACACCCACGTAAGACAACCCCAGTACTCCCATAGGCAAAATAACGGTCTTTTCTAATGGGCTCCATAAATAATAATGATGAGTTGCCAAATAATCTATGATTCCAAACTTAGACCTAGATTCTGGCTCTTGAGAGGCCAATGTATCTAATACTGCAGCCGAAACAGACACGCGCCCCGGCACAGGCAAAACCCCCGAAACCAAAGAAACCAAAAATACCAACAATCTCTTTGATTTAATGTGGGAAATTAATACACCAAAAAGCACACCAAAATAATTCTTATCCTTTATAATGCCTGACGCTACCATGATGGCAGCTAAAAATAATACATACTCCTGCTTTGCTACCAATACATCCCACATGTTAATATTTATTGGGAGGACTTAAATCGACCCCTCGTCCTGAAAAATGCCTATTGTGGCCATTTATAAAAACTCCACTAGATTGTCTAACGTATCCTAGTTGTTCTGGAGACCTACTAGAGGCGTGACCATCTACAAAAACAACAACAGCTTTACCATTATGACGTGGGTCAACTGCAGTGCGAGGACTACCCGGATCACCTGTGCCTTTATCAGAAACCGCTGTTAATCTAGGAGGATCTAAAGTCCATCCATGGTTGGTTAGTGCATTGAAGTCTTTTTTATTGTCTTGGTAAGCAATTCTCTCTTCTCCTGAAAACCCTGCTGCCGTACCCAAACAATCGCCCGCAACGACAGTACCAGAACTAGAACTAACAAAAGACTGTTTAACAGGAAAGTTAACAAATTTACCTGCGGCCGTTCGTGCATTTCCTAAAAAATGATGATTATAACCATAAGCACTGTTGCGCTCATCTGCTCGCAACGGAACACTTGGACACACATAAACCTTACTATCATAATTTTGCCTATCATCTGCCACAACTGGCACTCTAAAGGCATAAATTCCCACGTGTGCTCCCATGGTCGCAACCCAACGCGGCCTATATTTTAAGCCGTTACCCACTGGATACCAATTTTCAGGATTAGAAATGCCTCCCGCTTTTTTGGCATGACGCCCCGGCACCATAATACCGTCGTTATCGTCGTTATGCATTTGCCAACCTAGTATTAACTGCTTTTGGTTTGATAGGCAGTTGATGTTGCGCGCCTTAGCTTTTGCTTTGCTTAACGCAGGCAACAACAGGGCCGCTAAAATAGCTATAATAGCCACGACCACTAACAACTCTATGAGCGTAAATGCCTTTTTCACTTCTCTAATATAAAAATTCCTAAACCGTTCCAAAAATCGTCAGGATCTTCCCCTTTAGTAAATATTTCTTTTTTGTATTTAACATTTAATTTTAAATCCTTTATACCTTTTAGTACCCCTCTTTTTTCCCAATTCCAATCATCTACTATTAACACAAGTTCATCAGCCAAATAATCTTTAAAATCAGTAAGCACCTGATATTGATCCTTAAAAGTATGTTCTCCGTCGTAAAAAATAACGTTAGGTTCGTATAGTAAAGACTTTTTATTAAAATTTAAATAATTTTCATCTAAAACCTGTACTTTATTAGTTCCTTTAAATTTTTTTAAATTTTGTAAAAAAACATCTTTTGGTTTTGTTTTTACGACAGACTCTCCAAGGCTTGCCCATAGAGGTGTAATCGCAGGCATTATTTTTTCCACGCTCCAGTTGTCAATTGCTATAGCGTCTGCATCGTTACCATACAAAGCCGAGCAAAACGTAGCTCCTCTATACGAGCCTATTTCCAAATACACTGTATTTTCCTTGTTGCAAATATTATTCAAAAAACACCTTACCTTCTTGCTGGTGAGACCCCTAATATCCATTACATCTTGGGTAAGCTTTGACACCTCCAGCCTACCAAACTTTAACGATTCTTCTATATTCTCAATTGTTGCTGACATCTTTTTTTGAATCTGCTAACACATCGCAATAATTGCAATCCCAACACTGAAATTTACAGGTTTTGATTTTCTTGCGCCACCCACCCAACTCCTCTTGAGAAACACCGTCCAAATAAAGCCCCGAACCATCACACAAAGTCTCTTCGCCTTTAGCATAATTCTTTATAATAGTCAAAGACTCCTTCAACCTATCTAAATTATCTCTTCCGTGCATTTTAAACACTTGAATATAATTTAAAAGCTCATCATATTCCTTCTTGAAAGGGGGGATAGTAGCTGCTTTAAAAAAGAACGCATTCATCTCGTGTTCCCACTTGTATTGACAAGTTGCCTTAGATATTTCATGCTTAAAATAAGGAAGCTCGTTTGGTTGTTTTAAATTGTTATAAGAATAGTGTTCGTCCATCATCGGACAGCGCCCAAGACAACCTTCGTTTGTTAGCAGCGCTATCTCCACGAATCGATTGTGTTTTTGGTAGATGTAATCTTGAGCCCTTTTTATTTCCTTAAGCTCTTCTAGGTCTCTCATCAAAATGCGATCTACATTAATATAATCAAAACCCTGTTCAGCTGCCAAAACATAATCTTGAGCTGTAGCAAGCTTCCTAAGAATGGTATTTTTAATCTTTAAATCCGGAAAGTGACCCTTTAAACCCATCGCCACCCAGTGTGCATGGGGAATAGTTGCGCTTCTTACCCCTTGGTCATAAAGCTTTTTGAAGTTCCCCACAAATAACTTGTAATTATCATAACGCGGCGAAACATTAACATTATTAAATATCGCGCTTATCTCTATTCCAAGTTGTTTTTTTATATCTAAAGCGTTTTCCCATACGGTATCCCGATCTTCTGGACGAATAAAACCTCCCATGGCGTCTTGAACAAAAGGAGGCACCCTAGATGTAAAGTATATGTCATATATATAATCCTTGTACTCTTCTAAAAAAGGAAGAAAAGTGCCAACAAAATACTCTTGTGTAAGAAAAGGATTTAAAGGAATTGAAAATATTTTTTTATTCATTTTACTCACCGTTTAGGCACCCTGCACAAATTCCATTGCAGCCCTTCTTGTAAAAGACACAATCGCTACATTCGCGCGGAATATTATATCGCTTGTAATTATCTACGTACTTTTTCTGGTATTCGTCTTCTAATGATTTTCGTTTAACTTCGCCCGGCAACCCAAAAACATCATTAACGTTCACTGTTCCCTTGAGGGGGTAACATTGAGTAGAGGTTCCATCCGGAAAAACATCAATAGGCAAAAAGCCACAGGTTGTGTCGCTGTTCCTTTCGTTAAAAGTGGCAAAACCCCGAGAATTGAGCATAACTGATTCGTACGTTTTTCCTTCCCACAAACAAGGCGGTACCTGACAATCTGAAACCACTAATATATTATTAGCTTCTCCAAATCTTAAAATTTTAGTGAGCTCCTTCCCCAGCTCTTTGTTATTTATTAGGTAAGTTCCGGTAAGATCAAGGCCAATCCTAATGGCGTTTACTTTGTTATGAACCTGCGCAACAAGCCATTTAATGTATTCAAAATAGTTGCGCTCTTTAAAGTCACGTGAAATGGTTAGCGACAAAAAAAGCCGCGGACTCTCCTCGAATCCCCAAGTGGACTCATAAGCATCATAAAGCGCCAAATAGTTTTTCTTCCAAGTTTTTAGTCTATTTTTTTCGTCTAGTTCCGCAGAATTAGGGAGCATCCAACGAAAGGCACGGATATTTTTAACTATGTAATTTTTAATACCCTCCCCAAACAAAAGATTAGAAACAAGATTTACCTTGAGTCTTTTCTTAATGACGGTATCAATTATTCCAGTAAAATTAGAATGCTGCGTTGGCTCTCCACCTAATATTCTAACATCAGAGTCAGGCCCTTTACGCGGATCAAATTGATAATAATCCAATAAACTATCTACATACTCAGGTGCCATTTCACCCAAGGAATTTTGTAGGCGCGCTACCTCCTCAGTAAAACAAAAAGAACATCCTTTCGAACATGTTCCATTGATTATAAAATTAAACACATCAGAAGGTTATTTTTAAAGTTGCGGGAGACTTTTCAATTCCCTTGTCCTTAGCCTGCTCACCCGTTAGGCTTACCCCAAATTTTAGGTGTCTTAACCAGTGGTAATCTTCGAGAGTTTGACATTTTTTAATCTCTTCTTTAAGTTTTTGCTCTTCCGCCAATAAAGTTGCCACCTTTATATTATGGCTTTCTACGTTACTTAAAACCTTTTCTGCCATATCGCTCACCGAAATACCCCTCACATCAGCAAGCATGTCCAACACAGGGGTCCTCCCGGGAATACACTTCCACCAGCACGATATCGCCCGCGCTTCTGCTTCCTGTGTACTCCAACTTGCTTTTTCTAACTCTGAGGCGTTAAGCTGAAGTTCCCTAAATTTTTCTGTGAACCTCTCTTCAACTATTTTGTTTAAAAGGGCTTCATTGAACAAAGCGCCATTTTTTTTGTCTACTTCGGTAAGTTCGTATTTAACTTTCTCACCTAGTTCAAGCTCTCCGATCACATGTTGCATTTGTTTTGCAGCAGGGGTTTCTGCTTTTATGGAAACTTTCCCACTATAAGCATCAGCGAACAACCATCCAAGCGCCACATCTTTATCAACTACCGCGGCATTTATCTTGCTAATTTCAATACGACAATCTATGTAAAGCTCATCAATTCTGCCTGCACAATAATTCATATGAGAGCCTAGCTCTTCGACATACCCCCCAACCTGTTCGGATGGTCGGTAAATTATATAAAGGTCACTCATTTAGTCCGGGCTGCCGAAGGATGCACAAATAGTGTGGTTTTCACTAATATCACTAAAGAGATATCCAGTAACCGCCCCAACGGACACCCCGTCTACCTGAACATCCGTAACCTCTCCTTCGGTAGTGGGGTCCATCTCAAATATCTGGGAAGATCCTGCCTGAAGGGGAACTATACCGGTTTGGCTCATGTTTTGGGTCGGTACACCATAAGGAGAAATAGAACCATTTGTAAAAGGAAGCACGGTGATGGTATATACTCCGCTCAAAGGCTTAAATGTTGCTGAAATACTATGGTTACCCGTAACACCACTGAACGTATAATATTCGTAATCACCCGAGTCAGTAGGCCCCACCGAAACACCGTCTACGACAATGTCATCAATAACATTCCACGGCAAAAAACGTTGATTTTTAACTGAATAGCTAAATGATTCTACTTTAAGCGACACATCACCGGCAGGTTGACCGCTAGGCCAACTACCACTAACACCACGAGAGAAACTTGAATCAACCCCTGAAGGAAAAACAAAACCACCCTGATTAAAACCCCCGGGGCTCGGACTTATGGTAACACTATAGTCGCTCATAGATTAATCTTTCTCATCGTCTCCTAAAAAGCCTGCAGCCCAGTGGTCGGGACCCGCTCCCTCTCCTTCTGGAGGTTCTAAATCTAAATGCTTTGCAGCTTCCTGTTTTAGACCGGCGAAACCACGGTCCATTTCCAAGGCGTGTTGTGCTGCCATTCCTAAAACTTGCCTTTGTTGAGCTGGGTCCATCATCGTAATCGAATCCATGTTACCCTCATTGACCCGACCGTAAAACATAACATCTAGAGCCGCTTGCTTGGCCATTCTTACTGTCCAATATTCTGCTTCCAGCTTTTCTTCCAGCTCTTTATTGCCAAAGACGTCCATTAGATTGGTGCCATCGGGTAACAACGCGTGCTCGCTTGCAAGAAATTCTTTAATGACTCTTAATAGGGTGTCTTTTTCCGTATAAGCGTCTCTCACATTACGCTCAAATCTTACGTGATCTTTCGTTTTATCTTCTATTTCCAGTTCTATAAGCTCTTTTTGGATGTCTGAACTAGCAAATTCTAATTTTTCTTTTTCTAGCTTGATTTCTAGGGCGTGTTTCTTTAGCTGGTATTCTAGAGTCCTAACGGACTCCTCTCTTGCACGCACTTCCATCAGCCACTGTTTTAATGTGGCGTAAGGGGTTAACTGGGCACCTCCCACAAAGTATTTTAGCTTAAAATAAGGGGTTGCATTACACTTTTCACAGGCGAATTTTATTAATTCTGCGTCGTTCATATACCTATATTATTGCACAAAAGAGCAACTTCTCCACTTCTTTTTACTCTCTCCAAGAGCAATGCCCTGAAGATTGGCCCGCGTGAGCCGTGGGGGAAAGTCCGGCGACATTAGCTGTTCCAGTATCCGTCGCATAGTAAAATTTCCAGTTTTCATTGTTCTGTGCGCCATCATAGTTTCCGAGCATATATTGATGATCTTGACCCATGGTAAAGTTCTCTTCGCCACAGTTAGTTTGGGGTTTTGCCGAGGTTCCATAATTGGTGTCAGTAACAAGGTTCCACTTTCTTAAATTATTGCCGCCATTATAACTCCCTTCATTGCCACCCATCCCTTTTCGAACCTTGCTGGATATACCTTTCTGTTGACCATTATTAGCCCAGTGCGAACCACTAGCAAAAGAATCAGTGGCAAATGTTACTTTTTGACCATTTGGCGAACCCGAGTAGTTAACCCACCAATATCCATAATGTTGATCTGAAAAACCAGAACACGCAGCCTGATCAGAGTTACTATTAATTCCTCCAGATATAGTGGAAGTTGCCATGCTCTCATTATGGTAATTGAATTTATCTACATTGCTGCTTCCCCCTCCGCTTATCCACGCAAAATCGTGCTCCTTAAAAACAGTGCCACAATCGTTTCTACTCTGCACCATATGCATGGCGCTCGTAGGAGTATATTCAGTATCAGTAAACATATTCATACAAGTGGTATTTGTTGAGGTTCCGGGATGAGAAGTGGAAGCTCCCCACATAAACGCAAGCTTCAAACTACATCCCCCTGAAGTATAGCTAGCGGGCGTCCCCACTTTATCGCCTAGGTTGGCCGTTTGATCTGTTGACGCTTGTGTTTTGTGAACGCTTTTCCACGGTGATTGGCTCTTGTAACCGCACAGTGTGTAGGCGTAATTAATAATTTGCCTATACTTAAACCCTAAGAAAAACCTTGCGCCTTTCGATGGCCTTGGATCCTCACTAGTACCGTTGTCCCATGGCCCGGTGGTGGTAGGCAAGCCGGGCGCGGTCACGGTCGGGTTCCTGTTTGCGATTAAATAAGGACCTCGTCCGTCGCCATCGAACCCTCCTTGGGCATTCCATATATCTTGTATTTCTGCGCTAGTAAGAGCATTATTCCATATTGCCACATTACGCAAATACCCAGTGTATCTGTCGTCAATATCATACCCTCTTCCTATGCTATTAAAATGCCAAGTAACATAACTATGCGCACCTGCAATAATTCTATCTACTTCGCCATCAATATAAAAGGTAAGTTCACTGAGATTGCCAGCTTGTTTAGTTATAGCTATTTGATGCCATTTGTCGTCATTAACAGTACTAGTTGAATCATATTGATACCACTGGCTGTCATAAGCACAATATCTTATTTTGCCGTCATGCAGACCAAAGCCGTGAGCCACAGAGCCAGAGCTATCCCCCACAATACACGCCGCTGGATCCCCCGGGTAATCAGCGCTGGAATCTGAATTGGTTGTTCTTATCGTCGCTAAAATTGTTTGTCCACCTTGAATCATCTGATATCCGCCAGTCCTAGTAACGGCAAAACAACAATTAGCTACATCAGAAAACAGCAACCCTTCCCTCGTAAACTGAGGAATGGCGGTTCCGTCCCAACCGCCTGTAGTCCCGGGCTGCGTTGTTCGCGTGGCATCTCTACTGTTACCGCTTGAATCCGCCCAAGTTTGTTCGAAATCGCCCGAATGAACATTTTTATCGACGGCATCATACAATGCAAAAAGAGAAGAAGCTCCGTCTCTTCCCACTCCAGCTAAACCTGCTCCTATACTTTGTGCCATCTTATATTATATACACTATTTTTATTCTCTCCAGCCGCATTGCCCTGAAGATTGGCCCGCGTGTGCCGTGGGAGATAACCCAGTCACGTTGGCTGTTCCGGTATCAGTGGCATAATACCACTTCCAATTTTCATTATTTTGGACTCCATCATAATTACCTAACATATACTGATGGTCTTGGCCCATTGTAAAATTTTCCTCACCACAATTAGGTTGAGGTTTTGCCACGGCCCCAAGGTTAGTGTCCGTTGGGAAGTACCACCGGTTAAAGTGGTAACCACCAGCATAAGAGCCCTGCTGTCCGGTCATTCCCTTGCGCCATTTGCTTGACATGCCTTTCTGTTGACCATAAACCCAAAAGGACGTATGACTAGCAAAAGTATCAGAAGCAAAAGTAATCTTCTGTGTGCCCCCTGAATAACCCCAGTAACCGTAATGTTGATCTGAAAAACCACCGTTGCCCCCATGGCCGTCCCCTCCGGCAGTCCCTCCGGTGAATGTGCTAGTGCGCATAGTTTCCGTATGAAAGTTAAACTTATCCACGGTACTGCTTCCGCCTCCCGATGTCCACGAAAAATCGTGTTCTTTAAACACTGTGGCCGCATCGTTTCTTGATTGCACCAAATTCATCGCGCTCGTCAAATTATAGGCTGAATCTGTGAACATGTTTGTTGCTATAGCCTGTTGTGTATCGCCGGGAAAACTATTGCTAGCGCCCCAAAGCCACAAAACCTTTTTGCTGCACGCACCAGAAATATAGGACCCGGCATATTGCATCAAATTCCCCAAGTTTGTTGTTTGGTCTGTAGATGATACTGTTTTATGGACGCTTGTCCACGGTGAACTGCTCTTATATCCACACGCTGTGTATGCGTAATTTATGATTTGCTTATACTTAAAACCTGTCCAAAACCTATCAGGGGTACCGGTTCTTCCTCGCCTGTTAAAATTAAGTTTTATCTGTTCCAGAGAGAGGATTTGGTTATAGATAGTTACGTTTCTAATGTGTCCATCTATTGCTGTAGTACCCAGCACCCCTGAAGCATTAAAACCACAACCAACAGAAATATCACTGGCTCCGGCCGTCCAACTTCCATAAACATTGTCTTGGGTCGAAGCTACGAGCGCCCCATCAAAATACAACTTAAGTGAAGTAGTGGAAAGGTCTGTTCTAACCACAGCTAACTGATGCCACTTACCATCATTTGTGCCCGGGTTTGAATTGACTTTTTGGTTAATTGCCTGAGTCTCGGTGGCTGCCCCGAAATAATTCTGACTGGAACCAACTTCAATAAACACAAACTTACCGCTCGCATCCACCACATAAATTGGAATTCTATGGGTATCATCAGTAGAAGTATACTTTAACCAAAGTATAACAGTACAGCTCAAAAGACTGGGCATATTGTGCGAAGTATTATAAGCATAATCAACATTCGCCCTTGTAAATTGAGCTCCGCTTCTCGTGAATTGAGGGTAAAAACCAGCTGCCCCGTAACTAGTAGCAGTGGTAGCTAAAGTTAAATTGTTGCCCCTACCAGTCAAGTCGGTCCACGTGTCCTCATAGTCTCCCGTGAGTGGTCCACTAAGGGAATCCACACTAAAAACCATTCCTCCTCTAAAAACTTTTGGTCCTCCTATTGCTGCCATTTTTTATTTCCCGAATCTATTTTTAAAGCTGTTGTAGTTTTGTTGGATTTCTGCGTAAGTTAGGTTTCGATTATAAACACGAACGCTCGCTAGTGCAGCATTCAAATAATTTGAAGCCCAAGCACTATAACCTATCTTACAGACTGGGGTCGCAGACAAATGTCCGGTCCAAACAGTACTTGCTACAGAATCAATTTCAACACCGTCAACATAAATTCGAATAGTTGTCCCGTCCTGAGTATAAACCAAATTTATCCACTCCCCCATATAACTACTTAAATCTGTATCGTGGGAAATAATACTGCTATTACCTGTCTCCGCGAGTATCTTAAGATTTCCGCTGCCCTCTCCACGTAAAATAAAATAATCTGAATACCCATTGTCATACAAATAATAAAGCCCCCTGTAGGCGTCCGAATCAACAAAATTAATCCAAAAATCCAAAGCTCCCGTGGTGGACACTAAAGGCCCGGAAAGACTCTGGCTAGGCTGGATATAATCACTACTACCGTTAAAACCAATCGCCCCAACATTTTTAAACTTAAGAGGAAACCCCTGATTATCGCGGCCGGTGTTTACATTTTTTTGGCCGTTGTAGCCTTGTTTGAAAAGCACAGAAGGAGGGGAGCCATAAACCGTACCTGTATATCCGTTCCCACTTCGATCTGCCCATGTGACATTACCATCGTTTCTCCAATAACCGGTAACATCTGAACTATTACTTAAACTCATAGGATTAGGAGGGAGAGGCCCCCCATTAGGTCCGGTAGCAGCAAGAACTTGAACTTGCGCTAAAGTAAGCACCGAGTCATAAAGAACCACTTCATTTATAATACCATCAAAATAACTAGAACTAGCATATCGTCCTATCCATAAGTCGTTGTCAGTCGTAAAGCTACTTGTGGTTTGAGTATCGACCGCACCCACCGAAGCCCCATCTATATAAATTTTTTGCTCTCCGCTTGTAATAGTTGCAGCAAAATGATGCCAAGTTTCATATGTAGAAAAAGACGCGGACGTAGCTGCTGCAGTATTAACATTATCATCAAAATACAAAATCAACGAAGGGCTGGTTGATTTATATATAAGCCACCTAGGAGCTCCTCCGCTGGCCATATCTTTTGCTATTAAACGCGAACTGACACCATTAGTATTAGCATAAAACCAAAAAGAAACACTTAACGAACCAGTAAAATTTCCCACGTCACCGCATTTTAAATAATCACTAGCTCCATCAAACGTCATCGGCCTATTATACCCCTCAACCAACTGCGGACAGCCGGTTTGGCCGGTTAGCCAAGAAGCATTTGCAATTGTCCCTTCACTACCATTTCCACTCCCATCATAAGCAACCAACCCAGCCCCTTCACTTAAAGGTACCCATAATTTCAAATCAGTTTGAGAAACAAATCCTCCAGATGCATCATTTTTGGTTGGAATAATAACCTTCGAATCATCATAAAGCTCCTTAATATTAGCGGCCGACAACTCTTTGCTAAATATTTTTAAATCATGAACTTGGCCGTCTAAATCTTGAGTTAGACCTGTCCCTCTTGTGCCAATGTAAGAGGTTGAGGATCCTGCGCTAAAAGTGTAAGCGTTATCCTGCTGCATAGAAATTTCTTGCCCATCTACATACATTTTCTCCGCATTGCTGGAGTCTCGAGTATAAGCAAAAAACGTAACCGCATACCTAGTATAAGCGTTAGCTTCTGAAACAGCAGAAAAACAATTTCCTTGCCTATGTATAAGAAAACGAAACCCATCGGTATCCCCAATACCACAACCACTAAAAGCCCCAATCTCCAATCCAAACGAACTACTTTGATCATTAGAAAAAAGGGTATCTCTCCAATCCGTACTACCCGTTAAATTTCCATCTCCCGTAAAAATAACAACAATAGTACACGGCCCATTCATTATATAGTCAGAACTATAACCAAAACTAACAGTATCGTCCGTCCCATCAAAATCCAAACAAGTCCCATTATACATCGTCCCATTATTATTGTTCACCTTATCATACAGCAACGTTGCAGGGCCTGCTGCCGACTTCATGGCAGCATCCCCGCAAAAAACAAGGTTTTTCGTTACTAAAGATGGACTATAATCTTGGGCCATTACATAACCATTCCAGTTGGTGTCCAATCAGGACCACTTAAAATGTTAAGCATTTCTTCATGCTTAAATTCGTAGCCTGAAGCGCTCCAGCTATTTGTTGCGCCTGACACGAGTGCGCCCGTGCCATTGGTTCCACTTGTAGATGTAAGGGCTATAGTTGGTTCGCTGGTGTAACCATATCCACCGCTTACAAGTGAAACCGAACTAATAACCCCACTAAGCTGCTTAAAGGTCCCAACAAACCCATGACCTCCTCCACCTACCGCAGTAAGACTGCCGTCAGAGCTATAATCTGCCCCTCCACTTACGAGATCTAAAGAGGTCACATTACCACCTGAAGCTTCAACCTCCAAAGCCAAATCAAAACAATCAGGCTGCCCTGTGGTTTGCCCAGAAGCAGCAAAAAAGCCAGACCCAAGGATATTGTCCGTATAAAGAGGATAATAACCTGTGCCTGTTACTACAGGATCTGTAGGTTCTCCGGGATTAGCAAAAGCTTCTACAGCACCGCCGCTACCGTCACCATCAATGATTACGGTTGGATCAGCAGTATAATATTCTCCACTATTGGTGATATGAACCGCATTAATAACGCCGCCGTCTTGAGTGAAAGTTCCAGCAAAGCCGTTACCCCCTCCGCCTGACGCAGTAAGGTTGCCGTCCGAACTGTAGCCCGACCCGCCATTCATAATCGACAAATTGTCTATCCAACCCCCACCTGTCATGGTAGATTTGCTCCATTCCAGATAAGCGCCGCTTCCGGTGACCTGATAATCATACTTATAAGTATCATATGTGCCACTTTGAACGGCTGTCTCAGGATATTGCTCTTCGCTCTGCCACGTAGGCTGAACGTCGGGACTATCTTGGTGCCACCCACTAAAAACAGATATCTGCGGCTCATCACCTGAATGTTGCGGGTATTCGAGTACACGATACTTGACAAATGCCTCTGTACCGGGTGTTGGCGCTACGTTATAACGACATGTCGCTGGCGATGTTTCCATTACTTGGTTAAAATTTACTCCCGTGGCCGCATCGCCGCTCGTCAGGAACATCCACCTTCTGTTGGGATATCTATTATGCATGATATATTATATTTTATTAAATTTACACGTTAATTATACTCCGAATCTGTTTCTTTGTTGGTTGAAATTTTCTTTTACTTGCTGGGGAGTTAAAATTGTATCATAAATTTGCGTGTTGTAAACTTTACCCGTATAATGAAAACTAGTGTTTGCTCCATATCTCCCTATCGATAATTCGTTAGATGTACTGTCGGCACTTGTTCCTGTCGTGCCGTCAGCTGCGGATATATATTCTCCATTAATGTACAGCTTAATAGCCTGCCCGCTCGCACCGGGCCAAGTCGCCACAACGTGATAAATAGTATTAGCCACAAAAGTATTCCCCGCCACTTCAGGGCTATGGGAGCCCCCAGCGGCCCAAATCCGAATATACCCCTGACGCCAATATATCATCCAACCTCCGGTTTCGTTCGCACTTTTTCTATAACCCAAACTAGACACATAGGTTGCAGTAGTCGTAGGGGACATGACCCACTGGGCAATAGTACGATCAACACCGTCTTTTATAAAAGCCCCTCCTGCGTGCCCCATATTAATTTCATCGTCCGTTCCATCAAAATCCCAAACCGCACTATCAATAGGCCTAATTACTTCACCAACTCTATAAGTTGTAACATCAGTTGTTTCCTTGGTAGCAAAATTGCCGCCATTATGGTTACCACTTCTATCTACTACAGGAGCACTTAAGTTGCGTCTTGTTGGAGGGGTAAAATCGCGCGAATAAAGAGCGGTTCCTTTTGTTACGCGAAACTCATCCAGATAACCAGCCCAAGGATAACTTGTAGTATGAACGCCATTGTGTATGTGGAAGTTATCTGTATACTGACCTATATCAACGGAACTCGTTACCCCCGCCTTGTAAACACCATCAACGTATGTACCCCAAACACTACCTCTTCGCACTACTGCTATATGATACCATGTATTTGCTGAGATTACTCCAGCAGCCGAATCGTAAACGGAAGCCTGATAGTGGGTCCTTATTCTGCCATCACTATTTAAATAATTACCAACACCTTTTTGGCCACCACCGGAAATTCGGCCAAGTTCAAACATACAATCCCAACTTGCTATAGTCCCAGAATGATACATCCAATAATCAATAGTAAAATCGGTACTTGTTCCAAAATCAAAATCAGTCGAACCAGCAACACTCAAAAAATTATTAGAAACATTAGCGCCATAAATAGCACCCCCGGGAAATTTAGACTGCGCACTGCTGTGGGTCATTTGACTTGCAGAATTAGTAATCACATGCTTGCTTGGGCTAGAATCATAAAAACTTGTGCCGGTTCCCACATTCCCATGAATCATCAAATTAACAGAAGCAGGCCGACTGTACGCGCCCGAGACTTCCCCGGCGGCCACCCCCCTACCAGTTTTACGCACTAGAGGTGTCCTATAAGGCTTCAACTCAATCTGCACATTACACCAATAATATTTTACATCAAAAACTGCAGCGCCGCCCGAACTACCGCTATTGTTAAAATAATAATCCCATCCTCTATCTTCTATTCTTACGTTGCCAGTCACGCCACCTGACGGAATAGTTAATAAAAACTCAAAATACCACCAATGATTAAACCCATTAACCGGCTGAGCCCCACCCGCAACAGGCTTAAGATCAAGAGCTTGGCCGTGACCCCCCGCAGAACTGTAAATATGTAACCCCATATTATTGCTACTTAACCCCCGACCGGCAGCTATAATTGCAGCTTCCTCGCTCGTCCACGGCAAATACCACCCACTAAACATAATTGTATCGCCTGCGCTAAAAGCTCGGGACGCCCCCAAGTTTATATCGCCCTCCCACCACGTTTTGGGCCAGTACGTGCCAAATTCTATTTTTCCGGGCACAGGGACTGGAGCTGTAAAACTATTAGGACTACTAGAATAAGCTACAGTAGGAGCAATAGGGAAAGAGTTGAGCATATAACTAGAGCCCCACCCGTAGTGAAGGCTTGTTCTGGTGTCAAATAGTTCGTTTGTAGTCGGTTCGCCCGGATAACTCTTCGCATCGTGCGCGTCCATTTCCAAAACAAGGTTGCTATCGCCGCCTCGTCCTATTCCTGCTAAATTTGGTCCTGCTGATGCTCCCATTATGTGAATCTGCCTTTTTGGGCGTTATAGTTTTGTTTTATTTCTGCTTGACTTAAAAGTCTGTTATAATATTGACCATTGGCAATTTGTCCGTTCCAAAACTCTATAAAACTACTAGCGCTTTTTCTACAGCCTATATATAAAGGGTCAGTTCCAAAGTCAAAATTTTGGCTAACCGTTCCAGTTCCCGCAAACACTTCGGCGTTCCTATAAACTGTGGGGTTGCTCCCTTGTATATGTGTTACACAAATATAATACCACCCTGCACCGGTAAAATAATTATTCATTGTATAAGTTTGCCATGTTCCAGCGTTATTAGTTTGATAGTATAATTGGTTTGTAGTAGTGCTAGACCTAATTTGCCATGTGGCCCACCCATTGCCCGCCGAATTATTGGAAAGGTGAGCTACTTTTCCATCTGCCGTAGTATCTCCGGGCACATAAACCCACGAACAATAACTAAAAACCGTACTATTAAACACTGTACTGTGAGGTATCTCTATAAGATTATCACTCCCATTAAACCCAACTGCCCCAACATCTTTATACTTAAGCGGAAACCCTTGATTATCGCGGCCTGTGCTTGTGCTGGCGCTGCCGTTGATGCCTTGTTTGAAAAGTAAAACGTCAGGAGAGCCGTTAACTGTACCAGTGTTGCTACCAACTCGATCTGCCCAAGTTACGTTTTGATCGTTTCTCCAATAACCGACAATATCCCCGCTGCTACCTAAAGTCGTAGGATCCGCAGGAAGAGGGCCACCATTAGGATCTGTAGCAGCAAGAGCCTGTACATCACCAGCACTAATAGCCGCATTATAAATGACAACTTCATTCAAAATACAAGCACAATTCTGGCCACTACCGTACCGACCAAACACAGGAGTCTCAAACGTAGAGTTATAAATAGGATCCGCAGCAGTTCCTGTGGATACCACCGAACCATCCAAATAAAGAGTTCCCGCCCCACCGGTTCCTTTAAACGCAACATGATACCATTGATTCGCATTAAGACCTGTCGAGGTGCTCAGCTGACCACCATTCCAATTTGACCCGTCATTTGAAGTAAATGCCGAAATATAATCCGTATTCTCATACCACTCTATTGTTATAGATCGCGGGGTATAATCAGTACTAACAAGCCCCTTCCACCCAGTCGAACCAACATCATGTTTTAAAATCCAAAATGCAATAGTGTAATCGCTAGCCAAACTAATATCACTGGCAAGCTGTACGTAATCGTTACTCCCATCAAACAACATGGCTCTATTATATCCCTCAACCAACTGCGGCGCACCAGTTTGGCCGGTTGACCAATCTGCCGACTCCATATTCTGAAATTCTCCGTGTATTCCCCGGCCGCTGCCATCATAACAAATATCACCAGCTCCCTCCGCAAAAGTCCAAAAACCTTTTAAATTTGTTTGTGATACATTTGAAGGAATAATAACTTTGGAATCTTGATATATTTCTTTGATTTGTGACGCTGATAAGGCCGTATCAAAAGCCATTGGGCTGGCTATTTCGCCATCCATCCATAAATAACCGGAAGCATACCCCTTGCCAAGCTGAAAATAAGTGGCAGATTCCGCTATATTTTGATTCGAACACGCCACAGCCGCAGTCGCTACGCCGTCTTTATACAAAGTAACATTACCACCTGAAAAAACACCTGCAACATGACACCATACGTTTGGAACAATTTGATGAGCGTCGGTATTTGTCAAAACTGAGCCCGCATCATAACACCTAGCCTCCAAATAACCCCCGTTCACAATAATGCTCATATAAACATTACCAATAGATATAATGCCCATATTCCCCGTCGTATCCACGTTTATCCATGCACACAACGTTACAGCATCATCGCCAGCAAGCGCCCCAAAATAACCACTTGTAAGCACATACTCATCTGTCCCATCAAAATTTAAACAACTCCCATTATACATCATCCCATCACTTATCGACAAAGTATCGCGTCTTGCCGGAGGGGTAAAACCTTTAGTCCAAAGTGCGGCTCCTTTTGTTATTCTAACCTCATCCATATATCCAACAAATAAATCAGAGGCCCCACCACCGTACGCCCCAATTTCAATATTTGGAGGATCAATTGAGGCGGACTGAGTTCTTGATGTCATTAATACCCCATTACAAAATAAATAAACAGTGCCGCCAGATCTACTTACAGCAACGTGTTGCCAAATATTATTAACAACAACATTTGATGTTGCAGCTGGCGTAGAAGTCCAAGTACCATTTCCATAATAAAAAAGTAGACCACCACTATTATTGCTCGCAAAGGTGAGATATTGATTTGGATTCGTACCAATATAATTCTTATTTCCACCCGAACCAATAGTAGTAGGATAAATCCACAGATCTATTGTGAAATCCCCTGTTCCAAATGTCCAATCAGCACTATCCGCAACACTCAGATAATCCCCAGTCCCATCAAAATAAATAGAACCCCCATTAAACTTAGACTGGGTGGTACTATGAGTCACATTCCCAGCTACAGTAATCGTATGATTACTCAAGCTAGAATCACTAAAACTCTGGCCGCTTCCCACATTCCCATGAACCAGCAGCTTAACATCAGCAGAATCAACGCCAGCCCTATTATAAACCCTCGTGCCGGGCTCAGAGATAGACGGCATCAGAGCGTCGCCCACGAAAGCCGCGCCGTCTGTTACTATTGTTGGGCTGTAATTAGTTGACATTATAATCCGAATCTGCTGCGTTGAGCATCAAAATTTTGTTTTATTTCTGTTAGAGATAACTCTCTATTATAAACTACATATGTTGCTATATTGCCTTTTAAGGCATATGATGAGCCCCAAGCACCGAGCGTTCTCCCTCCGGAATTATAATCCAAAGCACCAGTACTTCCGCATGTTTGAGTTCCAACTAAAACCCCATCCACATAAGCTTTTTTAGTATAGTTAAAAAAAGTAAACCCTACGTAATGCCACGTATTAAGCCCTATCGCACCCCCATCGTTTTGAACATATCTTGTCCCATTTACAATCACACCATTTCTTAAATAACTACCCCCTATATTAACAGACATCTCATTAAACGATGGCGAAGAAATTATATGATAACCGTTCGCCACACCACTATTGCTTGTCCTCTTAAACCAAGCAAAACAGCTCACGGCTGTTGTATACCCTACATCACTTGGCAAAGAGACATTATAACTAACCCCGTTAAAATAAAAACTACCACCACCCACAGCGGCCTCATAAGACGCGCCTGATATTGTTCCGTTGTAACCATTACCGCTTATATCATACCAAGTGGTACCACTACCGGAATACGAGGTTGACGCAGCCCCATCTAAACACAAAGTCAAACCATCTGTAACTATTCTGGGATTATTAGTGAACATATTATTAATCGACAGGATTCATACGCCAAACCTATTTCTTTGTGAATCGAAATTGTTTTTAATTTCAGTCGCGCTTAAAGCCCTATTATAAACCTTTACTGATGCTATTTTTCCATCCCAAAAATAATCGTTAGCATTTCCATAACAGCCAATCCATGCTCCTCCGGTGTGTGTACTAATACTTCCC
>Ga0208299_1001286_pt1 | contig 19230 bp, 27 predicted proteins | sample 15_taG_FD_184089 | JGI IMG/M metagenome (GOLD analysis project Ga0208299, IMG submission 184089) | Marine viral communities from the Subarctic Pacific Ocean - 15_ETSP_OMZ_AT15312 metaG (SPAdes) (version 2) | ecosystem: Environmental > Aquatic > Marine > Oceanic | place: Pacific Ocean | collected...
ATATTCGATATCATTTTTATCTATATGTCCCCAATATCCATTTCTTATGTAGCGATTGTCTTTTGTTGAATCTAAGTCACCTCTAAAGTGGATATCGGTTTTTGTGTATCCCTTCATAACTAATAGAAGCTTTATCTTATCTTCTATAGGTCGTGTTTTAGGATACATAGTGTCATAAGACATGATGTGTCTCCTTATATGAAATTTTGATTATTTACCGACCTTATCTGGTCAAAAAGATGGGGGATGAGATTAGTCTGAATTCCCCCTATCAGTGTGTACTACTTCTAGCACACTTGGGCAGGTCAAGCCGTAGCCTGAATCCGGGTCATAAGTTCGTCAATAACTCTGTTTTTCAAATCCTGCCCAGAGCGTGTTAATTTAAACGCCTCCGCCAATTCATTGGGTTGAACATCAAGAATCAACGCCATAACTGCCTGTAGATTAACACAGTTAGCTTGCGTGGCTTCCTCTTCATCCTCTATGAAAGGGGTATTGTTTGATACACGGCATGAAAGCTGTGCAATTAACCTTGCGAACTCAAGTGATATTGCCATAAGTGTCACTTTATCACTTTTATTAAGTAGTTTGCTCATGGTATGTGGTACCTCCTATTACTATTATTTATTACATCGTTAATGATGTTAATACTGCCATCCATTCAAACATCACCCAAATGAATAGACACAAACAAATTGCATACATCAAAAGGGTAATTTCATTCATTATATCGTTGTTCATGTCTATCTCTTCATTTGGTAATGGTTAAAAATTGCTATTGCTACTACACAAAGAAATATGACTATCCAAGATTCTGTCATATCGGTAGATTCCACTTGGGTTCAACTATATCTCTGTTGTCAACGTCCATATTGTTAACTTGGTGTTCTAAATCTTTCATACCAAAGTAATCCCATCCAAAATCTTCGAATACTTCAATAGTGAAAGCCTTAAAGAACTCTTCATCTATCTCTGTGTGTTGGTCAATGTGCATTATAATATCTGTCAAGTGTTGTGCATCTATTGAGTGGTCAACATCATCGTCTTTATCATCCCAAAACCAAGCTATCTTCTCAATAAACATAAGATGATATACAAATGCACCAAACATCATATGAATGATGGCTACTGCTATTACTACTAACCAATACATTATGTCTGCCATAGTGTACTCCTTTAGTTATGGGATGAAGATAGAATGTACCTACCATTCATCCCGTTGTTCGTGTCCTTCATCAAAGTAGTTATCCCAACCATCGTCATCAAGTTGACTCCGCCAGTCCATATGGTCTACATCTTTCTTGATATTATCAAGAGTTTTGCGACATAATTCCTGTAAAGGTAGGTTAATACCACCCGTGCAACATTGGTTGCAGAACACTATTTCTCGAAGTAAGTATTCGAGTTTGCGACACGCAAGGTGTCTTTTAATAAAATGTATGAAGACATACTCCTTATTAGTGATTAAAGAAAGATTTCGATGCTGTAAGGAAGCTTGTCGCTGAGTAGTTAGACTTAAGTCTTAACTCTTACCTTCCAATGTGAAGTAGTTTGGTTTTATGCCCTTTCAGGTCATGTTTATACAGGTCGCTAAGATTACTCTACATCCTATGACTTGGGTGGGTTAGACCTATCATCATTCAAAACTATGCCGATTCACATCAGCTTAAGCTCTCAGGATTTAAACCATTGATACGATTGAGGACTACACTCCCCGTATCTGTATACCATCTCACCAAGACTTCGTCTTTTAGAGTTTCACACTTATAGGTCAGGCATTACACCATAGACAGAACATTAGCCCCTTTTTAGTCTATCTGGTGCTTTTGGCTCACCAGTTCCCTACCACTAGTACCCGCCTCGGTTGAGAGTAGATATTATCCTAGTGAATTACAACGCATATATCCTTTACTCTAGAAGCAAAGACTATACACTGCATCAAATATTGTTGAGTATTTATTATACTCTGGAAGAAAAAATAGTGGATTACGCTGACTATTTTAGTCATTAAGAAGTGCGCTACTTCATACTTTACTCGATTCGACATCTGTTTACTAACAAGTATTTGATAATCCCCAAACTAAAGACAAGACACTCGAACTATGGATAACCGTAGTTGTTTCAACATAGTCTCTTACGTCTAAGATATCATTTAAGATACCATCACTGAACCTAGTAGCTAACTGGCTTTGCTGTGTCTTGCCTGTAATAAAATAGGTAGGCTTACAATCAATCTTGAAAAGAATGGATGCTACCTAGTTGACATGGTATAGAATACAATACTAAAAGAAGCTTTTATTTATGTTAGGGAAAAGCTTGTAAAACCTGTTATAGGCACTACTGCCAAGTCATAATATCATTAACTTGAGAAGGAGCATTATAATAACTCCAATTGACGCAAACAATAGCCATAATGTAAATATTTGACCATTATCTGTGTGATGATACCAATGTCTAAAGCCGTAATGCCGTAGTATTGGAAAGAACCATCTGTGTTTCATGTGTTAGCCCATGTTATGATTAAAATTATACTATTATAGAATGAATGAATGTAGTTAAATAGATAAGGGTGCGAAGCACACAAGTTTTAAACCAAATAAATGTGGATTTGGCTCAAGACGACGTTTAAATGTGATAGTGTCGTCTCAAGCCTTGAATCCATCGATAACAAGTAATGTTAACCTGTTGAAGTCTCAGCAATTGGTTCAGAGGGTGGTTCCGATTCAATAGGAAGAGAATCAGAAGTTGCACCTTTAACATCGCTATCCGCAAGTTTCACCGTTTCTACATAATCAGAAGAGACTGTCTCTAACTGTTCAATGTACTCTGGTGTCCAAAGGGTAGTCTTGCCAAGTGTACCGTTAGCCCGCTGAAAACAAACCGCGTGTACTTCTGTACCATCACTAAGTTCATAGATAGGATTACCTACACGTAATGTTACTGGTACTGGTTTGTTGTCAATTAACATAAAGACTTCGAGGATACGATAGTCTGCCATAGCACTCATAAAGCACTCCTTGAGTTAAGGGTTGATGAAACAAATACATTGGGAGGGTCAAGCTACTGTACACCACAAGGATGTTTGATACATAGCCATCACGCTGATTCAGAGGATAACCTGACCTGCCACAATTCTAACCAAAAATTGGATTTGAATAATCCGATTTGTGGAAACCCGTGATGAATATGGGTGCATATCATTGGGCTTAATTTTTCTTCAATATAACATGGGCATTATATTTGTTGCATTTGATTGACACAACCCTTACCTTCGAGGGTGGTCATGGGGGGGATTTACTAATAACATATTAAAATAATGAGTATATGAAAACAGAGACAAAAAAATCCTGGGGAGGTCAAGGTAACGGCAGAGGTGGATACTATCCCAAAAAGGAATTAAAAACTAATGTGCCGTGGAGACAACAAAACAGAGTATTCCCATATCCTGAGAATCTTGATGAGATGTTAGAAGACTCTACGTATATAGCAGATAGGAATCAGTTATTTAAAGAGAATGGTAATGGGTGGTGGTTAACTGTTTTTATAGCAGCGTATCCCACTAAATTAAAAAGGAAAGGATATGGTTGAAATAGCATTGGCAACAGTTGTAATTTTAGTGTATATTAATTCGAGGAACTGGGAGAGACAACTTAAAAGGTATAAAAATGGCTAAAGGTGTAATGACAACAAAAGATTTAGATAGGGGAGCAGCCCTAACGGGAGTTGCTCGTCAAGAACAAGTTCGTAGGGAGCTTGAAGCAAGAGACTCAGAGCGTGAATTAGAAAGGGCAATTTCTGCTGAAGTGGAGAAACGTATGAAAGCGAAATCCAAGAGACAGGGAAATGCCAAAAAGAAATGACACAGATACAATTATAGAACCTCTAAGTCATACTGACGTTGAAACAATGGAGAGGGTTCTTAGTAATGCAGCTGAACGAGATGTGGCTATAGAAGTTGATGGTATTGTTTATTATATTCCAAAACCCATATCAGACTTAATTGACAGTTTAGCCGCTCAAGCAGATGTTTTCCCGGGAACCAAACCTATACCCGAATGAAGCATAAAAAGATTAAGGGGATAAAGCATCTCGTTTTTTCTGACCTAAATGAATATTATTCCCATTTTGGGAACAAAGCACCTGTCCCTAAAAAGAATTGGAGAGAAGGCGAAGAAGGCGACTGGGTTGTCGCAGATGACAAAGGAGTAATTCAATTATTAAAAGTTTCTCACAATATTACACATCCAAATGATAGACCGAATTATACACTTAATAAAGGCTGGTGTAGAACTGTTGTCGGTACATTCCTTGTTTCTGATAAGGCTATCATGGATACTGATTTTGATAAGCATCCTAATCGCTACACATTCTCCACTAAAATAAAGAATACAAATAGCCGTGTTTATAAGAGAAAGAAAGCAACACATAAAGAAAAGGAATTCGCAACTCATTTAGTCACGGGAACATCTGCTGTTAAATCGTATATGAGGTCTTTTAACGAAAAGGACGAAGGGAAGGCGACTAAGAAGGCAGCAATATTATTAAAGCAGAGGAGAATCATGCAAGAAATAGAAGCAAGCGCATTAGAAGTAGCTAAAGAATTAGGAGTAGACCATAGATATATACTAAGGTCATTAAAGTGTTTAGCTGAAAACTCTGGTGATGATAACATACAATTACAAGCAGTAAAAGAATTAGGCAAAGCAATCGGTACGTTGGGGGGAACAAAGAAAATTGAAACAGGTGTTGTGGGATTATTTCAAGGGTTTAGTCAAGACCAGTTAGAAGCGGCTAGTCGTCCTTCTCTTGCAGATAATACGGAGGTGCCTGTTGAGATGCCCTAAGTGTAATTCATTACGTACAAAGAAAAATGGCACAAAAATACTGGTATCTGGGAATAGGACTCAGGAATTTAGATGTGCAGATTGTCATAGATATTTTTCTATACAGATTAATGTTAATGTTTTACACGAATTAAAGTCTGTCGAGCCTGGGGATATATTAGAAATAGATGGTGGAAAAAGGGTAAGGATACATGGTCTTACTGATATTCATGTAGGAGCAGTCGAGCATGATTTTAAGAAATTTGAAGAAGCGATTAAGGTCATAGAAGAGGACGATGACGCTAGATGGTTTGGCAATGGTGATTTATTAGAGTTAATTCCACCTCATTATAAAATTAATCAAAGAGGTCAGGATATCCCCCCAGAAGAACAATATTTAGAGTTTGTAAGATTAGTAGAAACCATAAAAGATAAGTGCTTATTCATTAGGGGCGGCAACCATGATTATATACGTTCTTTTAATATCCTAGATTTTGATGTATGTAAAGTATTGGCAAAAGAATTGGGTGTTCCATATTACAGGATGCCGGGCTATACAAGGATTAACGTAGGTGGTAGTTCTTATAACCTTGTTTCTGGTCATGGTAAGTCTGGTGGAAAGAATGGTGATTTAGAATTAGATAAGATGGCTGCTGTTTATAGTCAGGGAGATGTATTCTTCTTAGGTCATAATCATCAATTATATGTTAAGCCTATGGATAGTTTAATTATAGGAGATGATAATACAGAAGAGATGAAAAGAAGATGGTATATAAGAGGTGGTTCATTTCTTAGATACGCAGATTATGCACGATATTCATTTTATCCCATGATAAGAACAGGTTGGGTTACTATGGAGTTTTCAAAAGAAGGCATCCACTGTTGGGAGAATTAAATGTATGAAGAAACTAATAATACTGAATTTGGTGTAAATTTTAACAAGGTATTTGAACAAAGTCAACAAGCAGGGAGCGATATGACAATGGCAAAAAAGAAAAATCCAGCAAAACAACCAACGAAAAAAGTAATGGTAGATGCTATCGTTAATCTTGAAGATGGTCTACATTCATGTTTTCAAAAGATTTATTCAATTGAATATGCCCTTAGGGAGTATATTAATTGGAAGGGCGATGGAGAGGAATATCAAACACATTTAAATGAACAACAAGAAAAAAGAAACGAAGCAGCCAAAACCGCTGCCGCAAGTGAACATTCTGGAGAACAATCTGAACCAAGCGGAGGAAGCACTCCTCCTAGCGAAGAATGATATAATAGCTTTTGGTAAGCTATTTTTACCAGACGATTATTTAAGGAGCGAAACACCTCCTTTCCACTATGAAGTAGCAGATATAATTGACGATTTAAGCGTTAAACAATCTGCTATAATCCTGCCTAGAGGTCACGGCAAAACAATCCTGACAAAAGCATCTATTTTAAAAGATTTTGTTTTTTGCCCACCAGATGATATGTATTTTTATGGTTGGGTTTCCGCTACACAGAAATTAGCTGTAGGGAATATGGATTATATTAAGTATCATTTAGAACATAATCCTAAAATATTATATTATTTTGGTGAACAGAAGGGTCGTAAGTGGACTGAAGAGGATATTGAATTAAAGAACGGATGTAAGCTTATTAGTAAAAGTAATGTTACAGGCATTAGAGGTGGGGCAAAATTACACAAACGATATGACCTTATTATCCTTGATGATTTTGAACATGAAGAAAATACCATCACAAGAGAAGCTAGAGATAAGAACGCTAATCTTGTTACTGCGGTGGTATACCCAGCTTTGGAGCCTGAAACTGGCAGGATTCGTGTTAACGGTACACCAGTTCATTATGATAGTTTTATCAACAATCTTCTCATCAATAGTGCAAAAGCGGAAAAAGACGGAAAAGAATTCGCATGGAAAGTCTGTACATACAAAGCGATAGACGATGATGGCAATTTTCTATGGTCAAGTTTCTTCACGCCAAAAATTATGGAAGGGAAGAAAAAGTTCTATTATGATTCTGGTCAACCATCCAAGTATTACCAGGAATATTTTATGCAAGTCCAAAGCGAAGAAGACGCTATTTGGAGGCAACGAGATGTAAGGACATTTAACGGGTTTCACGAGTATGACGATGAAAGTAAAGTTGGCTACTTAAAACTAGAAGGAAAAGACCGTGTACCCGTTAATTGTTTTATAGGTTGCGACCCAGCTACAGATATAGACACTAAGCAATCTGACTTCTCTGTAATAATGGTAATTGCAGTTGATAACAATAGGAATGTTTACGTTTTAGAGTATGAGAGGCATAGGGCTATTCCCACTTTGGGAAGTAAATATGATGGTGCTTTTAAAAAGAAAGGCGTTGTTGACTATATTATGGAGCTTCATCAAAAATATCATTGTACATCTAGTACAGTAGAGGATGTTGCGATGAATAGGTCAGTATTCCAATCTTTGAATGAAGAGCGAAAACGACTAGATAAGTTCGATATTGCAGTGATTCCGCAGAAACCGGGGGGTCACCAGAAGCGAAATCGAATCTATTCTGGCTTAAACGGTCGCTTTTCTATGGGATTGATACATTTACGGGATAATATGTTTGATTTAAGCAACGAAATAGTTACATTCGGGGCAAAGATGGCGCACGATGATACAATAGAAGCCCTCTACTACGCCTGCCAAAATTCCTTTCCACCAGATTTTCAGCTTGATAAAAAAGAAAGAAAGTGGTATAAACAGAAACGTAAACCTAAAAGTTGGATAGTGGCATAATGCCGAAAGTAGGAAAAAAGAAATTTAAGTATGATAAAGCTGGTAAAAAAGCTGCTAAAAAATATGCCAAAAAAACTGGAAAAAAAGTCAAAAAAAGAAAAGGGTCAAAATACTGACCTCTGGGGCAATGTTACTTGCGTACCTGTCCTCTATAAAATTAACGATAAGAATACTTCAATAACTTTTAGGAGGATAAAATTCTATGCCTAGATTTGGAAAAAGAAGCAAAGAGCGTTTAAAAGGCGTTGATACTAAGCTTGTTAATGTACTAAATGAACTCATTAAAATTATGGATGTTACTATTATTGAGGGCTTAAGGAGTGCAGAGAGACAAGAAGAACTATTAAAAAAGAAAGCAACTAAGACAAAATATAGTAAACATATGGAGGGTAAGGCTGTAGACCTTGCTCCATATCCTATCGACTGGGATGATAGAGAGCGTTTTCACTATATGGGTGGAATGTTGCGTGGGATTGGACATCAAATGGGTGTAAAAGTACGCTGGGGAGGGGACTGGGACTCTGATGGCGAAATAGCAGATAATTCATTTGATGATTTGGTTCATGTGGAGTTAAAATAATGGCTAAGAATTTAAAAGTAAAGAACAACAAAATAGAGCCTGCGAGACCCGACTCGGCAAGTCTGTCTCAAAGGACTCAAATGGGAATGCCTAGTGACAGCGGCAGGAATAAAAGTGTTTGGCAATCTTTTGTTGGGTCTGCCGAATTTTCAAAACGACATCCTAACATGATGCAAAATAAAAAGAAATATGCCAAAAATAAGTAATAAGAAGAAAGCCGAAAGTGTTTACCAGCTGTTCCAAAAGTCCACTGGCGCATGGCGTTCCAAATGGGAATCGCAGGCTCAAAAATGTTTTGACTTTTACCACAATGACCAACTGACAGAAAAAGAACAAAGGGTCTTAGAGGAATCTGGGATGCCTACATTTACTATTAATAGGATTACCCCCGTTATAGAGATGATGAAATATTTCTGTACGTCTAAAACTCCTAGATGGCAAGCAGTAGCTTCAGAGGGTAGTGATACTGAGATAGCTGGTGTACACGCAGATATAGCAGATTATTGTTGGCATTTATCCAATGGAGATTCTTTGTACGCACACATTATACAAGATGCGTTGATTAAGGGAGTAGGTTGGTTTCAAATTGACATAGACCCCGATATGGATAGAGGTATGGGAGAGGTTGTATATAAAAGAATAGAACCATTTGATGTTTATGTAGACCCTATGGCTAGGGATTTCTTAATGAGAGATGCTACATATATTATAATTAAGAAAGATATATCTAAAACTAATTTAATTAATTTATTTCCTGAGTTAAAAAATAAGATTATTAAAGCCGCTACAAGTAATAATCAATCTAGTGGCTTTATGACAAGTGCTAGAGACACTCTGACTTCAGATAGTATTCAGCCTTCTGATATTGGCGCAGAGGCTTATGACCCAATGAGTTCAGAGCAAGAACCTGTTATTGATTATTATGAATGTTATAGCAAGGAGAAATACGTATTATATAATGTATTTATTCAACTTCCTCCGGGCGTAACAAATGTACAGGAAATGAAACAACAAGCGGAAGAACAAATTGCATTAAGAGAACAAGAGCTTCAAGTCGCCTTTAAAGAGAAAGCGCAGGAAATGCAGATGTTGGCAGCTCAAGGCGAAATTATACCAGAGAGAGCTAAGATAGAAATTGAAAAAGCTCAGAGAGAGATGACTCAACAACTAGAACAATTTAAAGCCCAATTAGAAGCTGAAATAGAAGAGTCATCAAATCAAATAGAACAACAGGTTATGACTCAAGAAGAATATGATTTATTTTTAGCAGACCCACTACTAAAGAAGACCATTGTTGAGGCTGTTAAGTTTTATGATACTAGGATTAGACTTAGCGTTTCTCTTGGGGCAGAAACATTATTATTTGAAACAGCATTACCAATTGCGGATTACCCTTTGATACCGATACCTTATATGTGGACAGGAACTCCATATCCAATGTCTGCCGTTCTTCCACTTATCGGTAAGCAACAGGAAATTAATAAATCTCATCAACTTATGATTCATAATGCAAATTTAGCATCGAATCTTAGATGGATTTATGAAGAGGGTTCAGTCCCAGAGGCAGAATGGGAGCAATACTCTTCCGCTCCCGGTGCGTTACTGAAATATAGACAAGGGTTTGCTCCTCCGACCCCCGTTCAGCCGCTACCTATAAATAATGCTTTCTTCGCTACGGTTCAAGAAGGGAAGCAGGATATGGAGTATATTTCTGGTATTTACTCTTCAATGCAGGGGGATACTGGTGCGCAGCATGAAACATATCGAGGTCTACTCGCCCAAGACGAGCATGGAACACGAAGGATAAAAGCGTGGATGCAAACCATTGTTGAACCTGCATTGGAGCATTTAGGTAGAGTATTTATGCAGACCGCACAGCAGACGTATAAAGCACATAAAGTATTTAGAATTGTTCAGCCTAGTGCAATTCAAGAAGATAGAGAGGTGGCAATTAATGTTCCTATCTATAATGATTTGGGGAATTCTATAGAAAAATTTAATGATTATGCTGGTGCTTCATTCGATGTAAGGGTAGTAGCAGGGTCATCTATGCCAGTAAATAGATGGGCATTACTTGAAGAATATTTTAGATGGTATCAATCTGGTCTTATTGACGATATTGCTATGTTGGCAGAGACAGATGTTCGAGGTAAAGACCAAATTCTCAAGAGAAAATCAATATACTCTCAATTGAAATCTCAGGTTGATGGGCTTGAAGGTGAATTAAAAGATAGAGATGGAACCATTGAAACTCTTAAACGTCAAATTATACAAGCAGATATTAAGGATAAGTCCAGAAAAGTTGAACATGGTATGCAGGGTGAAGCCTTAGAATCTAAAGCACAACAAAAACTCATGCGTCAGAGAATGGCGGATAAGGCACAAGAAAAAATGCAGGAAAAATAATCTTGCAAAATACACACATAAAGGAGTAAACTATGACACAATCAGACAACCTGCAAAGCAGCCCTGATGTAGAAGAAGCCGTAACAGGCACACAGGGAAGCGGACTAAATGACCCAGGCGAGTTTTTTGCAGATTTAGATGCAGCAGCAAACGGGATGATTTCCGATGCTCCCCCTCCTCAGCAGACAACCTCGAAACAAACGAGTCCTGTTGCCGAAGCCACAGAAGGTGGCGAACTTGAAACGCTCCAAAAGAGATATTCAGATTCTAGCCGAGAGGCGAAACGTCTTAACACACGAAATAAAGAACTTGAGCGATATGCACCTCTTTTAGACCGTATGCGAGAAGACCCCAATTTAATTCAGACAGTAAGGAATTATCTTGACGGTACAAAACAGCAAGGCATCAAAGATAGACTTGGAGTTTCTGAGGATTTCGTCTTCGACCCAGATGAAGCCTTTTCCGACCCTAAGTCTGAATCAGCAAAAGTCTTTGATTCTATTGTAAATGATAAGGTTAATAAAATCGTAAATGGGAAATTACAGCAGCAAGAAAGTGGACGACAAATACAGCAAGACCAGCAGTCTTTTAAAGACAGGCACGGTCTAACTGATGAAGCTTTTACAGAATTCATGGAATTTGCTAAAAGTAGACCTCTTAATTATGATGACATTTTTTACCTTATGAACAGAGAATCTAGAGATGAAACTATTGCTACAGAGACACGGAAAGAAGTTGCGACTCAAATGCAAAATGTAAGGCAAAAGCCTCAATCATTAGCGGGAACAGGCGCATCGGCAACAACCGAAGAAACAGTAGAAGATGCTATATTTGATACCATGCTGAAAGAAGGGTTAGAAAATCTATGGAATCAATAAACTCATAAGGAGTCAACAAAATGGCTACAACACCATTACAACTAAGTAATTGGAACTTAGCTGATGTAGATTCTCCGGGTTCCGCGGGTTCAGACCTAAACACTGGTGTACTTCGCAGAAAGTATAATTTTGGTGACAGGGTATCCGAACTGGCGATAGCTCAGACCCCTTTCTTTCGATTTTTATCGAAGGTTGGGAAGAATCCTACTGACGACCCAAGTTTCAAATTCACGGAAAGACGACCATCTTTCCATAAACGCTATGCCTATGTAGTTGGTTACAACACATCATCAAAACAATTTGGTGATGCTACATTAAAGGAGGCAGGTGGCTCAAGCAACCTTTCTCAAGGTGACGAACTACAGCTTTTTATGGCAGGCGATTACTACCCTCAAGGAAACATTCAAAATGTTTACGGGCAGGCTAGTGGAGAAATAAAAATTGGAGCAGCAGATACTGCACCAAACTTTTTTCTTAAGAATCAAATAATCAAAATCCCAATTTCGCATACGGCTGGCGGTGGCGTTCCCAATGATTATGTATTGGCGAGAGTCAGCGCAGTTGCGGCAGCAGCAAACGAAACATATACACCTTCTGGTGGTTCAGAGGGCGCACATTCATGTGTGAAAGTCACTGCTAATATTGTTTCTGGCGCAGTCAATGCACCTAAGGCAGAATTAACATCATTCACATCAAACAAACCATATGAAGGTGTTTATGATAAGTCTATCGCAGGTGCATTAGAAGGCTATCGCTCATATGTTGTTGGTAGTGCTTATGGTGAAGGTTCACAACTCGCTGACGAAACATGGAATGACCAGCCTTTCTCAACCGGTTATGGGCAAACTCAGATTTGGCGTACTGAATTCGGTATGACAAACACGGCTCGTGCTACAGTATTGAAGTACGAAGCAAATGAGTGGGCTAGAATCTGGCGTGAAAAACTGATTGAGCATAAATGGGATGTTGAACAATCCTTGCTCTTTGGTTCTCAAGCAAGTGTAGATAGCGTAGGCTATACTCAAGGTGCAATAGATTTTATTGTGAATAATGGTAACATTTTCTCAATGAATTTAGCAACTAAATCTCAGGATGCCTTTCTTGATGATTTAAGCAACTTAGTAGACCCTCGCTATAATGATTCACAAGCAACTGTGTTCTTCTGTTCAACGGCAGTATACAATTGGCTACATAAACTAAGTGGATACTTTTCCAACAATGTTGGTATGGTTAATCCAGGAGGGTCAATGACTCCCACTGCTGATAGTTTAGGTAGAACCGATTTTGCGTTGATGGGAAAATCCAAATCGTTTGGTGTTGATATTTCAAGAATCAGCACTCTCTATGGCGATATGAATGTTGCTCGTCATGTCATGCTAGATGGAACTGATGTTAAAATGGTTGGTATTAACATGAAGCATTGTAAGTATCGTCCACTAGTAGGCAATGGCGTATCCCGTGACACATCAGTTTATGTCGGTGTTCAATCGTTAGAGAACACTGGTACGGATAAGAGAGTCGATATGATTCTCACCGAAGCTGGTATGGAATGGCAAATGCCTGAAGCACACGCAATCTGGAAGTAGCAGATAAAGAAATGATGGGGAGTCACTGTTCACCATACTCCCCACTTTTTTAATCATGGCACTTACTGCGATAACAGCTGAGATAGAAGCTTTAACTGGGGTAGGAAGCGCAAATACTAATTATATTGCATCGGCTCAGAAGTTTGTAATCTCTAGTCTTCCCAAGAATTACACTTGGACTTTTGTTGGTAAAACTAGTTTAGCTACAAGCAACCCACTCACATTTTTTGATGGTGCTGTACCTGTGGATACTGATAGTCTTTTAGGTGTTGTAAGGGGAAATTATACTTGTACTGAACTTGACCAGAGATATAGAGGAATGGTTGAGTCAGTAGACACATCTAGTCTATATTATCCAACCAATAAACATCCTAAATATCTAAAGGATGATAGTGCAAAAATTTCTATATATCCCGCTCCAGACGCTACGGATAAAGGCTATTTACTTTTTGCGAATTATCTTCAAGTAGACGATGATTCAGATTTAAGAAACGCTGTCATATTTTATGCAGCATCAAAAGAATTTTTACAATTAGCCATTGGTAAATTAGTTGCTTGGACAGACGTTGCTGCTCCAGCGGTTCCTTCAAACCCAAATTTTGGAGCAGATTTATCAATGTCATCAATATCACTTCCTGTTGCTCCGAGTATTGATAAAACAGTTTTAGATACTACTTCGTGGGTTGCGCCTACTTATGTTGCACCTAGTTTGCAATTGGCGGATTTTCCTACTTTATCGTGGGAATTTCCATCGTCTCCTGTTGCTCCCTCTATTGCATCTATTAGTGTAGCAGATTTTTCAGGTGCAGCCCCGACTTTTGAGCAACCAGCTATGCCTAATTTAGATTTCGCGGAAGCTTCTGCCTTTGTGACTGGTGAAGACCCTGAGATGGTAAACGCATCATTAAGCGTAATTAATGGTAAGGTAGGTGAATTCCAAGCACATTTAGCAAAATCTCAAGCGCAATTCAATAAAGACCAGTCTATATATCAAGCGACTATTCAAGAAAAAATACAAGAGGCGCAATTAGAAGAAAGCTTTGAAGGTAGGAAACTTCAGAAATTCCAAGCTGAATTAAGTGATTATGGTGCTGAAGTAAATAGAATTATACAAGGCAACCAGAATCAAACAGGAGAATGGCAATCTGAACATCAAACAAAAATTGGAAAATTTAATGCTGATATTCAAGTTCAGCTTAATGTATTTAATAGTGCTAATATAGATTTTCAATCCAAGATTCAAGAATCAGTTCAAAATGCTACTTTTGAAGAAGTAGAGGAAAAGAATAAATTAACTAAATTTCAAGCTGAGATGTCTAAGTACCAAGCAGAAGTGCAAAGAGAAGTTCAAATATATCAACAAAGCTTTTCAAAGAATTCAGCAGAATATTCTTCAACTATGGCTAAATTTCAAGCGGAATTAAGCAAATTTCAAGCAGATGTCGCTAAGAAAATGCAAGAGATTCAAGCAGGTAGTCAGCTCTCTGGTGTTTATGAGAAACAGGCTGACAAATACTATTCTTGGGCAACGGCAGAAGTGCAAAAATTTATTGCTAATAATGAAAGAACTACGTCTAGAGCTATGACTCAACAAGCTATCCAACAAGGAGGATAAAAATGGCAATATCCGCAAAATATTATTTCAGTTATTCAGCATCAGCAACCCCAATAGAAGAGATTCTTGGGAATAATGATGATTCTGGAACAGATGGTTCTCGCATAGTGCATAGCGATGTAGATAAATCTGTAGGTGGAAGTCTTGAAATAGAAGCAGGAACAGGCGCATCTAACGCAAAATTAATAACTATGACAACTACTACTAGTCTAGTAACACTTGCATCATATACTAATGTGGATTTTCTAATATTGAAAATTGTATCAGCTGCCGACACGGGTATTCCAAATTGTGAACTTTCATTCACAGTCGGTTTAGCTGACCAAGTAGTATCTAAACTAATAGGCGTAGGTGATGTTTGTTTATTGAGACCACAAGGTATTAATTTAAATATTTTGAAGGTAAAATCTTCATCTTCATCCACATTGGCAAATATTGAAATACTTGCAGGGAAGGAAGTGGCTCACTAATGACGGTTCAAGAAGTAATGGAAAGAACTGGTACAACTGAAACAAAGTTAGTACTAGCTTGGATAAGAGATGCTATACATCTAATTCAATCTACTTATAATGAAAATATAGGCACTTGGAAAACTGATGTTACTGATGGGCAAAGAGATTATCCTATCCCCGCTGATTTAATAAAGATTATGTCAGTTTCTATAAAAGACACAGAAGCTAAGAAGTTTAAAAAAATTAGAAGACTAGTATTTCAACCAACGGTGACAGAGGATTTAGAACCAGAATGAGTAGAAACGTAGAACAAACTTGGGGATATTACATATCTGGTAGAAATATTCAACTATATGAAATCAAATATGGTGGTACATCACAAGATATTAATTTCAGAGTGAAGGTGCCTAACCCAGAAGATTCGGTTGAGTTACAATATCCCGATGAAACTATTACTGGTGGTTTAATGTTTGAAGGCACTGCTTTTATAGAACCATTTGTATCGAATGACCCTAATTTATTGGTGAATGGCGAACAACCAGACCTTTCAGCAGATACTTCTCCAGATGAGGATTCTCATATTAATTTAAACAGGATGTTAACTCTTGCGTGTATTGATTATATTAAAGGTATGTTGCAGGACAGAGCGGGAGATGTTGGGAAAAAGGAATATTATATAAAAGAATTTTACAGTAAATTAGCAGATAGTGAGAGTAATAAGCGGAGGGACATAATGACCTTTCCTGTTTCTCCTTTTGCATTAAGATAATATGGCAAACTTACAAAGCATGGTACTGCAAGAACGAATGAACACCATTAATGGTGATGCTATATGGGCTTATACTTTTCAAGAAGCTTGCAATAAGTATCTTATAGCAAATATAAGTGGCTATTCGGGGATAGGTATTAATAAATATACACCTGAGGAGGCATTTTCTATTATTAGAGATAAGTCTGATATTAGGTCACATACTTTAGAAGAATTAATGAATGATATGGGGTCGTATGGATTACATGATTATACGGCTCGTGAATCACTTAACAAGCAAGAATCAATAACGGAAGGATAATGTCAACTACTTGGGAAACATCTACTAGTCAGCAAACAACTACGTTTACAACTGTTGCTGGAGCCTCTAGTGGAATTTATACATTTAATACACCCACTACTACCCCTGTATATACTACAAGTTTTATAAATTTTATAGGTAGTTGGGAAACATTACAAACAATTTGGTCGCAGGTTTCAGATGTTTGGGGAGATTTATAATGGCTAGTCTAACAGGTCAAAATGTTAATACATCATATAAAGATTTACTTACAGTAGCTGGTACTACTTCTGGTCAGGGCATTGAAAGTTCCCTAAAACAACTTTTTGATGGCAATGGGGATGGCACCGCATTATCATTATCAACTTCCGATATTGGAGTAAGAGGTAATTTCCTCACAGACTCAGTAACGGATTTTATCTTCAAGAATAGCTCTGGAACTACACTATTTCAGATAGATAGTGGAGGCGTTATTAAACTAAAAGAACAAACATCTATACCAAGTGGAATTGAGGGAGGACTATATTATAAAGATAGTGTTCTCTATCTTGGCATAGATGAGTAAATAAAGGAGTCATAAGATGGCTACAGTATGGAAAAGAGTATTAACTGCTGGGACAGATGCTGGTACCCCATCAGCTATAGATTTAACAAACGCTACAAATATACCAGCGGCTCAACTCACTGGCACGATTGCAGACGCAAGGATGCCAGATTTAACTGGTGATGTAACAACTTCTGCTGGTGCAGTTGCTACCACGATAGCAGATAACGCAGTAACACTAGCAAAAATGGCTGGGGGTACTGATGGTAACATAATTAGTTATGATTCTTCAGGAAATCCTGTTGCTATTGCTACTGGTTCAGACGGACAAGTATTAACTTCAAGTGGTGCTGGAACGCAACCAGCTTTTGAAACGCTTTCAGGCTTAGGTGATGCTAATGAATCTTCTTTTAAGACTATTTCAGTCTCTGGGCAAACTGATGTAGTAGCTGATGAAGATGATGATACATTAACTTTGGTTGGAGCTGGTGGAATGACAATAACCACAAGTGGGGACGAAATTACATTCACTTCGGCTACAACTTCTGGAGATTTGACTGGTATCACAGCTGGAACAGGTATAACTGGTTCTAGTTTAACTGGTCCCGTGCCCACTATAACATTAGATTTAACTGAATTGAGCGATTCCTCCGCTCCACTTGTAGCAAGTGAAGATAAGTTCGTTATACTTAATGATGGGGTTCAAGGTGTAATGATATGTGAAGATATAAATCTTGGTGCTTTTAATAATGACCAAAATTGGACTTCAAATACAGGTGATATTACTGGTGTAACAATCATTACAGACTCGGGGTCAAGTTCTAAAATGTCAGATACTGGTCTTAGTGCTGATTTCTCGATATTAGGCGCAACTGGTGTTGGGGTAACAAATAGTGGTAATACCGCCACGGTAACAGCAGTCCCGGGTGAAATCGCTATTACTGGTCTTAGTGGTTATGCAGCTGGTACTTACGCAAATGCTTCTTCGGTTGGTGCCTCAGGTATTGTTACAGTGGGTACAATTTCAAGCGGTGAGTGGGGAAGTGGTGCAACGACAATAGCAGTAGCCTCAGGTGGCACAGGTGTAACAACTAAAACTGGAACTGGAAATGTAGTATTATCTGCAAGCCCTACTTTTAGTGGGACATCGGCATTCCCAGCTGGTGGTCTAGAAGTTGATGGTGACCCTGTTATAACTGATAATATGACGATAGCAGTAGATAAAGGTGGAACAGGGGCAACAGCAAACACAGGAACTGGAAATAATGTCTTGTCAGCAAGTCCTACATTTACTGGTGCACCAGTAGCACCAACAGCTTCAGCTGATACCAACACAACACAGATTGCAACCACAGCTTATGTACAGACAGAGTTAGGAGACTACCTAACGACTGCTCTAGGCGCACCTAAAGCTAGTCCTACATTTACTGGGACTGTGAATGCAGCTGCTGTAACAATATCTGGAAACTTAACGGTTTCTGGTTCCACAACTACGGTGCTTGCTGAAGAACTCAAGGTTGAAGATAATGTAATAGTCCTTAATAGTAATTGGGCGTCTAATGCTGCTCCGACTCAAGATGCTGGTATAACCGTTGAGAGAGGAACAGGTGATGACGAATCCTTCTTTTGGGAAGAATCAAATGATGAATGGGCGATTGGACATAGTGAATCTAGTAATGCATTTACGGTAGCAGCAACAGTGTGTACAGCGAAGCAACAAACATATAGTTCTAGTCAAACTAATTCACACGGTGCTTTTGCTATTGGAAGCTTTCAAATTGATGGTGACGATATTTGGATGAGAGTATCATAATGGGACACAGGAGGACATATGAGCAAACTTGGAGAAATAAAGAAATTCGGTGAAGAGACAAAAAAGGAATCTCTTAATGTAAAAGATACAGACTTCATATTAAAACTTATTATGGAGAGTAATTTTTCTGGTTTACAGCTTGAGCAGGCTTATAAGGTATTAGAAAAAATAACTAACATACATAGGGGGTTTTTAAATGAGACTTAATTTTGAATTCAATGAGATAATGCTATTGATATCTGCGCTAGAATCATCTCAAATATTAGGAAAAGATAGTATTATGGTCGCAAGTACTCTTACAAAATTATATAAAGCAAGGGATAAAGAAGGGCTCCCTGTTAAAGAGGGTACTAAATAATGGCTACTGTGTGGCAAAGACTTCTAACAACAGAGGATGATGCTAATTATAAGAATGATAGTATAGAAGCTGGTGATGTTCCTGCTCACTCTACTGATAAATTAACAAGTGGGACTCTTCCTGTCTCTAGAGGAGGGACTGGTGCAATTTCTGGGTATAATAAAGCTAATTGGGATACTGCCTATGGTTGGGGTAATCACGCAAGTGGTGGATATAGCACAGCAACAGATGTTGAAAATAATGCTGATGTAACAGATGCGACAAATGTAACGGCAGCAGGTGCATTGATGGACTCAGGGTGGTCAAGCCTATCAGATGTTAAGGCAATAAATCAAGGACTCACAACATCTTCTGT
>Ga0208299_1001287_pt1 | contig 19206 bp, 8 predicted proteins | sample 15_taG_FD_184089 | JGI IMG/M metagenome (GOLD analysis project Ga0208299, IMG submission 184089) | Marine viral communities from the Subarctic Pacific Ocean - 15_ETSP_OMZ_AT15312 metaG (SPAdes) (version 2) | ecosystem: Environmental > Aquatic > Marine > Oceanic | place: Pacific Ocean | collected...
TTCTCATTGACGTCATGTCAGATATGGCAGCGTCCGCAACGGACCGGCGCGAAATGGGTCCCATCGCAGCTAAGTTTGTGGAAAACCTCCAGCGCTCAAACGAGCAGATGGTTAAGTTAGCATCAATTCTGCAGAGACAAAAGGTAACTAACGTTGGTTTGTCTGAGGATGACAAAGAGCAGCTGTTTGACCTACTGAACGAGGACAAAAGCTGATGGGTATCAAGCTCAAAGATCTCAAGTTCGGCGAACTGAATGACATCAAAAAGAACAACTTGAATCCTGCAGGCGATCGCCGCCGCACATCCACAGCCGCCGCCATTCGACTTGCAACTGAGAAAACGTTCGAGGTTAATACTCTAAAATCAGTTAAAAAATTTACAGGGTTTGTTGTCGGCGCTCGAGTAATTAGTCGCCCCATATCAGAATATAAAGACACAATCGTTACTTTCCAAGAAATAGACAGCGAAGAAGGATCAGATACCGAGCAGAGGAATTATCTCTATAAGGTGTATATTCCGGAACTAGAGCCCCTACCTGCCCCAAAATCATACCAGGATCCAGTCATTGGGCTGTACGCTGACGTAAGTCTTGCTAAAGGAGCTACCGGCACCGGTGGATACACACTTGCCCCCGGCGATCTTGTTGAAGTGACTTACGCCAACGTCGCGACCCTCTCAGGACCAAAGATCACTCGCGTCGTTTCCCCGCCCGTCGCGGGCGGTATGTCTATAAGCGCTCCGCCCGCCTCATCGCGAGGTACATTTACGTCCGGAGGCGCGCCAGTCACGCGCCTTCCTACCAATCTGGATACTGCTCTCTTATTCGGAGATAGTCAATCCCATGGCGGAAGCACCCTTGGGGGATATTTACCCAAAGAACTTGAGAAAAAGGGTATTAAGTTGATTGTGGAAGCGCAATATGGCAAGGGGATCCAATCCGGCAAAAAACATTGGGATATTGAGAATCCCAATGGATTAGCTCAAAAAGCATTGGCGTCCTCCGGCGCCCGCGTTGTTATAGTGGAACTAGGAGGCAACGATTCGAGTTGGTCTGTGAGAGCACCGACCACTGGGAAGCATGCTAAATATGTTGAAGTCATTCAAAAATGGATATCAGTTATTCTATCATACAATGTCACAGAAATTATTTGGTTCGGACCCTCACACTCCACCAAAGAGGGCTATGAGCCGAAACGCCAAAACGTTCGTGACTGGCAACGAGAGACTCTCGAATATATGACGCAGGTCACATGGCATGATATGGTGCCTTATACCAAAGACTTACCGATAAAAGACGATGGCGTACACTTCGTCGCGTCATCTTATAAAGAGTGGGCCAAAAGATTAGTCCAACCCGCCGCGCCATTGGGACATCTTGAATATCGCGCCCCCACCGGAGCCGAAGCCTAATGACCATGAAACTAGAAGACCTCAAATTCGGAGAGCTTAACAACATCAAAAGGAACAATCTGAATGCGTCGGGGGATCGGAGGCGCACCACCACATCGACGGCAATTAGGCTTGCCACGGAAAAAGCATTTGAAGTAAATACTCTCGTCGACGTCACCTCATTTACCGGGTTTGTTGTCGGCGCGCGCCCTATCGATCGACCCGTATCAGAATATAAGGGCACAATTGTCACATATCAGTCGGCTACCCCCACAGAGGGCGATAAAACTCAAATCATGAATTTCCTCTATAAAGTATATATCCCCGAGCTTGAACCTTTGCCAGCCCCTGAATCCTACCAGGACCCTGTGATTGGACTGTATGCTGATGTAAGCATTGCAAAAGGATTGCTCATGTCAGCAGGAGACGAAACCCCTCCCGCATATCTACAGCCGGGGGCCCTCGTAGAAGTCACCTATGAAGATGTTGAAAATCTAAGTGGACCAAAGATTGTTCGAATTATTTCAGCCCAGGCAGCCGGCGGTCTCGATATGGGCACCCAGACCAGTCTGCGCGGCGACTTCACTGCATCAGCTCCCCTCGGCTCCGGAGCAAATCAGGGCAGTTTCTCGACACCCAAACGGAAGATAAAGCCCTTGACTTGGGAGGAAAGGAAGACTTTATACAACGTCCTAAAGCCCTTGTTTGAATACATCTCCGGAGGCGAAGGAGGAATCGCCTCTATTAATCGCGGCATAGCCGGCGACACGAAAAGTTCTACATACTCTTCAGTTTTCACTGACAACAAATCCGTAGACAAAAGAACAATAGGCGACGTTCAAAAGCTGTACAAGGGTCGAGCTAATAGCGATCTCGTATCACTTTACACAATAGAGAACACGAAAGGCAGTGTTTGGAGGAAATACAAAGGCTTGGACAGGAATCCAACAACCGGCGCGCCGATTGAGTATACAGCAAAAGTCATGAGGAGTGTAGACACGCCGGGCATCCTGGCTGCCGGAAAATTCCAATGGATCGGGGGTACCTTCGACTCTACAATCAAGGCATGCGGCTTAACCCAAGATCAATTGGGCACTTTAATATTTAATCGTAAAAATCAAGAAATTATGGCCACCTATCTTATTTTGGATAAGAGCGGACGCTCTCGCCTAGGCGGATATTTGCTGGGGTTGCATGATAATGTTTCCGACGCGGGACAAGAATTAGCAATGGAATTTGCCTCTGTCCCAAATCAATTCAATGCAAAGAACGGGCACCGAAAAAAGGATTGGATTTGTCCACGTGGATATAATCATTATTGTAGCAACCCTGATGCCGGCGCCGCAGAGGGCGCCAACTCTAAGTATAAGCCCACCCGTAAGAAACCCGATTCGGTTGCCCAAAAACTGAGAGAAGCTAGAGATCTCATGGCTAAAAATCCAGAAGCCGTCGCCATCGCCCGCAAACAGGACGCGTCAGCGTTTGCATAGGATCAATATATTATGAGTAGCACTACCACCAAAGCAATCAATCTTGATCTTCTCTCAATCGCCGAAAGAAAGGTGTATGATGCACTATCGCCAACAGGCAAAGCCCAGTTTCTTGGATATGGTGATAAGTCAACCCGGAAAAACTTCGATACTCCCTCATATATTGCTACACCAAACGAGCAAGTAGTAAGTAAAGGGAATGCGTTTATCGTGCTGGGACTCGATCGCCCGGGCAACACACTCACACAACGCCTTGAGACACATTGTGCTGCAATTGATTTGGTGGCAGGACGCAAAGGCTTCCGCGGCAAAACGCGCACCCCCACGGGCGAGCTACTAAACGTAGATCCCGATATGGTATTGGACGCTGCCCGCGTATACATATCACAGAAATCTAACCCCGATAAGTATCTGCGTTTGGCTGCGGGCACAGTAGGGAACACTACTGAGGACGAGCTTCGAAGCACAGTGGCAGTAAAAGCCGATATGATCCGAATCGTCGCCCGCGAGAACATTAAACTAGTCACACGCACAGACGCGTACAACTCACAAGGAGGAAAACTTTCAAACATATCAACCAAGCCATATGGTATTGATTTAATCGGATGCAACGACGACAGGGATATGCAACCCATGGTAAAGGGGAATAATCTTCGTGAGTGTTTGACTGAGGTAATGAGTGCAATCAACGATCTAAGAGGCTTGTTTACCAACTACGTGGAAACACAACGGGGTGTTAACGTCGCTATGATGAGCCATACTCACCACTCCCCCTTCTATGGGATCCTCACTGCCCCGGGCTTTGCAGATGTAACACCTGCATGTGCGAAAGCACTGATCGATAATGTTTCTAATGTGACTGCGCAATTGCCCATGCACGCAACCAAGTGCACCATGATAGAAACCACCTACCTTGGCGCGCTAGAGGTAGTCGACCCCATAGATGAAAATGGAAAAAGCTCATATATTTTGAGTAACTATAACAACACTAACTAAGATTATGTCCAACCTCAACCCAAAACGATATGTCAGCCGCCGATTTAGTATTCCATTCTATGATACAGTCGACAATAATTCTAAGTTAAAGCTGAGGGTCTCCAAGATCCACAATGTCCAGAATGAGAGCGACGAACTAAAAGATAAGGCGCTCCGCCATTATCTCGACCACTTCTTCCCAGAATTTTATCCCTTAAGAATCGATCCTGATTTCTTTCAAGAAAAACTCCCCCCGACGGCAGACATTGATACAATTGAGTCTGTCATGGCGGACATTAAGAGTTCCCTGAACATAGACAACTATTTTAATACATCGCCTCCAAGCAACAAGAGCATTGCGATTTTTTCTACTTCATACAACTTTGCCGGAACTAGGGACAGTCTGGAATCAACCGGAAAGATGCCATCGTATGAGGAGAGTCTCGCATTTTTCCTAGAAGAAGAAAGTTTTAGTACTCCAACATCCGAAACAACACTAGTCATAGCAGACATGGGATCCACCAACAACTCTTTTAACGATGGAATGAATGCTTATAATCAGCAGCTACAGGGCTTCGAAGGACAACTCAACATTAATATAGATTTTAGTTTCCTCCAGACAGATATACAGAAATTTCTTAACGCACTGGTGGCAGACCTTGTGCGCAACCTAAGGCGCAACGGCACCAACCCTGCGTTTACTGAGGCGGATACACTTACCTTGCAATTTGGAACATGGCGCCGCTCACTCGCCGCTGACAGCGCCGCTATCGTGGGCGTTGAATATTTATTAGTAGAAGAATCAATTGCCAGCCAACCTGCGAAGGTAGGAACTTTTTCCAATATGTTGTACAACAGAATTTTTAGAGACCCGCTGAGCATAGCCACACTAAAAAACTATCAAAACATAGTCGAATCAGTACAAAATGGACCCCTCCAGCCCGGCATGATCCAGAATTTCCTCTCAACTGCCGGCGACCCCACTGGCGGATCTTTTCTGGATTTCCTAGAAGACCCGGCAACAATCGACGCCCTCGGTAATCCGGTCATGATCGATGACATAAGTAACTTTGATCCCTCTTTTAATTTGGGGAACACACCGATGTCTGGCAGCGTCAACGACATCCAAAATGAGTTTATCAAAGTGGCCTACGAGGAAGGACTTCTTAGCGCCGCAAACCTAGAAGCTCTAGAAAATGGGTTTACAGAATTTTTCAAATCAAAGGAGATGGAAAGGATCAAAGCGCAGATATCCCAGAACCCCAAGCTCTACCGCCGCGTCTTTGAAAAAACTAAAGCTAAAGTTATTACAAAAGCACGTACTGCATTATCTACCGTCAACGATGTATTGCTTAATGGTCCTCTGGGACTTTTTGACAAAAAGAACCCAGCAGTAGGTAAGCTCTTCCGTGCGCTGGGGGTAGATCAACTTATGAAGGAAGTCATCCTCTGCGCAACATTTGGTCTAAATCACGAAGCATCACGTATCACTCAGGCGCTGGGCAATGCCCTAGCTAAAGAAGGGTTGTCTATATATTATCAGGCTCCCGAGGTCCCGCAACCACCGGTCTATGCAATTCCCAAAATAGACTTGGAACTTTTTAAGCCTAGATTAAAAGCCGGCGACATTAGTAAGATGATAAAAAACATTCTAGTCGATACGGTGCAAGAAATGGCACTGGGCATAATTGAATCACTAGCCGAGTTGCTGAAAGAGGTCTGCGCTTTTAATAATCCGAACAGTACCGACTTCGGCGCCGTCGACATAGCCGCTCTGCTTCCGTCTCCCAACACTCCCATAGCAGGAGGTGAATCACAACTAGATCAACTAGCAGCCATCAACAACCTCACGACAGAGGAGCTGAGGACCTATGTTGGTGACCTATCCACCATCTTAAGCTCAGTAGACGTTTGCACACTTTTTATCAATAGAGACAGTGCATCCCCGGACTTAATAGCGAAAATCATAGATTTCAACGAAGACTATGATAACGAATTTATTAAAACTAATCTGGCAACCCCATCTTCTTTGATGGGATTTTTTAGTGATCTGTCCAAATTTGTTGATGTAACAGATATCTGTGAAGAGATCGCCAATACCGCCTATCTTCTGAACCAAGATAACGTTTGCTTAATCTTTGACGACGCTGATCTGCTTGATAACTTACTTAATAGGTTAGAAATGCCGGAACCTAACTTTGAATGCCCGGATAAAGCAAACTATATTAATGACCCGACAATATCAATTGCAGTTCCGGAGACCTTCAACGCTTTAGTTGAAACAGTCGAAATCCAGTTCATCAGCGCCGCCGATTCACTAAAAGAAATACTGCTGGAACCAGTCCTAATACGAGGCGCCGAGTCCAATGTCCTCACTAGCGCTGATTCTACTGCGCTCCTGGGACGCCCGGTACAATCTACCGGAAGTTTAGAAAGCCTCGACCCCATGGTATTAAACACTATCACGGGAGTGTTTGAGGGTATTGGCGCTGCAGCTTCAGATCTTCAAGACGCGTTCGAGAACTGCGAGGTAAACCCAGCCGAGGTACTAGGATTCGACGCTGCTGCAGCAGTAGAAGCAGCCGCCGTCTTGACCGAAACACTGATGACTGCGATGCAAGACAGTGAGTTTCAGGACGCCATATCCAATATGGGTAACACACTGAATGAAATTGCCTCCTCCGCCGGACCGGGACAAGATGGGAACCTAGCACCGGCCGTTGTAACATATAAATTTAATCAAGAATATTATAATGCGTTCCGAACATACATCCAGCCCCTCAAGGCACATTACCAAGACTCCCCACCAGAATATCGATATGATGCACCGGTTTATTTTGAATCATACCGCACTATGACCTCCGCTGGGAGTGTTGCAGATGCTGCCAATACTGCTATGTTTAGTGATATAGACACAGCGACCACAGATTACGTCCCGCTGCATCTTAAGTTTAATTTTCCTGCAGCCCCAGCCACCGGGATCTCGAAAAACAACCCACCACAAGAGTACATCTCTATTGAATATCCGCGCTTCGGCGCCTCGAAACCAATTAAGTTTGATTTTGCTTCGAAATCAAAGCTTATTCTAGATGAAACACTAATACAATCCTTTGATACAACCGACGATCTGTATGAAGAAAATTTCGAAGATATATCACCTCCTCACTATACAAATGCGTACGTAGATCGATTTGTTCAATCATATCTCGATTCTCCGCTCATTCAGCAGCAGTTCCTGCAGGGAACCGCAGAATCACAACAGATTTATCGACAAGATGTCGAGGCACATGAGTTTCCAAAAGCATATGCAGCACTAACTGAGAGTATATTTGAATATATTGTCGACAACGGATGTTTTGACGCCGCCACTCTACAATCTCTAAATCTCTTTCACTTAAATAATAGTTGCCCGCCCGAAGAGGTCGCAGATCTTCTGGACGTCCGTGGAATTATAAAGCAGATGACAGATGAGTATGCGGAAGCCGCATGCAATACCACACAGAAGGTACCCATTCGCACCCGCGTACGCGACGTCATAAAATTCGGGCTGTACCTTCTGCTGATTCAGATGCATATTGCAGATTTTATCATAAAGAATATCTTTGTATTCTCAGCCTTTACTATTGATTCTTTACTAGAGGACCGCACGGGATACCTCTTTAAATTCTTCAGAAGTCAAGTTATGACTTCCCTAATATCCTATCTTGACTCTATGAATGTTAGTGTGGCCGAGGAATCTATTTTCCGGATTAACCTAGCAGAGTACTTTAATAGAAAAGTGAGGCGCCAGTCGGTGGTAAGGAACGGCGGGATTCATTTTACATGGGGAACCAATGACCTTGTTTTCCCGGTTGGTACAAGCTTTTCAGCGACAGACGACAGTCCTTTGATCGGATTTGATGAAATCATCGACTACCTAATTGTTGAGCGCCTGAACCACGCACGCATCCCAGTCAACAATGCTATCAAGAAAGCTCTCCCAAATAATCGCCCAATTGAACTTACAAAAGCAATTTTAACAGCAATGCCGGTCCTGACCGCGCCAACTGAAAATACAGCACCCGGACCCACACAAATCCGCGCCGCCGCCCAGATAGCCTTCTTAAATACTCCAACTGTTTTTATACTAAGCCGCCGACTTCCGACAAACAGTGCCTTCATTTTTACCCGTGTTTTTTCTATGTGGTTCTATGATGGTATGACAGGTACCATAGAAGGAGAAACAAACGAGGAAGCACCAGAACTCAACCAGATCGGTTCCGGAGATGTCGTAAAGTTGATTGACGCCCTGTACTCAGTGACAGAGTCCGAACCGGCGCCTGATCCATTCTCCAATCTCGCCACCGGCATGGCTGGAGATGATGAATCTGGACAGTACGGCACAGGATTTGAGGACACCTGGGACGGCGCACCGGACTCAACAACCTGGACAGGTACTGGTACTATCGCTGAAAGGCTGGAGGGTCTCTCCGGTAACAATCTCAGAAACGAAATCGCCGCCACCATTCGTGAGATGTACACACTCCCCGGACCGGAAACAGATTCTGGCGCCTTCGGGCTTACGGCTGCCGTCGCCACAGTTGCTTGGGTAATGGGTGGCGGATATGAGAGTTCTCCCCGAATCGGCGGACTTTGGACTGGCGCCACGTCCACTTGGTCAGACAGCACCACACCGACGACCTCCGAAGCCGCTGCACTCGCAATATTAGCTGGAATTGTTGTTAACGGTAGTTTTGTATGGTCTAACAAGGGGGAAGAATCTGTCGAATACCAACTTTGGCGATTAGGAATCCTTCCAGAAGATCATTTCGATCCGCCTGAGCCGGTACTTGGTTACCAACACAGCCGGCAGAAGGATTATTGGTACGAAAACATACCAGATCACATGAGATTATCGCGACTCCTCTCTCTTATAGGCTATGAACTTGGACAAGAGTCTATTGACCTGACAAACGCGTGGCTCGAAGCGCAATATTATACAGATAATTGGCCACAGAACCCAGGCGGAGGAACGGATGATGTTAGTCTCGATCGATATTCAGATTCTGGATTCCCTGTAGACACCCGCCCAGAAGCAGTCGACCGGCTCATACAGGTGACCAAATATTGGATCCCCGACACCCGCGTCGATGAGTGGGGACAGCCCGTCGACCCCGACGGCACCTCGATGCACCCTTATATGCGCACCACATGGAGATCTCTCGGTATCATCTCACCGGATACCCCCGTAGAGAGGAACTATTAAAAATGGCACACATGCATATCAACGACGACCACATATCTTACCTTACGAGAAGTCAGATATATAGAGCCCTGTTCCGCGTCCAAACCGGAATAACCCCTCAAGATCCGAGCTTGGTATTTAAAGACTTTGACCCCGAATCTGAACCACAGTACGATGAAGACTTTATGGACCGCCTGGAGGAAGAATTCGGAGGCGCCGACGGACTGGAAGCCACCGTCGGCGATGCCGCTGGGGAGTCATTATTGGGACTAGGCGCCTACTACCAGAGGCGCCATCTCGGAGTCACACTCAGGACTGATTCGAACGCGGCTAGAACCGCAAACATTGGAGAACCAGGACTCGCCGACCCACAACGGATTGCATGGTACGACGTTCTACATAATGTTAAGGCTCTATTAAATAGACTACATAACGGAGTCACGCGCACGAACTTCAACCCACCCTTGGTAGAAATAGAGACCGATGAAGAACTTCTCACGGTAGAGGAAATTGAAACTCCAACAGTGACACAGACTCTTTATGTAAGAACTCAAGATATCTTGAATCGATTCCGAAGCGTGGTATATGCCGGCAATGATCAAGAATCAAACATTCGCCGCAGATACTTTGATGCTGCGTTTGCATCAACCCCCGCCCGCTCTCGCGTCATACCGGTAAACAATACATATGTCAGTACCCTGAGTACCTTCAAAGCGCTACGTAGATGGGGCGCAACACGCCCACAGCCAGACCTTTTCACGTTTAATGATCCCGCCGATAACTACACGAATCAGGCTAAATTTGCAGGCACACGATTGATAGTGCGCCTCTGTGCTTTACATAATGCATTATATGGCTCAGAGATAAAGCCATTTAATACAAACATAACTAAAGTAAAAGTATCGCTGAGCACAGCAAAAAAGATGGTAGCCAATTGCCAAGCCGGACTGGCTATATTAGAAGCTGATATCACCGAGTATATCACCACCGAATCTGAACGAGCCGATGCCCTTGATACAGCACAAGAAGAAGTAATCGAGGAGGCTATAGTTGAAACCGGATTCTCCATCGGACGCTTAGACAGTGCACAAATTGATATTATTTCGAATAACGAAAAGTATAAAGAGTATTTTTCTACCACGTTCAATCAAGATTTGATTACTGCAGTTCCCCTCATTCACAATCTTTATTTAACCACAAAGTATTTCCCCCAAGTAGAAGATGTATTCTTAGGTCCCAAGAATACAACCCTCGATCTTTTGCGTACCACCATTCTTGGCGACGAGGAATTCCCAACAGAACCGGACCTCAGTCGCCCCGCGGCTGAGGCTGCAATTGCCAATGCCAACGGTATGTCGCCGGAAGAGTTCGGACTTAATGCCGGCAAGTTTGTTCTCAAGATGCTCATTAATGCCCCAATACAGATTCTGAAGGGGCTCGTAGAACTCATCGACCCCCATGTTCTTGTAACAAAACTGATTAAAGTAGGGTCTGCCACAGGATTCCAGAAAGCCGCGAAAACACTCGACCCAGCGGCTGAGACGATTAATAAAAGACTCAAAGATGATCTCGAGCTTGAATCAAACCTAACTGGTAAGAACCTGATGACACTCATTTTATGCCTGGCAGATTATGGATTTGAGCAGGGCGACGCAGGACTTCAAGCAGGACTTCAGTCCGTTCTTGGTGAGGATTTCAACCCACCTGGCAACTTCTTCCCGGATGTTTCTATGAAGGGTATTGATTTTACGGGCACAGTTACAGGAATGTTGATGATACCCCCTACACCTCTGGGGCTAATTTATTTGCTGTTAGAACTAGTTAAGAGTGAAATAGATGGTATAACTCTTAATGTTGATGATGCAGCTGCCGAAAATGCTGAAGACAATCAATGCTAATAAAGGGGAAGAAATAAGATGAGTTCGGGATTATCAGTTGCATTACCACTAACAACCAGCGATGTTTTTGGGGCCTACAATCTTAATACAACATTTGAGCAATTAGCTAAACAAAATCTCAAAATGTTGATTTTGACAAACCCTGGTGAGCGAATGATGAACCCCGATTTTGGTGTGGGGATAAGAAACTTTTTATTCCAACTAAATATAAGCACCACATACGCAGACATCACAACCGCCATTCAAACGCAGGTCCAAAAATACTTACCGTATATTAATATCGACGATATCCGATATAGTATCCCTGAAAACAATCCAGACCTCTTTCCTAATGATCTTTCGGTCGCCATAAACTTTACGATCGTACCATTGCAGAAATCCGCCGTCCTGCAGATACAACAAAATAAACCTATTTAATGAGACACTAAGATGACGAAAAAGCTCCAATCCATAAATTATACCAGCCGCGACTTTGAATCCATTCGCAGGGATTTGGAGAACTATGCAAAGACATATTACTCTGATACCTACAAGGATTTCAACGAAGCCTCCTTTGGATCTCTTATGTTGGACACAGTGGCGTATGTTGGCGACATACTATCATTTTACTTAGATTATCAAGCAAACGAGAGCTTCTTAGATACTGCCATCGAGTACGATAACGTTATTCGTCTCGCCAAACAGATGGGATTTAAACTAGATGTAAGCCCCTCCTCTTTTGGGCGACTTACTTTTTATGTTCAGATTCCCGCTCTGGGTACTGGACCAAACTTGGCGTATGCACCAGTCCTGCGCGCAGGCTCAACATTTTCGTCAATCGGCGGCGGACAATATACACTCCTGCAAGACGTTGACTTCGCCCGGGCAAGCAATCAAATGGTTGTGGGTACGGCCGACTCCGCCACTGGCGCCCCAACAAATTATGTTATCCGATCAACCGGAATGGCTGTATCGGGAAGATCTGGATTCAAAGAAGTCGAAATAGGATCGTTCCAACGCTTCCGCTCTGTTGATTTGGGCGTCGAGAACGTAGCAGAAGTTATTAGTGTTACAGATAGCGAAGGACATGAATACATCGAAGTCGACAATCTATCTCAGAACACGGTATACAAGGCGATTCGCAATACTAACACAGCCACCAGCGACACAGTGAGAAACATTCTACGTGCAGTCCCAGTTGCCCGTCGCTTTGTACTTGATCGTCAGCGTAACCGTACGTTCCTGCAATTCGGATATGGATCCGACTCGGAGCTGATATCTAATTCGATTAAAAATCCTGCCGATCTTGTCCTAGATCAGACAGGAAGGACTTATATTACAGATGCCGGTTTTGATCCAACAAAGCTAATAAGCACCGACAAATTCGGCATTGCTCCGTCTAATACTACATTGAGAATAGGCTATCGAGTTAACACTACCCGAGATGTTAACGCGGCCGTTAACACAATTATTACAATCGACCGACCAATCACTCGATTCACATCACAGGGATCCTTGTCGGAACAACTACGTAACAGTGTTGTAAATTCGCTGGAAGTTATTAATGAGGAGCCCTTTGTCGGCAGCGTTACTTTACCGACGTCAGAAGAAATCAAACAAAGAGTCTTTGGTTTCTATGCAACTCAACACCGCGCTGTCACTATAGAAGACTATCGCTCTATCGCCTATGGCATGCCTGGTAAATTCGGCGCTATAAAGAGAGTATCGATAGTTAGAGATTTTGCTGCATTTAAGAGAAACCTCAATATGTATGTTATCTCTGAAAATAGCAGCGGCAAACTTATAGCAGCTAACACAACACTTAAAAATAACTTAAGAAACTGGATGCTCCAGTATAAAATGGTCAATGATACAATAGACATCTTAGATGCTATGATTATCAACTTTGCAATAGAGTACACAATAGTAGCAGACACGAATACCAATCGTTTTACAGTGATGAACCGAGCTAATCAGGCACTAAGAGAATTTTTAAATAGCAATCAGTATGAAATTGGTGAATCGATCATGATCACCGACTTCTACAAAGTTTTGCAGAAAGTGGATGGAGTGGTTGATGTTGAAGACCTGGAGATTGTATCCCGAACAGGAGCGCAATATACTGATTCAAGCTATGATTTTGCGAGCAATCTTACAGCTGATGGTCGTCGGATCCAAATACCAAATAATGCAGTCTTTGAGCTTAAGTTTCCGAATGTTGACGTCAAGGGATCCGTAAGATAATGGCAATACTCAGATATACGGCAAGCGCCGACACCACCATCACAAACGCATATGAAGCCGGACTAGTTACCCGCGGCACCGGATCCAACATGGGCTATGCTGACTCTCTAGAAGTCTTCTCGATATACGGACAAGAGTCGGGCTCCTCCGGACAGTCCCAAGAACTATCTCGGATCCTAATCCAGTTTCCGATTGATACAATTAAAGCCAACCGCACAGCTAGCAAAATACCTGCTTCCGGTAGTGTCTCGTTCTATCTTAAGATGTTCAACGCAGAAACACCATGGACATTACCACAAGACTTTAACTTGGTTGTGGCGCCGGTGTCTGCCGCATGGTCCGAAGGCTCGGGACTTGATATGGACAACTATCAGGATCTAGGAGAAGCCAACTGGGGACTGCGACAAGCCAGCACAAGCTGGACAAATGACGGCGGTGATTATCACACAGGATCGAACTACAACATTTCCTTCCCTCAGGGTTATGAAGATTTGGAGCACGACGTTTCCCACATTGTAGAAGAATGGATTAAGTACCTCGATACGCCAGCCGGCGACGGTGTAATAAAGAGTAATGGTTTTGGCGTTAGACTCACAGCTAGTCAGGAAGCATATGCCCTAGCCGCAGGCGCCAACGGCACAATCCAAAACCTCGACGGAGCCACACAGTCTTATTACACAAAGAAGTTCTTCGCACGATCCACAGAATATTTCTTCAAGCGCCCCGTCCTTGAGGCACGATGGGACGACAGAACAACTGATGATAGAGAAAACTTCTATTACTCCAGTTCCTTGGCACCAGCTGCCGACAATCTAAACACTCTTGTTTTCTATAATTACATCCGCGGGCGCTTGGTCAATATTCCCGCTGCCGGCACCGGCAACTTGCTAGTGTCGTTTTACTCCAGCTCGGATGGTTCTCCAACTGGATCAAAGTTGGCACTCCCAGTAGGCGGTGACGTCGCCTCAGGCGGCGATCTGAACGCTACGGCGAGTTATACGAGCGTTGGGTTGTATTCGGTTTCTCTCGCTCTTACTGCGGCTGCTACGCCGCTGCTTGCGATCCATGATGTGTGGCACTCCGGCGGCGTTGAATTCTTTACAGGCTCTCTTTATCCTGAGCTGGTTCCGACATACGATAGTGCCCCTACATTTGATCGCATAACTTCCTGCAAGAATCTTAAGAAAGTGTATTCTCGGCAGGACACAGCTCGCTTTAGATTCTTTGTGCGCAACAAGAACTGGAGCCCAACCATCTACACGGTCGCAACTGCTAATAACCCAACCGATATTATCACCAGTGCGTCATTTAGCATTGCCCGCGTAACAGACAATTATACAGCTATCCCCTACGGAACAGGGTCGGATTATAGTACATACCTCTCTTATGATAAGGAAGGCAACTACTTTGATCTTGATATAGGATTATTAGAGAGAGGATATATGTATGAAATTAAGCTGTCATACTACAATGATAGTATAGGAGCATGGCAAGAACAACAACAAGGGTTCAAATTCCGAGTTGAAGAATAATTAGAGTATGAGCATTAAGAAATATTTCGAAGTTGCCGAAAACATACAATCTCTCGCAAACAAGTCTGCAGCGGACATAGCGTCTGAGGTTGAATCTGTTGGATATCACGAGCAAGATATCATTGAAGAAGAGAGATTCATACCTCGTATCGATTTTTCCAAGCCGGAAAACTTCGCTCGCTATGGCTCGGCCGAAGAGTATTATGCTCAATCCATAAAACGAATCTACAACACTTACCCCTATGATGGATCGCTCAAGGAGCGACTAGAATGGGTAAACGAGTCAACTTATTTAGATGTTTATATCTATGATAACAAATACCCGCGCACGACGGGCTATATCATTATGTCCGCCGACGGCGCCGGAACAGAAAACGTTGCTGATGGTTACGGGCGCCCCTCAAGCCCCGAGTACATTTATGTAAAGGGAGGACCAAACCCCCACCCAGAGGGAACTACACCGTATACTCTACAATTCACAGGGTCCAACTACTACGAACCCTCTATGAACCGAGTCTCTAACCTGGAAATGAACCTTTCCAGCAAAGGCGTTTCACTCGAATTCTGGCTAAAGAAAGACGGCTTCTTGGACCCCGCCATCACAAGTCGCGAAGTCCTCTTTGATCTCTGGAACGGAGAGATCTCATCGTCGGATAACTACGGTCGCCTTCGATTAGAGCTTAGTGGCAATTTGTCTGACGGGTCGGATCCATTTTTACTTACGGCCCTGTCGGGCACAACCGGTATATTCCGCCTGCCTGTTGCTGCTGCTACTGTAACAACTGCCTCTGTTGCCGACGGCAACTGGCACCATTACGCAGTCACAGTAAAATCAGCATCTGCAGGACTCGCGACACGTTTTTATGTTGACGGTGATCTCAATAACGAAAGTACACTGGGCACCTCCGGTATCGATGACCTAGACAGTACAACTCTCCGCGCCTATGTCGGCGCACTTATAACATCAGTTTCCGGCACCACGACACCGAGTACAACTGCAGCGGGTGACGGAAAACTCTCCGGATCACTGGATGAATTTAGATTTTGGAAAACCCAAAGATCATCCAAAGATATTGGACGCTACTGGTTTACTCAGGTCGGAGGAGGCACCAATACTGACCCACAACCGTTCGTTGAAACGATGGAATCTGGTAATGTGGACCTGGGGGTGTATTTCAAATTTAATGAGGGCATAACCGGAGTCACAGCGACAGATAAGGTAATCCTTGATTATTCTGGACGTTTTTCGAACGGAGCTTGGACTGTTGCCTCTGTAGCTAATTCTAGAAACACTGGTTCTGCTATTGTGTCTTCCAGTGCAGCCATAAAAGAGTTCCACGATCCTATCATTTACTCTTTCCATCCAGCTGTAATGGCTCTTGATGCCTCCCTTCAATTGTCAGGATCTTCACATGATGCATCAAATAATGCTGCGGTCTATAATTCAATCCCCGCATGGATAACAGAAGCCGATAGTGAGGGGCAAAAGCAGCTGCTTAATCTTACTCAGATTATGTCAAGTTACTTTGATACGTTACAACTACAAATTGAAAGTCTTAATAAGCTCAAGGACAAGCAGTATCCAAGTGGAAGCAATAAACCACTACCATTCGCCGAAAAGCTCCTCTCCTCTCAAGGGTTTATAGCCCCCGATCTCTTTTTAGATGCCGACATCTTAGAAAAGCTAGCTGATCGGAGCGAAGACAGAGTATATGAGAAATCGTTACATGACATCAAAAATATTATTTATCAAAACATTTATAACAACCTCTCCTACATTTACAAGTCAAAAGGTACAGAAAAGGCTTTCCGTAACTTAATTCGTTGTTTTGGTATCGATGAAGAGCTGATAAAACTCAATATGTATGCCGACAATATTGAATTCGAGTTAAAAAACAATAGAAAAAACATTGTTGTTGCAGACAACTTTGTTAACTTTAATACAGCAGACGGCGCTATAGCGGTAGTTTATAACTACGCAGACCCCACAAATATTAATTCAGTCGGCGCCATACCAACCAACACATACCTCACAGGCGGCTATGCGACCACGCTTGAAGCCGAGATTCTCTTTCCATTAAAAATGGAGCATTCCGCGCGCGCCTTTCATAATACAAATGTCATAAGCGCCTCCTTGTTTGGCATACACAATGCTGTAGCCGACACAACAGACACAACATGGAGTGACCCGGACACCCTAAACTTCCAAGTATATGCACAGCGCGACGAAAAAGACTCATCAAATGCTCGATTCGTCCTAACAAGCTCAGCCGGCGGACTGATCACTCGACTAACATCCAGTCTCATTCAGGATCTTTACAATAATAATCGATGGAACCTATCTGTTCGAATCAAGCCTGCAGAATATCCGCTTCGATCTCTGGTAGAAGGAACGACTGACGACTACATTGTAGAATTGCATGGTGTCCAAGCAGACTCGGGAGAGATACTGGACGAATTTACTGTGTCCCAAACACTTAACTCCCCGGCTCAAGGGTTTGTAACCGGCTCGCGCAGAGTGTACATAGGGGCACATAGACAGGACTTTACAGGTAGTGTCCTAGAGACAAGCGATGTGAAGGTGAATGCTTGCCGCTACTGGCTTGATTACGTCGAAGACGCAGCCCTTCGCGCCCATATTTTAGATACAGAAAACTATGGAGCGCTCCAGCCTCACTTATATGCCTACGAGTTCAATCCCTCGGCCTCGTTTGGTGACATCCAAAAGATCGATACGCTGGTATTTAACTGGGAATTTTTGACCAACACAGGCTCCAACTCTAACGGACAATTTACAGTCAGCGACATTAGCTCCGGATCTGCAGCCTTAACAAGATATGGCGCCCTAGGTAATATTCTTAATAAGCAGTACACCGCTAGCGGCTCTTTCTTCGCAGCATCATCAACAACGGCAATCGACAAGGATTATATTGTATCCTCGAAACTTAACTTGCCGGAACACATAGAGTCAGTGGACATGATAAAGGTCCTCAACCTCTCCGACCAACAAGCATTTACTAGCGAAACTCGCCCGGAAAACTACTATTTTGCCTTTGAAAAAAGCATGTATCAGGCTATTTCTAAGGAAATCCTTAATTATTTTGCTAACTTAAAGGATTTACATAATTTAATTGGTGAGCCTCTAGAGAAATACCGCGTTGAGTACAAACAGCTCAAGATGATGCGACAAAAATTCTTTGAGACAATCGGAAACAAGGAACTCGACTTTGACAAATTCTATGAATTCTATAAGTGGTTCGACTCGTCCTTATCGATAATGTTAGCTCAGCTTGTCCCAGCCTCTGCGGATTTTGCTGACAACATTGTTACTGTTATAGAAAATCATATTCTTGAGAGACCAAAAAACAGAAGGAAGTTTCCATTCTTAAGAAAAATAGGCTCAGAAGATCCTATCGGTGTTTTGGCACCCAGCAATACACCGATTGGACCAAACACATCCCCGGAGGATTTCCCCGCGGGCACCGGACTTACTTCCAACGAAGTCTTCACGCGACGACAAATCGGCAGCTCCAACCCAATCCCGCAGCGAAACTGGAAACACCTCCACGCCCCGGCACAAGAATCACTACCTACTCCGTTGGCTTCGGGCGCAGCAGTCCCCCCTGAGGATAGAAATCTCTTCTGGCACAGATACCGAGAAGAGCGTTCCAACCCTGATCGAACAGCTATCTTGGATGCACTACAGCAAACTTACAATCGTCGAGTCGGATCTCCGGTCAGGTTTAGTGCTGAAGGGCAAATCACTTTCGGCGGCATCGGTCGCCACCCAAGCAACCGCCCGAACTACACCTTCGCTGCGACAGCGCCCTATGGTCCGGTCGTCCCATCGACGAACATCCCGACTAATATCATGCTCGGATATGGCTCAGATGTCGAGCAACTTGTAGATACCAAGGACGTTTATTTCCCGACGTTCAAGCAACGCCTAGGATTCGCGTTGGACCCAAGTATCAACACAGACCAAGAGAGAAACCTAGACGGCAACGTATACGCCCCGTTCAGTATCTACAGTTCGTCAGTTGAAACAGGATATAACTCCAAAGTCGTGACCCAATACAAATCAGGCACAATGGTCACAAACCTTCACAACGATTTTGTGCAAAACCACGACGTTCCAATGCAGGGGCCATTTGCAGAGAAGTTTGTTGGAGGTCGCTACTATCGCCACACCGAAGTCAATGACGGAACAGACACGCGCGAGAGCAGAGCAGAAGGGTTCAGGCTTGAACTAGGATCGCTAGCATTGCCCGTCACAGGTACGCTAGGGATCGTGCCACCAAACTATCCATTTGCCGATTCCCCATTCGGCTCCGCCCCTCATGGATACCTCCCAGCAACACCGACAGCCCAACGATTCCGCGACGAGACTGCCAAGCGCCCCGTAAACATCAAGAACATTCTGATGACGACGGCTTCTGTAGGCTACCGCCTGTCTGGCACAATAGCTCACAAT
>Ga0208299_1001289_pt1 | contig 19179 bp, 27 predicted proteins | sample 15_taG_FD_184089 | JGI IMG/M metagenome (GOLD analysis project Ga0208299, IMG submission 184089) | Marine viral communities from the Subarctic Pacific Ocean - 15_ETSP_OMZ_AT15312 metaG (SPAdes) (version 2) | ecosystem: Environmental > Aquatic > Marine > Oceanic | place: Pacific Ocean | collected...
CTCTTTATACACTACACGCTTAATTCCAGCCTGAATAATTAATTTACTACACTCAAAGCAAGGAGCCAATGTGACATATAAAGTAGACTCACTAGAAGAGTTTGTCGATCTAGCGAGTTTAGTGATTGCGTTAGATTCTGCATGAAGAACCTCGGGCTTAGTGTATATCTCATCGAGATGGTTGTAGTATTCACAGGAGTTATCGAAACCTGCGGGAGTCCCATTAAATCCCTCGGAGATAATCTGGGTGTCTTTAACAATGAGACAGCCAACCTTCTTTCTTTCTGCATATGATAATTCGGCAAGTTCTTCTGCCATCCTCATGTAAGTTTTATCTAAATTTTCTTGTGTTGCCACTATTTACCCTCTAAATCCGTAAGTATTGTCCAAGAGACGCTCTAGGATCGCCCCTGTTGAACTTTAATGAACAGGGACGACCCATATGACCCCCTAAATTTGGAGCCCTTAGAGCGCAAGTTTTTATTTGTTATCTCCATCCCAATTGTTAATATCAAAAGGTCCAGAGTTCATAAGAGTACCGTCGAACCAGTAATTACGATCAATAGAGATTCTACGCTGTCTCCAGTTATAAGGAGACTTGCCTGTTAGCACTCCATACTTAAAGTCTGGGCCAAAGTAGTTATCATGTAACTTAACATTGGTTAGAGAATAACCATTACTGTCTTCTAAGTACACCGTATAGTTTCCACCCTCCATTCTGTTGTGATGAATATTAATATTCCTTGAATCTTTTAGTAAAGATCCAAAAATAATACAAGCATTACTTTTATATCCACCAGCAGTATCAGCAACAGGAATATCAAACCAGTTGTACCTCACTTCAATATTAGAACCAAATCTAATTTGGAGGCAATCAGCGTGTGCATTAGGACCAATGCCTATGTTGTGGCACCAATTATATTCAATTAAAGAACCACTCCTAGCCTTAATAGCATCTGCTCCACAATCATGTATATTGTTCCTACGCACAGTAGTATAATGCACAAAGACTCCAGAAGACACAGCACCTTCAATCTCGCAATTCTCAATTAGATTACCTGTGAATGGATTACCATTTGAATCCCAGTTGGCAGCATGGATTCCATACCAACTTCCGTTGATACCATCCCCAACATCAATATAACAATTACGAATAATACAGTTGTTAGCCTCAATACTTATCTGCCCAGTAACATATTGGTTCTCAATGATGGTTCCATCTTGGGTAATAGTAATGCCTGCAAAACTAGAGGACATCATCCCCATTAAACACATCATAACGAAAAATAAGTTTCTCACTTGTTATCTCCATCCCAATTATTAATATCAAAAGGTCCAGAGTTCATGGGAGTCCCATCGAACCAGTAATTACGATCAATAGAAACTCTACGCTGCCTGTAGTTATAACCTCTGAAAGATTTTGAAGTCAGCACACCATATCTAAAATCAGGACCGAAATAGTTGTCATGAATATAGTTATTCTCATTAACGAAGTTACCAGTCTTACCTGTTTCGCCAAAATATATAGAGTAATTGCCACCTTCAAATCTGTTGCCGTAGATCTGAACATTTCTCATGTCACCAACTTCAGCAGAGAACATTAAACAAGCATTAGACTTGGTTCCAGGCTCACTAATTCCCATAGCAAAGATGTTGTGCCGCACAATAAGATTAGAGCCACCTCTGGATTGAATTCCATCACAATGCGGAGATCCAGCAGTCTTCTTACCTAATTGCGTAACATAACAATACTCCACAGTAGTATTATCCTCTATCTTCATAGCATCCGCACCAGAATCATGAACATAACACCTACGGATGGTAGCGTGATGAGCATAAATACCAGCAGAGTTAGAACCTTTCACATCACAATCTTCAATCAAAGTACCTGTGAAGGGTTTACCTGTATTCTGGTCCCAATGCCTAGCATGAATTCCATACCATGAGTTAAAGCTAATATCAAAAGTACACCGACGAATGGTAACATTGTTTGCCTTAATATTTAATTGACCAGTAAAATGCTGATCCTCAATCACCGCACCGTCCGTTGTAATATCACCGAACGCAGGAGCAATAACCCCCATTAAACATAGCATAGCTATTAGTAGGTTTTTCATTTGTTGTCATTATCCCAATAGTTAATAGCCATAAAGGTTCCATCGAACCAATAGTTCCGATCAATACTTACTCTACGCTCTTTCCAGGGAGGACCTTGACCAGCTAAAGGACCATACCTCCAGTCAGGACCGAAAAGATTATCGTGCAGCTTAACACTATGAATAGGATAGGCTTCTTGCCTCTCAATATAAACGGTGTAGTTCCCACCTTCCATCACATTATCATGAATGAAGACATTAGAAATTGGTTCGACTTCTGGCTGGATCATTAAACACGCATTGCTCTTGTACCCACCAGATCCACCAGTTTGGGAAATAGGAATATCAAAGTGATTGTATCTGATAATAATATTAGACCCACCTCTAATCTGTACACAGTCAGCATGGGCTCCAACTTTTTTGCCTAAGTGATGGCACCAATTCCGTTCAATCAAACACCCACTCCTAGCTTTAATAGCGTCAGTCTGGGAATCATGAATGTTACACCTACGAATGGTAGTGTAATGAGCTAATACCCCTACACCGTAATCATGGATATGACAATTCTCAATTAGAGTTCCTTTATAGGGTTGTCCATTGGAATCATAATACTTACTACTAACACCATACAGGCTAGTTCCACCTCCATCAAGCTCACAGTTACGAATTATAACATTGTGAGCCTTCACATTTACTTGACCAGAAATATACTGGTTTTCAATAATCGTACCGTCTTGGGTGATCGTAATCCCCGCAAAACTAGAGGACATAACCCCCATCAAACATAGCATCGCCATTAAAAGTTTTTTCATGTTGTATTATAGTCTCACTTTGGTACACCCATCAGGATTCGAACCTGAAATCTACAGATTAGAAGTCTGTTGCATTATCCAATTATGCTATGGGTGCTTATTTTTTATAGTATATTAAAGCAAGTCGCTTTCTGTTTCTGAATACCCAGCTATACATAATAAATTTCCTTTGTTTGGTAGGACGAGCGGGATTCGAACCCGCACTTGACAGATTTTAAGTCTGTTGCCTCTGCCATTGGGCTACCGTCCCGATTCTTTTCGATGCAAGCAATACGCTAACCAAGTATTCCTTCCCTCTTTCGGACGCTTAACCTTAATTGCAAAATACTTACCAGTATGCCCCTGAGGCAGAGATAGATACTTCTTCTTATGTTCAATGCGCTCTAACGCTAGTTTCTCAGTTTTGAAAAACCCAAACTTTATTTTTTTAGATTTACGCTTCTTGATCGACATCTTCTTCAACAAGCAGTTCGGGTTTTTTCGTCTCTTCATCCAACCCAAGAAGATCCTTGAGTTCTGCAACAGCCGTAACCATCTCTTCTCGTTGCTCTGCCATCTGCTTCATCTGTCCTTCAATCTGTTCAATAGCCATATCAACTTGTTCAAGACCTTGTTCGGCCCCTTCTAACATTCTCGACAAATACTTTTCATTAACATCATTCATAATAATTTTTCCTTTTTTTGTTTATGTATGGTAGGACAGGGTAGAGTTGAACTACCTACCAAAGCCTTATAAGGACTCTGCTCTAACCGATGAGCTACTGTCCCATGCAGTATTATAGTCCACTCTCACAGATTCTCAAGAAGAGGAGGTACTATATTTTTGGGTATCTATAATCTTAACCTCACCCTTAACGATTCTAGGCATATAGTAGGGCAGTCCTTTTTTAGGGATTCGTTTATTTAAAATCTCATCGGCAATTTTATCTGTAATATTATTCTTAATAAACCTTGCAATATTCCTAGCTCCGTACTCCTGAGAGTATCCCTTATCCACGATAAAATCAATCAGAGGTTTGGTAGGTTTGATGGGCAAGTCTACTAATTGTAGTTTAGCAATCTTTCGAACCTCTGCTTTAGTTAGGGAATTAAATACAACTAGATCATCAATCCGATTTAGAAATTCGGGACTAAAATGCTTCTTTACAGAAGCGATTATCACATTATCTGTAACCTCTTGAGTAATATCAGGCTGTCGTCCATACCCTACAGGATTTCTTTTGATGTCTCCAATACCTTGATTAGAAGTGAAAATGAAAATAGACTCTGTAAAGTCCAGCACCTGTCCCATGTTGTCTGTACAAGTACCATCGTCTAATAAAGAAAGGAGAAAATCATACAGTTTGTGGTGAGCCTTTTCAATCTCATCAAAGAGAAAGACCCATTGGTTAGACTGTTCTGCTTTCTCAGCCAACAAACTTTTCTCTGTGTGTCCCACATACCCTGGAGGTGAGCCTATTAGTTTGGCGTACTCATGTCCTCCTGCATACTCAGCACAGTTGACCTTATAGAAATTACCACTAAACTTCTCTCCGAGCAGCTTACCTACTTGTGTCTTGCCCACTCCTGTTGGTCCAACAAACAAAAAGGAGGAATGACCAGACAAGCCTGATGCCATAAGCTTAAGAGACTTGATAATAGCATCTAATGCGGGTCTTTGTCCAATGATCTGAGTTTTAAAATAATCTTCTAAGTTCTTAATGTCCTCAATGCCAGAAAGAGAAACATTAAAACCCTCCTCGGTCTTAATATGCATCTGGTCTTTAATGTGCTTCAAGAATTTACGTTCAACACCAGATAAAAAGGTGTCTGTATTTAGGTCTTGACAGATAAACTCCAAAGCAAAAGGAGGATACAGTCCCACAATAGCCTCATAAGCAGCATCTACTGATTCATGAAGACTTATCTCTGATATATCTTCATACAAAGCAAAAAAAGCATCAACATCAACCAAAAACTTTTTAACGATAAAAGTTTTATAATCTTCAATCTTAATAGACTTATCTTCTTTAAGAATTTTAGCCCTTAGAGAGTGATAAAGTTTTTGCTCCTCGGCCAGAGTATAACCTTTTACAAAAAGCACTAGATCGAGTTCAGGACAAACAACACGATATGTTTTTTTCTTACTCATTTAGTAGATTATCTAACTCATTAAACACAGAGTTCTCTGCACCTTTGGTTGCTTTAGTTCTAGCTTCTGTGGTATTCTCTTCCATCTTAATTACAAGATTGAGAATCTTTACCACATTGTTTTTAGAAGCCTGGGCCACTTTAAGTGCGTCCACCATTAAGTTTTTAGCAGCAGCATCTTGTGGGTTAGCATCCACCATCTGTCTAAAGAATCTGTGGGCTTCCAAGGCTAAGTTTCGGTCCTCCCCAGCCTCGTCTATAAGTTTTTTGGCAATCCTTTGTACCCTAGTAGGTCCAAGAATTGAGTTTTTGGGTATATAATTTGAAGGCATAGCTTTAATTCTCCTTAGTATCTAGGGTCTCTAAAGCATTTTTATGAATGTACCAAGCAACCAAATCGTCCCACTCTTCAAACGTGAGCGTTAATCCAAAAGGTTTCCACGGTAATTTAACATCATTAAACATTAGATCCACCTAAGAGTTCAATGCTAGTTAAATTAACACTCTTTATATCAACCCCAACAGGCAAACTGAAATCAGCATTTATTTCTTTTATAGTTTGAACAATATCAAACGTATAAGGATAATTTAACTCTAAATCTAAATGAATTCGAACTGTCCTATTAATAATATCTTCAGCCCTACTTTTAGCAGTAAATTCTACCTTAGTAGGCTCCTCTTTCTTTTCACCCCAAATCCAATTCATTTAACGCTTCCCGTTTTTAAATTTTTCAAACTCAACATCATCAAGCTCATACCATTCATCTAAATCTTCAGGCTTGTCCTTTGAACTATCATAGGACGCTCTAGTATATGTTTGACGGATCTTTCTGTTATTATTTTTATTTTTTTGTGCGAATTCTTTTTTAGAACCTTCGCCATCTGAGTATCGTTCTTTCATGAGAAAATGCCGTAAATATCTTCATCCTCATCGTCATCATACTCTTCCTCTTCTGCTTTAAAGATATGAGAGACCTGTGCTAATGCCATAGCAACATGACCTCTTACTGGGAAGGATAAAGAAACACACTCAGCGTCAGAGTCCCAAAATACTTTTGCACATTTCGGGTTATCCTCCATCATATCATAAACTAAGTTATACAAGCAACAATTCTTATAGTAACTTAAAAATTCATCATCAGCAGTCTTAAACTTCGCTTTTCCTTTAGGTCGATTAAGAAAAAAGTGCATCTGAGCTACTGTAATGTATAGCCCATGATCGTCCATCATTAATGGTTCTCTAAATTCGTATTTTCCACGCATAGTAAGATAAAACGAGGGAGGAAAGGATGGGGGAAGTATTCTCCCCTCCCTCTAAGGATTAGTTGAGAGCGTAGCCCTCACTATATGTAGAGGCCAAATCCCAAAGTTGTGTGTTCAAATTCACATCTTTTTGAATGTTGGAGATTGGTCTCACCATCCTATTAGTCGTACCATTACGGAACCCTCCTCGCAGGAGGTTTTCTTGAGCCACATTAAATGTAGTCCAAAGGTCAGTTTTTCTGTCTGCTTCTCGTCTAGGGGTTGCCACATCAAGCACAAGCCCCTCATCAGGATTCTCGAAACGAAGTTTTGCAGCATCAGCAAAGAAGTCTTTGCGACTGCGTTGAGTCATTTCAGTCTCCTGCCAACTTCCGATCTTATCCGCAATTTGGGACGAGTTCATAATCAATTCTTTTGACGCTTCCACAACCTGCTCAGGCTCAAAACCAATGTGGCGAATGTGGATCTTGCCGAAGTCCTGCTCAGAGATAACCATCCCATTAGAACAGATCATGCGGAAGATTCCACCTTGAAGGGTATACCCACCAAGCCCATTGTGAGCGTTCATAAGAAGCATCTCAGGGAAAGAATCACCAACACCAAAATTATCCATCGTCATGTCTTCATGACGCAGACGAATAATGTGCTTTGCGTGATCCTGACTCCACTTGCGAGCATTTACCTGCTGGGCCTTCCATGCAGTCCAACCCTCATCCTGAAGGATCTCAAGGATGTCTGTAGTGGGTAGGAATGTGTACCTATCAGATACGCGACCGTCTTCAGGGGCTTCTGCAAAAGCAGCAGGAGCGTGGGCTCGTAGGAGTTCTTCGTTCTTAATAACCATCAGTTTGTACCTCCAAAGGTTTCGTTAAAAGCTTCTTCTCGGGTGAGTTCGCGTTGTTTCTGATCTTTGGTCATGCGGAATCGCTTACCAGTTTGTTCAGTATACTCTGCGATACAGGAATATTCGGGGTTAGTTTCGGATTGCTTCGTCTCTGAAACGAAATCAGTTAAATCATCAGTCATAATTTCTCCAATAGCAGGGTTAGTTGCCATAGCCTTAGTATTAGGGGTCTTTCTATCTCCAGTCTTACGACCGAAGGCACCGTCAAATGCCCCATTAATAAGGTTGGACAGTTCTTCGTAAAATTTGTCGTCAGTCATTGTAGCTCCTTTGTGCTTGCCCTATTATACCAAGTCTGGAGATCTTTTGCAAGCCTAAAGGCCAAAAAATTTGCGAAGGGGCTCAAAACCCTCTTCCTGCTGGTCTAGAAGCAGGTCTTGGAACTCCTTGGATTGAAACTTTTTCTCCGTTCCCTCCACAGTATACCATGCTCCACTCCTGCTTACCAACGCTTCGGCTTCTAACTGCTTCAAAATTCCAGCGTAGGGGTTTAACCCTTCGTCCCACATAAGTTCAAACTCACACTCCCTAAAGGGGATGGAACATTTATTTTTTGTGTTACGAACCTTACCTTGAATTCCTATCACATTCTTATGCTCGTTCTTAATGAGGTCGCTGGTTTTATTAGAGATACACTTTAAATTTACGCCAAGGTAATACTCTAATGATTTCCCCCCTGCTGCCATCGTATCGGGGCTACCGTACATCACTCCTACCTTATTTCTAATCTGGTTGATGATGACGAGCGCAACTTTATATTTACGCATAAGGGGATTAATCTTTCTCAAACAAGCACCAGTAGACTTAGCTCTAATGGCTCCCTGCATATTGTTACCTTCATAGTTCTCTGCCTCGTACTCTGCTTTTGAGGGTGAGACTGCAATGCTATCATACGCAACCACAATAGGAGTATCCTTATCTGTCTCCCTAATAGCAAGAATCGTGTCTTCTATAACTTGAAAGCACTCTTCCAAAGTTTCGGGAGTGGAGTAGATCAGCTTCTTGGGATCAATTCCAAGATGCGTAGCGAACTCAGGGTTGTACGCATTCTCTGAATCCACAAGCATAGTGTAATAATCTTTTGCTTGCGCCTCCTTCAGAATGTGCGTAGCAAAAACTGTCTTAGCAGTTGATGCCTCACCATGAAACTGAGTAATCATTCCAACAGGGATGCCCTTCGTGAAATCACCAGAAATGATTTTGTTTAAGGCATAGCTGCCTGTTGGAACAAACCCCATGTCGGGCACTTGCTCTGACAACAATCCTGCGTTTTTAAGTCTCTTTAGTACTGCGTTATCCATGCACTATTATAGAACATTTGACTTTTTGGTTGTGGACAATAACGATAAAACTACCTTATATGGATCAATGTTCGCACAAGGTCTGCGGTCCTCAATGTACCCCCTTCCGTCCATGTTGACTTTTTGGGGAATTCTCACCGAGGCTCCTCTATCACCTACACCCCAAGTAAACTTTTGGTAATCCGAAGTTTCACACTCACCCGTCATCCTACTCTCAATATCATCGCCGCATAATTTAATATACTCGTCATGATCTTCTTCAAAACACCGCATCAAATCTTCAATCATTAGATCAGTTAGGCTGTGGCGCATCTTGTTTGTAGAAAAATTAACATGGCACCCCGCTCCATTAAAGTCTGGGTGTGGTTTGGGGGAGTACGAAACCTCAACTCCCATATCCTCTGAGACTCTAGCTAAAATATAACGAGCAATCCAAAGGTTGTCCGATACTCTTACAGGAGACTGGGGAGGAGTTTGGAACTCCCATTGTCCAGGCATAACCTCTGCATTAATCCCCGCCAAAGGAATATTAGCACCAACGCAACGCTTCTCAAACTCGGTCATGATGTCTCTACCAACAGTAGTCTCTCGTCCGACACTACAGTAGTAGGGACCTTGCTCTTCGGGCTGGAGGAGCATTCCCAAAGGTTGTTTGGTAACGGGATGTAAGAAAGTAAACTCCTGCTCAAGACCAAACAAAGGATCCTCTTTACTTGCATCCAAAGATCTTAAAGTACTTCGGAAATTAGTTTCATGAGGAGTTCCGTCATGGTAGCAAACTTCGCAAAGAACTAAGTAGCCCCCTTCAACGAAAGGATCTTTGTAACTCCGAACAGGGTTAAGCATTCTATCTGAATCCTTTAAGTCTCCCTGCTTAGTTGATCCTCCATCGAAGTTCCACGGATCAATAGAATCCGCAAACCTAGTTTTACTCCGTAACTGTGGAGTATCATTTCCATCCAACCAAATATATTCTAAACGCATTAGTGCCATCCTGGGTTATGAACCCCTCCACCTTCGATTTTAAATGAGGGAGCGCAACCTCCCATGTAGCGAAACATCGTTGTTTCTTCTTTTTGTTCTGGGTCACACTTGGGGCAATGCGGAACGGGACTCTCTGCATTCTCCGTCATTGATTCAAAACACTCAAATCTACCAGAACAATCTGTGCATTCATATTCATATAAAGGCATTAACGATTATCTCCAGACCCTTGTAGTTTTCCTCTCTGCTGCCTACTACTAAGTTTATCAAGATTCTCCTCAGCTACTGAGGAAAGAGACACATTAATTTCACAGGCCAACGCAGACAAATACCAGAGAACATCTCCAAGCTCCTTACTAAGCTCTAGAGAGTCTTCTTCGGATAATACTCCCCCTTTGTCCCGCATGATCTTCTTGATCTTCTCACAGACCTCTCCTGCCTCCCCAGCAAGACCTAATGCGGGGTAATAGAGGTTGTCACCCTTATTAGGGTACACCGCTGTCTCCTCAGATTTATCCTGGTACAAATCAAATTGGTAATAGTCGCTCATGATACTGTATTATAGCCTCGCTTGTACCATTTCTTCAATCATACTTTGGAAAGTATATTCAGGTCTCCACCCCAAAATCTTGCGTAGTTTGGTAGAATCTCCCTTAAGGTCAGTAAGCTCAGTAGGTCTAAAATACTTCTCATCAATGGTTACATACTCTTGATAATCTAATCCTAAATGTCCAAAGACTTCAGCACACAGGTCTCTAATAGAATACGAGTATCCCATAGCACACACAAAATCATCAGGCTCATTATGTTGAAGCATCATCCACATAGCTCTCACATAATCTTTAGCGTGTCCCCAGTCTCTAGTAGCATTTAAATTACCCAGAGCTAATTCCTGCTCCTCCCCCTTATGAATCTTAATAGCTCCATCTACTACTTTATTAGTAACAAAGTTTAATCCTCTTCGTGGAGACTCATGATTAAACAAAATACCATTAGCAATAAACAGTTTATAAGAACTCCTGTAAGTGCTACAAAGATTGTAAGCGTATAGTTTAGCACATCCATAAGGGCTAACAGGGCGCATAAGAGTAGTTTCTCTCCTGAATCCATCCTCATCACACTCATTACCAAACATCTCAGAGGAACAAGCCTGATACATCCTAGCATTCGGGCACATTAATCTCATAGCTTCTAATAAATTTAAAACTCCATTAGCGTCTGCCATAGTAGTAAATGCTGGTTGATCAAAACTAATCCTTACATGGGACTGTGCTGCAAGGTTATAAATCTCATGAGGATTAGCCTCTTTTAAAATATGAAGTAATGATGGTAGGTCAGTCATATCTCCATACACTAATTTAAGATCATCAAGGATACCGATAGCTTCTAATCTACTGGTTTGATTTTCTGGTACGGAGTGTCTACGCAAAAGACCCCATACCTCATACCCCTTACTTAGCAAAAATTGAGCCAGATAAGACCCGTCTTGTCCACTAATTCCTGTTACAAACGCTCTTTTCATTTTCTAATATCCTCATTACTTTTCTTAAACCACTCATAGGTTTGCTGAAGTCCTTCTTTTAAATCCATTGATGCTTTCCAGCCAAGAGCAGTTATTTTGGTTATATCAAGTTTTCTTATGGGAGTCCCGTTTGGTTTGTTAGTATCCCACACAATCTCTCCTCTAAAATTAGTAAGATCTTTAATCATATATGCAAGATCTTTGATGGATATATCAGAATTTGATCCGATGTTAAGATACTCCTCAGAATCATAAGTCTCCATTAAAAACAAACAAGCGTCAGCTAAATCATCCACAAGTAAAAATTCCCTTCTAGGGGTTCCATCACCAAAACAAGACACACTACTTAAATTAAGTTCTTTTGCATCGTGAAACTTTTTTATTAAAGCAGGAATAACATGACAATGTTCTATATTAAAATTGTCATTGATCCCGTAAAGGTTGGCTGGCATTACGGATATAGCATTGAAACCATACTGCTTCTTATAAAATTGACACATTCTCAATCCTGATATCTTAGCTAATGCATATCCTTCATTAGTAGGCTCTAAGAAGGAAGACATTAAATACTCCTCCTTTATGGGCTGCTCGGTAATCTTTGGATAAATACACGCTGATCCTAAAAACAGTAGCTTACTAGTCCCACTTCTATAAGCAGAATCAATAACATTATTTTGTATTTGAAGATTGTCATAAATGAAATCGGCAGGGCAGTTAGCATTCCACCCAATTCCTCCTACTTTAGCAGCGGCTAAAAAGACATACTCTGGTTTCTCCTTATCAAAAAAGAGCCTAGTCTTAACTTGATCTCGTAAATCAAGCTCCTTCTTAGTTTTTTTTATAATATTAGAATACCCCGATGATTGGAGTTTTCTACAAATTGCAGACCCAACTAAGCCAAGATGCCCAGCTACAAATATTTTAGAATTCTTATTCATATCGTTTTCCTTGTTACTTCATTTATAATGTTACAAATGTAAATTATTTCTTCTTCTTTCATATTTGGATTATTAGGTACATAAAAACCAAAATCATGCACCATATCCGCAACCTTATAACTTTTCTTACCATACATCTTTTCATAGTAAGGCTGTCTAGCTATATTTCCACACACCAAAGGTCTGCACTCTACGCCTCCCTCTTCTAGTCTGTGGACTATTTCATTCTTCTCTGGGTGTATGATTGGGTATGCAAAGTTACTTGTAAAAGAACCAAACTCCACTTTCCAAAAATCATTCTCTATCAAGGAATCATACTTCAATAAATTTAAATATCTAGTTTCATTCTTTGAATCTAATGTTTTTAATTGGTTTACCCCTAAAAATGCTTGTATCTCTGTAGACCGTAAATTAAACCCTGGGTAGTAGAAGGTATATAAATCTCTAAACTTATCTATGTTGTTTTCAATTCTTAGTCGCTCTCTAGTATCGTCTGACAAATCCCTAGACCATCCATGAGATCTTAAGGATTTCATTACCTCATACAATTCAAAATCATCAGTAGATACTAAGCCCCCCTCAATCGTAGAAAAATGGTGTCCATAATAAGTTGAGAAGCTGGACATTAACCCAAATGTCCCCGTAGTCTTATTTTCGTACTGAGATCCCACGCTCTCGCAGGAGTCTTCTAATAATATGACATTATATTTTTCACATATATTTAAAATTTCACTCATGTAATTAGGTATACCTAATACATGAACTATAAGAACACACGCAGGATTATGTTCTTTACATAATTTTTCAAAATAAACGGTATCTAATCCTAAGTTAGATGTAGAAGCTTCGCAAGGGATCGGGGTCATTCCTAACTGTATTACAGGACTTACGGTAGTGGTCCAAGAAACACATGGGACAATAACTTTATCATTTTTCATACGACCGCTGAGTTTAAGAGCATACAGCATTACTAAGTTAGCGGAAGATCCTGAGTTCACAAATACGGAATATTTTCTAGTCACCCAAGCAGACCAAGCTTTTTCAAAGATCTCTGTTTGTTTGCCTTTAGTCAGCTTTGGATAGGTTTTTAACCAATCAATCATAGCATCTATTTCTTCAGTAGAAATAGTATCATTTACTAATTTTATCATGATACCCCCCTAAGAAGTGACTCCCACATAGTATATATTTTCTTTTTCCTATCTTTATTATATTCCATCATTTTATTGCTTATGTCTTGCGTATCCACGGTGGATACTAGATCTAATAGATGATCAAATGAAGTAAACTGTTGTACATACGGCATCCACTCCACATCATAGAAGTCTGAGCCTTCAGCAAGTTTTCTAATCACACTAAGGTCTTCGTAATTATTGGGATTATAGGTTGAGGTTGTACTCACTTGAGTTGTGGGGGGAGATCCGTATATTTTACTAAAAAGGATTTCTTGAAAGGTCCTCCCCTCAGAGTATAATTTCATTAAAAAATCTACGTCTGGGACGAAAAGAGGCGTATTAGCAGTATACTCCTCAAAAATAGACATATAGGAACATGCATAGGGTAGGTGAACTATACCCTTGTGCGCTAGTAATTCTTTATAGGTGTATCGGTTGGGTAGGGCCTGTGCTTTTGGTTTTATTATAGAGTTATCAAGCTCAGATATAATAGCCTTTGTACTATAAATAAATTCATCTTTAGTCCCCGTGTACTTCTCTGGGAAGTACTCGCAAAGGCTAGGTATATGTTTGATCTCCACCCCAAGATATGCCTCTGCGTACTCTTTATCAGTTAGATTATTCGCCACTAATATTATTTTCCCAGAGCTAACACCCTCCTTTAGATAGCGGTTAAACTTGTCCCACTCTGCGGGTCTGAATGAGAAGGGCCATTCATACCTAATAGGTATATTAATAATGATTGGCTTGCCAAACTTCTTATATAGGAGAGAGAATGGGGGAGGATAAGTAACTATAAACGCATCATAGTCTTTTAAAACAGACTTATACTGCTCATAAAACATATCAGACATTTGATCGCAGGAAAGTCTCATCCATGCGCCATTGTCCAACATGGGAATACTATCTTGCTGTCTATCGAATACCCAAGTATGATTTGATAAGGAAACATCGTCTACTTGGTGTCCCAAATCTTCAAATATTTTTTTCATATCTGCTATCACAGATATATGTAAATCTATATTAAAAAACCTCATACCTATACTCACTTATTTAAGATAACCATCTGACTATGAAAATTCACAGAGGTAAACATAGTAGTTCTATAATCCATATCCTTTATTATCCCTAATAGAAGAGCATCTAAGTCCTTTCTTGTTTTAGTGTTATCAGCGCACAAATCAGTATTTAAATGCATTCCAGGCCACTGCTTTACATCCTCTGTAAGATCCACATAACTGGCTCTTAAATCTTCAATAATGTACATACCATCTTCTTTTAAATAAGAAGAGATAAGTTTAAAGCTCTTAATAGTCAAAGTATTAATATGACTAGCATCATCTAATACAATATCAAAAGGTCCATATTTATCACAAACACTTTTCATAAACTCAGGATCTCCCTGAGAGCCTATCTCTACTGATAACCTCTCGTTCGTAAATCTCTTGCATTCGGGCTGAATATCAATTCCAACTATCTTTGCTTTTGGAAAATATTCTAACCAAGTAAGTACTGATGCTCCATCACGCACTCCAAGCTCCAAAAAGGTTATCTCTGAATCTCTTAATCTAGAAAAATATTTTTCATATACATCAAAGTAAGTTTCCCCTTTGTGAGTATGATGCACATCACACTTATCGCAATTATACTTTTTTCCAATTGAATTTAAAATCATAATATTATCCTATAAAACGGACTCACTTGCAGCAGGAGACCACCTATAAATGTGCAGGTAGTGTCCTTGTAAGTAAACACTCTCTTTAACTTTAGGGTATAACCTTGTTAGCCAATCAATATCTTCCATAGACTGCCCAGTTGCTCCTTGTGCGTAAGCAGATCTAAATAGTTCAGAAGCGGCTAGGGAGGTTTTCCAGCAGCACCAATGATAAGGAGGTCGCAGAGTATCTTGATATCGTGTAGGGTCGTTAGGATCAGGTAATACTGTGTCGTGAGGGTTTCCCATCTGTGCAAAAACCTTAGCTTCTTTACCTTCTAAGTAACATATTTGATCAAAAGAGATAACATCTACATTAGGATTGCTATCAATAGTTTCTGTGAGCTTGGAAACATACTCATCAGACACATCATCGTCATCATCCAACCAAGTAATGTGAGAACCTCTAGCAATCTTCATTAATTCGTTTCTCTTCTCCCAGATGTGAAGAGATTTATTATCCATTAAAGAAAGAATCTCTACATCTTCCCTTTCTCCAATTTGTTTCATTAACTTATCAATCAACGGTCTTACAATATCAAATCTACTTGGGATAGATAAGATAAGTATACTTAATTTAATGTCATCTTTATTTTTGGGCATCGTATTCTCTCTTCATAAAGGTTTGGAAGTATTCTTCCTGATCTAAAATTCTACCTGTTCCTGCGTAAGCTTGTCCTACGAAGTGGTTCTCGTCCCTAGGGGTTGGGTAGGGGTTTCCTCCAAAGAATTCATCGTGAATAAACGCTTGATCAGAAACTATTGGAAAAATCACCTCTCTCAAGAAATTCTGGTCAACTTGCCAAAAATCTCCCTTTGAATAGTCTTTAATCATTTCTTCTATATTATAGAGAATCTTATGTCTTACTCCCCACATCCCACCCAAAATAGGAACCCCGTGTTGGTGGTTGTCTCGCATGATATGAAAGTCTTTATCACTAACCAACCACTCATCAACCGCTTCCTTTTCTCTAAACCACAAACGAGAATCGCAATCTCTTACGATAAGAACCTCAATGTTGGGATCACTTGCGGCAAGGAATCGCCAGAACATCCCTGTCCAGTTTCCATCTTCTTCCATTTCCACGATCTCAACATTATCAAACTCTTTTAGCATATCAACAATTATGCGTGGAGTACTTTGTCCCACATAAAACCTGCAAACCCATCCAGGGTAAACCATCTTAGCGAGGCTGGCGTTTTGGAGCGCACCTAAGGTGTAACGAGTATTGTCTCCCCATAAACTAAAAGCAATTACTTTCATTTGTAAAGCTCCCTCAAAAATAAATCTTGTTGAACATGTCGCATACGATTTTCGCTATTTGTGCTTACACCTTGTGGATTTCTATAATAACTACCTAAACTCTCAACAACCCTAACAAAGTTTCTATTGTTTTTGGACATACGAAGCCACATTTCGTAATCTCCTGATATATCATACTGAGGATTAAATAGACCTTCTTCAATAATAGTATCTTTTTTTAACATGGGAAATGGGCCTCCATAACACTGTTGAATTAGTAAATTGTGGTCATGTTTTGGGGGCTGGAAGAACCCTGATATTCTTTCGTGAGTAACGTCATCGACTTGAACATAGGTACAATAAAATATGTCTCCAGAAGGTTCGGCTTCGGCGTAATCTAAATATGTTTTGAGAGCAGAGGGATACAGTCTATCATCCGTGTTAACATTAATAACATAAGGGGTATTACATCTATGAATCGCACAATTCCAGGCTTCATAGATTGGAATTTTTTCAGCATACTCAACAATTTCTGCTGTTATTCCATCTCGAAAGGTAAAGTCTTTAATGATTTCAAGAGATCCATCATCAGAGTTAGCATCTATAAAAACGATATTAAAAGTCTTTAACATTTGTTTATTAATAGACTCCAAATACCCATCAATCCATTTTGCAGAGTTATAGGTTGAACATAATACAGTTATTTCAGAATGTTTTTCCATCTCTGTAAGATCTCCTCTTTTTCCAATATCTCTTGTCCATTACTGGTCCCATTGAAGGGGATCCCAGAGAGCCTACACTCAGCCTCTACGAGTCCGTAGGTCTCACTAAGGGATGAGTGGTACACTTGGCTTACTTGCCCGTACAGAGCCTCTCGCTCGTCCTCATGCCCCATCATAACAGCCTTGCCTGATCTCACTAATTTAGCCACCGTCTTATTATAATAGGGAGTATCATTAAGCTCTCCAAAAAGAAGTACTTTTTTATACCCATCCTTCAACGCTCTTTTGATAGAGACATGAGTTTGCTTATTCTTATCAATGCTGCCTATAACTCCTGCGACATCATTATTGGGGTTTTGCCAATCCACCTTATTAACTGCGGGTGGAATAATTACAAAAGGGTGATCAACTCCGTGCCACTCCTTTTGAGAATTACTTACGAATACGATGAAATCGTACTGCGCCAGAGAACCCTGTTTAAGCGGAAAAAGGTCTTTCTCATGACAATACAAGATATGCTTCTTGACTTTAACCTCAGCAGGAACCTGAATGAAATGGCTAATCAAAATATCGTCAGGACCAAGTAAGCATTTATCAAGCTTCTCTGCCTTGCACTTATCTAAGTGCCAATCGTGTGGTCCATAAAAGGTGCAATCATACCCATTATCATTTAGCAAATTAGTTAGGTTTATGTGAGCCACGGTCCCGCCCCCAGGACGGGTCCACGAACTTACAAGTTTAATCTTGGACTTTGACACTCATCAACTCCTCATACAAATTAAGTCGTTGAATGGCAACTTTATTCATATCAAAATTAGCTTCCGTAAGCTCATGAAGATTCTCACCCATACGATCAACCAATCCAGGATTTTTAGCAAGGTTAGAAAGAATACGAACCCACTCGGTAATAGGCTTATCAGGATCAATCAAGTATCCTGTTTCCCCATCTACAATCCACTCATCATAACACCCAACATTCGACGCTACCAGGGGAATCTTATACCTCCCACATTCAGCAACTTTAATTTCTGATTTAGAATCATTAAAATCATTCATCTCTAAGGGAGCAAGAGCAACATCCATCCTTGTGAACATTTGTCCGTAGTGGTCTGGTTGCTGGGCATAATGAATATCCCAGTTCTTACCTCCCTTGAATCCTCGGAGAATAATCTCTCTATACCTTTTCCAAACATCATACTGCCAATCTCCAGGAGGGGTATTCGGAGGTGGATGTCCAAAGAAATCCCAACGAATGTTCTCACGCCCTGCTCTTTGATTAACAAAGTGGGGAACACCAGAAAAGTACCTCAAATCCTGTTCGTGATGAATCCCACCAACCCAACCAAAGCGTGTGTACTTCTTCTTAGGCTTGGGAATCTTCTCCATGTTCCAAGAAGGTAAGTTATAGTCGATGCTGTTTTTAATTACCGCTAACGCATGGTTAGGATTACAGTAGGGCATCACTCTCTCTGCAAACTTGCGCTGAGTCACAGTAACAAGATCAGAGTGAGAGTAGATGAACTTAGTGATCTCCTCCAATCCCTTCTCTTTATACACATTATAAAGCCTGTGTCCTTCATAAATATTGGTCAAAAGATCATCCGTATCATAGTGGACAAACTTCCCGAATTCTTTAGCCTTTCCAACAATTCTTGCCGTGTAATTTCCTCCGAAGTTGGATAGGTTCTGGGTGAATACGATGTCTGCCCACTTCATGTCTGCGAAGTCCCAATCTTGGTGCCAACTTCCCTTCTCCTCATCAATACCAAGGGGGTTCTTGTTCCACCTGATCTCCACGCGATCACCGTAAAGCTCCTCTAGCTTCTTCATCGGAGAGATGATTCTGTAGTAGGCACAGCCCCCCTCATTAGCAGGGACACAAAGTATTTTTAATTTATCACTCATGGTATAAAAATAGGAAGACACCCAAGACAGATGCCTTCCTATTATAGTCTAATAATTAATATATTAAGCTTCTTCTTCCCATTCTTCCTCTTCATCAAACGCAGCTTGAGAAGTGGCAGACGAGTGCGACATACCTAGTGCAGCCGTAAGGCTACCCACAGCACCACCAATGTCCATGTTCTTATCAGTAGGAACAAGAGCCTTGATAGCTTTACCGTAATGCTTCCGCTTACGCTGACTGAACAAGGTTATAATACCTTCCCATGCAGCAAGCCCAGGAATAAAAGCCTTAGCAATGCCAAAGGCAGCATCAATAGCACCACCAGCATCCTCACCAGTCATAGGACCAGCAGCAACATAAGCAGCATCAGCTTTCAACTGATCTTTGGTTGCCATAACGAGCGAAGTTCCTTCAGGAATCTTTGCTTTAACGGCAGCAGGAAGTTGGTCGAAAGGAATGATAGCTCCTT
>Ga0208299_1001292_pt1 | contig 19126 bp, 13 predicted proteins | sample 15_taG_FD_184089 | JGI IMG/M metagenome (GOLD analysis project Ga0208299, IMG submission 184089) | Marine viral communities from the Subarctic Pacific Ocean - 15_ETSP_OMZ_AT15312 metaG (SPAdes) (version 2) | ecosystem: Environmental > Aquatic > Marine > Oceanic | place: Pacific Ocean | collected...
CTTACTGACTATTTATTTGAGACAACTATTACTATTAGGAGATTTAAATGTCATCATCAATGTTAGAACAAGCCGTCATCGACGCGCAAGCCCTTAAGGAAGCGGCAATCAAAAACGCAGAACAAGAAGTTTTAGAAAAGTATTCCGGAGAAATTAAAGAGGCTGTTAACACCTTATTGGAGCAAGATATGGACCCTATGGCTGATCCTATGGCAGACCCTATGGCAATTGACGGAGAACCACAAACAGATAGTGTGGTGGAAGACCTCCCACTGAAAGCACTTGACGGGACTGGAATTAACGAGACAGAAGATGGTGATGAAATTGAGCTGGATTTAGATGCTCTTATTCGAACTGTAGCATCTGACGCCGATGCCGACCAACTGATGGTCGATCCTATGGCTGATCCTATGGCTGATCCTATGGTTGATCCAATGGCTGATCCGGCAGCTGCTGATGTAGCACCAGCACCAGAGATGATGATGGAAGCGACTGAAGCAGAATTGCAAGAACTTCTTGATCAAGAAGAGATCACCGAAGAAGATGCCGTCGAGATTGAAGAAGAACTTGATCTAGATGAAGAATCTCTTAAAGCAGCAATCGCAGAAATCCTAAAAGTAGATTTGGAAAATGTCCCTCGCGGAATGGCAGGAACGACACATCCAACAAAACAAGAACAAATTCGAGCAGTAGAAGTCGCAGCAGCCCGCGATGAAGATACCGAAGTCCAAGAAGAAAATGCCGAATTTGAAAAAGCTGCACGTAAAATCGCAAATTTAGAAGAGCAAGTAAAATCTCTCAAGTCTGATAAGAATAGACTTGTAAAAGAGCAAAATGAGCTTAAGAGTATTGCCCGTCAAGTCAGTGATAAGCTGACAGAATTAAACACAGCCAACGCAAAGTTGGTATATCAGAATCGTATTCTGGAATCCTCCTCCTTGAATGAGCGACAAAAAACAAAACTTGTCGAAGCGGTTTCAAACGCGAAATCAAATAACGAAGCTAAGGTTATTTTTGAAACTTTACAAGACTCACTTTCCTCTAAGGCGCAATCTGCACCACAGAATTTAAGTGAAGCTGTAAGCAAAAATAGTCGGCTTATTTTAAAATCAAACAAAAAAGATTCGCAAGTCTCTGACTCCGCTACAGAGCGTATGAAACGACTTGCTGGAATTATTTAAGGAGAATTAATACAATGAGTATTATTGAAAAACTAACTGAGGGCATCATGAAACGTGATGTCCAAAAAGAGGGTCAAGCTCTTCTCAATAAATGGGAAAAGACTGGTCTTTTGGAGGGGATTGAGCAGGATCACAGCCGCCATAGCATGGCTTGTCTGCTTGAGAACCAAGCAAAAGAGCTTCTTCGAGAAGCTTCAACAATGGCAGGTGGTGATGTCGAAGGGTTTGCAGCTGTTGCATTTCCAATCGTTCGCCGCGTGTTCGGTGGTCTAATTGCAAACGAGCTAGTATCGGTTCAGCCTATGAGCTTGCCGTCTGGACTTATTTTCTTTCTAGACTTTACATATGGAAGTGGTCGTGAAGGGCGAGCAAAATTTGGGCAATCTGTTTATGGCGGTGGAGTCGTTGGTAGCCAACTCACTGGTGGTGTTGATTTAAGTACAATCAGTGGCTCACAAACAGGCTTTTATAACCTTAACAATGGTTACGCCTCTCCAACAGGTTCAGCGACTTTAACCGTGGAGTTGGTCGCTACAGGCACTTATGGTGCTCCTCTTGTAAGTGGTCATGTCACATTCGCAAGCCTCAGTGATGGCGCTGGTGGAGGTTTTAGCACTACAAATGATTTTGATAGGCTATTACAATATGATCCAATGTTTGTTTCGGGAACGACTACGGCCCAAGTTTGGCGCTTGACTTCAAGTGTTTCCGGTTTGGTCCAGGGAACAAATAACTCAACCTACAATAAGGACAATCTAGTTTCTATCGTTGCAAACGGTGGAGTAACAGGATCAGCTACTCAATGTCGTTGGTTAACACAATTCTCAGGCACTAATGGTGGTTTCTTGGGAGGTAATGATAACCCAAACGATCCAGGTCTTTATGTTATTTTTGCCGATATTTCCGGTGTTGATAAACTTTCTGGCTCCACAGGGGCTGGTTTGAACACGCCTGGTTTTACTTTTGCCATTAAAGATTCAATTGGTAATGCAGACAACGTTGGTGCTGTTGTTGGTTCTGATGTGTGGGCGCTTGAAAATCAAGGGAACATTCCAGAAATCGACATTAAAGTTGATAGTGTTTCTATTACAGCAATCACTAAGAAACTTAAGGCTAAGTGGACACCAGAACTTCAGCAAGACATTAATGCATACCATAACTTGGATGCAGAAGTTGAGTTGACTGGTATTCTTTCGGAGCAAATTGCACTTGAGATTGATCAAGAAATTCTTGAGGATCTTATTAAGGGTGCCCAGGCTGGAACTTATTACTGGTCACGTAAACCAGGTAAGTTTGTGAATCGAACAGGTACAGCAGGCGGAGCTTCAAACAATCAGACTCTGTTCCCGGATTTCACCGGAACGGTATCTGAATGGTATGAGACACTTCTCGAAACCGTAAATGATGTTTCTGCACAGATTCATCGTAAGACACTTCGTGGTGGGGCTAACTTTATTGTTACAAGCCCAGAAATCGCGAATGTTCTTGAGTTTACAAGTGGTTTCCGAGCAGACACAACCGCTGATGAAAATCGCGGAACTGCCGGTGCTGTTAAAGTCGGACAAATTAGTAAGAAGTGGGATATTTATGTTGACCCATATTTCCCTCGCAACTTACTGCTTGTCGGTCGCAAAGGTAATAGCTTCCTCGAAAGTGGATATGTCTATGCACCTTATGTACCTCTACAGGTCACTCCAACCATTTTTGGACCAGAAGACTTCGTGCCTCGTAAGGGCGTGATGACTCGTTATGGTAAGAAGATGGTTCGTCCTGACATGTACGGACTCGTAGTTGTTGAAGATCTTGTTTAATTTATTAAACTTTATTCTTTAGTCATAGTAAACCCCGCCTTTCTTTTTGAGAGGCGGGGTTTTCTTTTTCCGTTTAAAGCACTTTTCTACTATTTAATCAATAGGAGAACAAACAATGGCAACAGCACCACCAGTATTAACACCAGTTCAAAAAACAAGTCCCTATGTCTTAAAATCCACAGGGTCGTATGACTTGGTGACAACCGCTAGTGTTCCCTATGGCGTTTATTTAACTGGACCTTTAAGTTCAAGCCAGTGGACTTCTGGTGCAGTTGCGCAAGTATCTTTAACATATAAAATGCTTGGTGGTGATGTCCTTGATATTGAACTCACCGAAAACAATGTCTATACTGCTTATGAAATGGCAACGTTAGAGTATTGCACCATTATTAATAATCACCAGGCCAAGAATGTATTATCAGATTTTCTTGGAGCAACCACCGGCACTTTTGATCATGAAGGGGCTTTACAATCTGGTGAACTATCTTCAAGCCTTAGTGGGAGTCATTTAGCTCTTAAGTTTCCTAAATTTAATTTTGAATATTCACGACGAGTTGCGGAAGGTTTAGCTGGAGAGGCAGGCTTCGGCGATGACGTGCGGATTTATTCTGCATCTATCGCTTTGCAAAGGAACGTTCAGGAATATGATTTACAAGCCATTGTGCAGGATGCCTCTGTCGAAGCACCAGGCACCTCCAATTTTGCGTCACCCTTTAGTGGAAGCATCAACAATAGGAGGATCGCTATCCGCCGAGTTTATTATAGATCCCCAACCACCATGTGGAGGTTTTATGGATATTATGGTGGTTTAAATGTTGTTGGAAACTTGTATACATATGGTCAATATTCTGATGAATCTACTTTTGAAGTAATTCCAGCATGGCAAAACAAACTTCAAGCAATGGCATTTGAAACCAATCTTTATACCCGCGCTTCTCATTACGCATATGAGATTGCTGATAACAGGATTAGGATTTATCCTGCTCCCAGTAGTCCTGGTACGGGGGGTCCAACAAAGATGTGGTTTGACTTTTCAGTCCCATCAGACCCATGGACAGAAGATCCGACTCGAAAAGACGGCAACGATGGGATAAATAATTATAACACTCTGCCCTTCGCAAATATTCCTTATGAAAATATTAATAGCATGGGTAAACAGTGGATTCGAAAATATTCTTTAGCCTTAACCAAAGGAATGCTTGCTCAAATACGAGGAAAATTTGGAACTATTCCAATACCAGGAGAGTCAGTTACTCTTAATGCTTCAGAGTTAACTTCTCAAGCAGAATCTGAAACAACTGCTCTCAAAACGGAATTAGTAGAGTTGCTAGATCAGCTTACATATGAAGCATTGATGGAATCAGATGCCAATTTAACCGAAAACTCAAACCGCATCCAAGTTAATGTTCCTATGGGAATTTATTTGGGGTAAATATAATGGGCGACAATAAGTGGAACAGACCAGATAGCCCTCCTCCTCCATTATTTTTGGGGAAAAAAGAGAGAGATCTGGTTAAGCAAGTTAATGATGAATTGATTGAGCGAGTAATTGGTCAAGATATTCTTTATTATCCAATTAGCAACGTCCACACAAATTTTCACCCTCTCTATGGAGAAGCAATTGAAAAGAACTTTCTCCCTCCCATTCGTGTTTATGTTTTGATTGACTGGGAAGGCAATCCCACAACTGTTACAAAGTATGGTTTAGATAGAGCTTACAGTCTGACGTGCCATTTTCACAAACGTAGATTAACCGAGGACCAAGACTTATATGTGAGAGAAGGAGATTTCATCTTATATGGGGAAGAATATTATGAAATTGCCATTTTGTCAGAACCAAAACAACTATTTGGACAAGACGAGCATATGCTTGAGATATCAGCAAAATGTTTCAAAGCTCGTCAAGGGCTTTTTGATGGGAAATAATAATGGCAACTAATAATTTAACAAGCTCAGTTGATCGCAATGGAGATCCAACTAATGATATGAGCATGATCATGCCCTATAAGCCATCCACTTTAGAAACCATAGATTTCGCCATGTATAATTGGCTTAATGATTCTTTAAATATATCTTGCACAACCAATAAGGGTTGGAAAGAAGTGCCAATCATCTGGGTGTCCGGAGAACGCTCTTGGCAGATAAAAAATAATAAAAATTTAAGAGATTCTGATGATACTTTGATCTTTCCTATCATAGCCCTTCAAAGAGACGGCTTTGCCAAAACTCCTAATAAAAAGGGAACTTTTTGGGGTAACATCCCACCAGTAAATGATCCCAAAGGTGGAACTATAACCATCGCCAGAAAACTTAAACAAGATAAAACAGCAAATTTTGCTAATGCGGACGCTTATAAGAAGAAAACAACTATTGTTGGGAATGCTGGAACGCCAGGTGTTCAACAAATTAATTTCCCAATGCCTAAAAATAAAAAGGCTGTGTATGAAACAGTCACTATTCCGATGCCGGTTTATATAGACATTAATTATTCTATTAATATCAGAACTGAATACCAACAACAAATGAATGAAGCAATTCAACCCTTTGTAACCTATCCAGGGGGTATTAATTATGTTAAACTTAAGAGTGAAGGCCATTCTTATGAGGCGTTTATGCAGCCAGAATTTCTTTCAGAAGGCAATTTGGCAGACTATGGTGAGGAAGCACGTTTTTACGAGACTAAAATTGTCATAAAGGTTTTGGGCTATTTGATTGGAGCCGACAAAAACGGGGAACAACCAAATATTGTGGTGAGAGAGAATGCAGTGGAGATTAAAACTCCCAGAGAACGTGTTGTAATGGGTGATGAGCCTGATTGGGGACCAATAGGCACTCCCAAAGGAAAATATCGCCCCTAAGCATTCCTTTGTCTTTTCGGGCAATAAGCTACTATTTATTAGAGACTTTTAAAGTATCACAAGGAGAAACACACGCATGGCACAAAGCAAATTTAGATTTGTATCACCAGGAATTCAACTTCGCGAAATTGATAGATCGCAAATTCCAAATGAACCGGAGGCAGTTGGACCAGTTATTATTGGTCGCGCACAAAGAGGACCAGCATTACGACCTGTCAAAGTTCAAAATTTTACAGAGTTTGTTGAAATTTTTGGAGAACCCCTACCAGGGGGCGATGCAGGTGATGTATGGCGAGATGGCACCGAAGGAATAGAACCAACATATGGTGCTTACGCCGCGCAAGCATGGTTATCGAATGGAACTCCTTTGACCTATGTAAGACTTCTTGGAAAAGAGCATACAAACTCTACCGCAACAGGCACAGGTAAAGCGGGTTGGCAAATTGGTGGAACGCCTGATGGTACTCGCGGAGATACTGGAAATGGTCCTGGTGCATTAGGTTTATTTGTGATTAATAGTGCAAGTGCCACCAATGTCAACATGACCGGAACACTTGCAGCCGTGTGGTACTGTAATACAGGTTCTATTGAATTGTCGGGAACAGTAAGGCGCACAAACGCCGCCAATACACCGGCTGGCGTTTCGACAACCAATCAGACGGGTTCCGGGGTGTTGATTAAAAGTGTCGCCGCTGGTCCTACTTTTACAGCCCTTGTTAAAGATGAAGACGGAACCATTACCGAAACAGTTAATTTTAATGTTAAAGATAGTTCAGCAGGCAACTTCGTCCGCAAAGTTTTTAATACCGATCCAACAAAACTAACGTCAAGACTCAACGATTCTGATCAAATTAAAACATATTTCCTGGGCGAGTCCTATGAGCGCGATGTAAATGAGAAGATTACAAGTGGTTCTGCCGCTGGTGATTGTTTTGGCTTTATCGCGTCTCTTTATGCAGATGCAACCACGAATTATTTATGGGGCCGCAATTATCAAAGCATGACACCAGCTCAGACTAACTGGATTATTGGGCAAAGTCAAGTGTCCTCTGGATCCTCAACTCCTGAAGGAAACGAAGACCTCTTTCAAGTTATTGCTCTTGATTCTGGTGAATGGACACAAGAAAATATTAAGATTTCCATCACAGATATCAGATATTCCAATGAACCATCTGAACCATATGGTACATTTGGGTTAATTCTTCGAAAAGCATCCGACAGTGATGAAGCACCTCAAGTAATTGAAAGCTTTTCCAATCTTAACTTAAATCCCAATTCTCCTAATTATATCGCACGTCGAATCGGCGATGCATATGCGGTGTGGGACGACACAGATCGGCGATATAGATATTATGGGAGTTATGGAAATAGTTCACGATATGTTTATATCAAAATGAAAAGTGAGAACGGCCCTAGTGTCCCCAACTTATTGCCCCTGGGATATAAAGGCCCCGTAAGATGGGGCTCTTTTGGAGTTGTTAGTGGAAGCACTACACCGAAAGTTAATAATGGCTCGGGACATTTCAGTAAAAATTTTGTGGGGGCGATGGTTGAAACTAATGGATACTCCCCAGGCTACAATTCAGGTTCCGCTGGTGACACACCTTTAGTCAATGTGGGAACAGCATCATTTAGTGCTTCTTTTGAATTTCCAAGGACATATCTGAGGGACAATTCAACCCAAGGTAATTTAAATGACCCAACGGATTCTTATTGGGGGGTTGACACAACCTTTGCTAATAGTTCGCGGTTTGACGCTGCTTATGGGGATGTTGTTCGCGGACTATCTGGTTTAAGGCCAAGCACGCCGCAAACAGCCGTTTCTTATTCTGCGGGTGGTTTTGGTAATGTTATTGAGTATCAATATGTATTTAGTCTTGAAGACATTTCATATCATATTACAGCTTCTACGTCTAAGATTGACGATGTCCCCTCACAAACACAAGAGGCATATTATCACTCTGGATCTTACAAGTTGGGCAATGCAATTGCATCATCTGGGTCCAATTCTTATAAAAACTTGTTGGATGATGATTGGAACCAATTTACTGTACCAATGTTCGGTGGATTTAACGGAACAGATATCCGTGAAACAGATGCATTTAATAATTATTATACAAGCACTCCAACAATGACGACTAATTCGAAATTTAATTCAATTCGTATGGCCATCGACTCGTGCGCTGACCCTGAATTGGTTGAATGTAACCTTATTGCAGCTCCGGGTATTGGAACTACTACATATTCGAAAGGGCTTACCAATCATATGTTAGATATTGCCCGCCGCCGAGCCGATACATTAGCAGTGATTGATATCGAAGGCGGATATTTACCACCCGCCGACCGAACTTCATACGGAACTGATTCAGATTCTGATAATCGTGGCAAAGCATCCACGGCAGCGAACTCGCTAAGAAGCAGGCAAATTAATAATAGTTATGGCGCTTGCTATTATCCATGGGTCCAGATAAGAGATCCAGATTTGGGAACATCATTCTTTTCCCCGCCATCAGTGGCGGCGATTGGAACTTATGCATATTCCCAGAGACAAGCTGAACTATGGTTTGCACCGGCTGGATTCACACGCGGAGGATTAACAGAAGGCGCAGGCGGACTTCCAATTATTGGAGTAACAGAGCGACTAACTTCCAAAGATCGGGATAAGTTGTACGAAAATAATATTAATCCGATTGCTTCTTTCCCAGCAGAAGGCTTGGTGGTATTTGGGCAAAAAACACTTCAATCAACTCGAAGCGCCCTAGACAGGGTTAATGTACGAAGATTGATGATACACGTTAAGAAAGAAATTTCTCGTATTTCAGCAAGATTATTATTCGATCCTAATACCCAGGTTACTTGGAATCGCTTTTTAGGATCAGCAAGACCATTTTTGGAAAGTGTAAAGACAAGACTTGGTGTCGAAGACTATAAGATTGTGTTGGATACCTCCACTACTACTCCAGATTTGATTGATAGAAATATTATGTACGCTCAGATTTTTATTAAACCAACCCGAGCTATTGAGTTTATTGCGATTGACTTCATAATTACAAATACAGGAGCCTCATTCCAGGATTAATTGATGAGAGTGACTAATTATAACAGGAGATCAGATAAATGAGTAATAATTTTTGGCAAAATCCCGACTTAGAACCAAAACGCGCTTTTAAGTTTATTTTAAGCATACCGGGAGTTTCAGGAGTAACAGAGGGAATTCCTGAATTTTTAGTAAAAAAGGTTAAAAAACCAGAATGGGAAATTACTGCAACAGAGCATAAATTTTTAAATCATTCCTTCTTTTATCCTGGTAGGATGAAATGGTCGCCTATTGACGTTACTATTGTTGATACGGTTTCACCAGACTCCAATGGAAGTCGCCGAGTCATGGAGCTTCTAGAAGCATCTGGCTATGAACTCCCTACTAACCCCAGTGCTGGTGCCGGATGGGGCACAGTATCCAAGAAGAAAGCTGTACGCGATGCCCTTGGTGCTGTTTCAATTATTACGATTAATGGCGAAGGAACAGAAGTAGAAAGGTGGGTTCTTAACAATGCCTGGATTACTAAAGTCCAATTTGGTGAATTGAATTATGAAAATGAAGAATTATTGGATGTAACCTTATCCATCTCGTATGACAATGCATTCCTACAAAGTTCCGACTTTCCGGGAAATGGAACAATTCCTCAAACTTCTAGCTAAAAAACAATTATTTTTCTGATATAATATAACTTAAGAGGTAAAGATGCCAAGAAATAACCAGGGTCGCCTGGACAATAAACCCGAAACAGGAGCAGACGCTCCACCACAAAACGCAAACGCACTTTTAAATTTCGTAACACCCACAGAATTTGTTGAATTACCAACAAAAGGAAAGTTCTATTCACAAAATCATCCACTCAAGGATGCAGAGACTGTTGAGATTAAATTCATGACAGCAAAAGAAACAGATCTATTAACTTCAAAGACACTTTTAAAGAAAGGTGTTGCAATTGATAGAATGATCGAAAGTGTTCTTGTGGATAAATCAATTAAAGTCCGCGATCTTTTTATTGGAGATAAGAATTCAATTCTTATTGCAGCAAGAATCAGCGGTTTCGGAGCATCTTATGATGCAAATATTACATGCAAAAATTGCGGCCACGTTGGGGAACAACATTTTAATCTCCAAGAAGTTGTCCGTAAAGAAGTCGATGATGATATTGAGTTCACGGAAAATGGCACATTTTTTGTAGATTTACCATCATCAAAGATTCGAGCAGAATGTAAATTACTTACAGGAGCTGATGAAGACTGGTTGATGAAAAAGGTGGAAAAGAAGCGAAAATTAAAATTAGCAGAATCTCTACTCACAGACCAATTAAAATTAATAATTGTATCACTTGAGGGTGTTACAGAAAGGGGGCCGGTTGAGAATTTTGTAGACGTAATGCCTGCGAAGGATTCCAATTATTTGCGTAAAGAATATGATCGGGTAAAGCCTGATATTGATTTGTCGTACTTATTTGAATGTGAATCCTGTGACGCAAGCAATACTGTAAACATCCCATTCTCAACCAACTTTTTTTGGCCTGAATGATGTATATAACGCAAATGTTTATGAACAATTATTCTACTTAAAGCATTATGGAGGTTGGAGTTTCATTGAAGCTTATAATCTTCCAATTCAATTAAGAGAATGGTGGCTCAAAAGAATTCAGAAACAATTTGAAACTGAATCCGAGCAGCAAAAGAAAAAATAATCTTTAAAACTAGCCCCCATCATGGGGGTTTTTTATTTTGTTCCCACTACTATTTATATTTATAAGTTATGGCTGGAAATGATAACGACGAAAACATTGAAAAGAATGTAACTGCATTAAAAAAGTTAACTGAGGGTTTAAAAAAGTTAAATTCCAGCATTACCAAGATGGGAGAAAACCTCACCGGCACTTTTAGTGTCCTGGGTGATAGTTTAGACTTGTCATTGGGAAAAATTATCGAAGTTGGCTTGCAGGTTAATAAATCTACAGCCGAGATGAACAAAGCCACTGGTGCTGCCGAGGGTTTGGGTGCCGCCATGTCCGAAGCTCGCAAGCACATTGGCGGTTTGGCAATAAAGTATCATGACTTGTCAAAGTTCACCATTACAGCATATGAGTCTATAGCTATTTTTTCGGAAGCTACTAAAAAATCTCAAGGTGCCATGCTTGGAGCAACCGCAGCATTGACAAAATTGGGAGTTTCAGGAGAAGTAACAGCTAAAAATCTCAATACAATGACTAAAGGTTTGGGAATGAGTGGAGAAGAAGCTGCCAAATTAAGTATGGATATTGCTAAAGTCTCTAAATCTCTTGGAAGTTTTATGACTCCTAAAAAAATGGCTGAAGAATTTGCCAATGCTGCACCGACTCTTGCAGCTTATGGTAAAAATATAAAAGAAGAATTCTTTAAATTGGCTGCTCAAGCTAAAGCAACCGGTATGTCAATGCAAGGATTGCTGGGCGTTGCGGGTAAATTCGACACTTTTGAGGATTCTGCCAAAACCACTTCACAGTTAAATGCTGTTCTTGGAACACAACTTAACAGTGTTGATTTATTAATGGCTTCTGAGGCAGACCGAAACAGGATAGTTAAAGAAAGTATTGCGATGACGGGAAAATCATGGGAGTCAATGAGCCGTTTTGAGAGAAAGACCGTCGCCGGAATCGTGGGAATAACTGATATGGCTGAAGCTGCTAAATACTTTGGCACATCGATGTCAGAATTGGATGAAGCGGGCGAAAAGACAGATCCTAAATTGGTTGCTCAACAAGAATTAAATAAATCAATGCGTTCTGCTGTTTCGATTATGGATTCCTGGTCCGCGAGATTGGAAGGTATCAGGCTGAGACTTGCCAAAACTATTATGCCTCATGTAATGGATTTTTTTAACTGGATGACCACCAAACAAGATGGGGATAGCCCTCTTGATACGATGGTAAATGCGATAGAACAATTCGCAGGACTAGTAGGTAAGTATCTTATAAAACCCATGCAAGAATTTTGGGGTCGCCTCACTGATGGCGAAAAGGCAACTGTTAAGAAAATAATTGGCACGATAATGGCAATTTCTCCCATTGTAGGAATGATTACTGGTGCGATTGCTCTTGTCGGAGGAAAGATAGGTTTGATGTTCATTGGACTTGGGGCCATAGTAGCTTATTTTTGGGATGATGTAAAAAAATATGCTTTAGAATTCTGGGCATTTTTGCAACCATATCTTCCACAAATAATGGCATTTTTTAAAGATCAATGGAGTATTATTCTCCCTTTCATCAAGGACGGAATTAAGAAGCTTAGCGAGTATTGGACCAATGTCTTGGAACCTAAAGTTAAACAGTTGTGGAAAGATGGTCTACAAGCATGGAATGACTTTTACCCAAAAATCGAGGCAGGGATGGAGAAGTTAAAAAAGATTTTTGAGGATAGCGAGAATTGGATGGCACATCCTTGGATAATGTTAAAAAATCTGGCTTGGGACGTGATTAATGAGCATATCATCGGTGCTTTTAATAAGGCAATCGTGAATATGTGGGTTAAACTACCAGAGTGGTCGCAGCGCGCACTTGGTAAAGGCGGCCTTGCGCCGCAATTCGAGTTACTAAAAAAGGATAAACTACCACCACAAACATTAAATAACCATCATTCGGGTGGTGACTTAGTTGGTCCAGCAATCGTCCGTAATGATGAAACTGTTATTATACCCTCATCCAATTCAGGCACAGGACAAGTTTTAACCCCACAACAAGCAGCAAGTGGTGGCGAAAAACCCGTCACTGTTGTAATTAATATTGACGGGCGCGAGTTTGTAAGGCAAACAGTATTCCCAGTTTTAAATAAGGAATTTAATTTACAGGGAATCTAAAAAATGGCAAAGAAAGAACCAGAAAAAATAAATGAACATTATAACCCAAACAATAGCCGCACATTTAGAGATGGCGATCCCGGTTCTGACAATTTAGCCAATAACCAATTTCAGTTTTTGGAATTTTTTCACCTTCCATCTGCATATTTTGTAGCGTTTAAGGCTTATCTGGATAATTTTACCGACGATTATACTTCTAAGTGGAATGAAGAACAAGTATATGGCAGAATGGACCCTATTGCAACTTTTGAAAGAACTTCAAGAAAAATCAATTGTGGGTTTAAAGTTGTTGCGACCTCTGTTCAAGAGGCTGAACAAAACATGCGGCGTATATCGCTTCTACTTCAAATGCTTTATCCTTCTTATGAATCAGCCGAAGGTAAAGGTGCAGTGCTTCTATCACGCCGCGAATCACAAGAACCAGTTTCCACCATTAAAGGCTCGCCTCTATTTAAGGTTAAATTTTTAAATTGGATCTCAAACTCGGACTCACCAGGCGCATCATCAGCCGAAGATGGTGGTTTATTAGGATATATTAATGGATTTTCATTTAAGCCTGATATAGATGCAGGCACCTTTCAAGTTGGAACTGATTTATATCCAAAATATGTGGGTATAAATTTTTCCTTAAATGTTATACACGAACATTCATTGGGCTGGGACAGATCTCAAACATTGGGAGGTGTGATCACAGGTAGAGGTTCATTTCAATCAACTCCTGCTGCACCGGCCTTTCCATATGGTAAAGACATCACACAGCGGAATAAATCGGCTAGAAATAGTATGTCGGAAAAGCAGGAAAAACGGTTTAAAGAATTGTCTGCTGCATCTAAAAAACTTATAGGAGGAGATTAAAAGTATGGTAAGTCGTTATGATACGCGGAGTATTTTTAAGAATACCGATGAAAAATATGAAAACTTATTTGAAGAAAGAAACACCAAATCTATTCTTCAATATGCCACCGCAAATTTAAAGCATCCTACATCAAATGAAATTGCTAACCTTAGTACAGTTAATCATTTTTGGCGTGAGGGTGATCGTTTTTGGAAATTAGCAGCCAAATATTATAATCAACCGCATCTGTGGTGGGTTATCGCTTGGTTTAATCGTATGCCCACAGAAGGTCAAGTGAGTTTGGGCGATATTGTTGTTGTGCCACTTCCTCTTTCAAAAATTCTTGATTATTTGGATTTGTAAGTCATGGCAGGAGATGATAAAAAAAAGTCAACGTCTGGTGGGCTTGTAAACTGGTTGGAGACAACGACCGTCAACGATGTTACGGGCAAAATGTCCGACTATTACCGGAGTATGGTTTCGTCGCCCGAACCAAAACTCAAAGGAGGTCAATCTAAATTGCCGGTTGCGCCGCAGGTATCACCGCCACCACCACAAGATGGTCCGTTAATGTCTTCACCGGATCGACCGGATCAGAACCAGTCTGTCCCAGATCCATCACAGGTATCAACACCACCACCACAAGATGAGTCGTTAATGTCTCGTGAAGACACCCCAGAAGCGGTTGCAGAACGAATGGATGCGGCGGAAGCGGCGGCGGCCCTAGATCCATCAGCCAGCGAGGAGTCTAAACCACCAAGTGCAAAAAGCTCAAAAGCCAAGAAAAAAGCTCAGAAGACAAAGAAACAAGGTCAAGCAGTAAAGAAAAAAGCAGCAGAAAAAAAAGAAGTAGGGACACCGGAGAAGTTGAATATCGTCTTTGATGATCAATCATTTTTGTGGGATCATATAGACGCATTTAAAAACGGCAAACAAGCCGCTGAAGAATTCGAGTCCGCGATTAAACCACATTTATACAAAAACTTCCTTCAGATTAGTGATGATGAACCACTAACTACAAGAAATAAATTATTCGGCGATGGTATCAGCGCATTAAACGGCGCAACGACGGCACAACTATCTTCTATTGTTCCATATATGAAACTTTTTAAAGTAAAACCACGAGATTCCAGAGGAAAACGCAAAAGATTTCAATTTCCATTTAACAGGTATACTACTGCGGAGTCTATACTACAATCTCGTGAACAACGCGGGACTGATGTTGGGTTTAAAAAAGTAACATGGCGAGACACCGGGACTAATCCTGCCAATGTCGGTGTTTCTTTTTTGGGCACTTTTACTCTCCATTTTCAAAGTTTTGAGGGCATCTTTAAGACCCGCAACGTTGACGGAGAAAGTTTGCGTTTCGCTGATCTTATGAAGTTAAAAAGTCTTACGAAAAGAGAGTCTAAGAAAAACCCCTCCTCGGCCCTCGAAGAAAAGGCTGCCTCTACTAACATTAATTGCAACACTACCGACCAGATTCATATGGAATGTGGGTGGACGTTGCCACCAAGTCAAATTGCTGGTGATCCAGGATTGGCGGACAAGTTGGATAGACTAAGGCGAACTTTTATTATTTTACCCCATTCACAAGAAATACAGATAACTAACAATGGTGCCGTTGATATGACTATAGAGTTTATGGCAGCAATCGAAGGCAAAGCTTTCGGAGCATCCACAGATCTTCTCAATATCAGCGACGTAAATATTGATGAGGCTACAAAAGCATCCATTAAACGTTTAAATGAGGTAATAACAGGGGGCAAAGAAAGCCTGGTCGCGATGGATGAAGCCCACGAGGAAACGAAAACCAAAAATGAAACCAAGAAGACGAAGGACACTCGTTTGGAAAAGTGGAGGGAAGAGTATAAAAAACTAAAAGAGAAGATCTCTGCCGCAGAAGGGAGCCTTAGATCCATTCAATACTCCCGTTTATTAACTATCATTCGAAATCAAGTTTCTGGCTATACAACTAATACAGAATCTAGAGTATTTCATTTTGATCTGACCCCAGACAGTGTGGAAAGATATCGACGGTTTCTCCAAGACCAGGCAAATGCACTGTCTATTTCTAAAAAGTCTAAGGAAGAAGACAAAGAGTATGTCAAACAATGGTTTTCGTTTTTGCGAAATGAGTATCAACAACAACAAGGCGTTTCGAGTTTCTTTTCAGCCATTCAAGGTGGTGCTGCCACTCAGCTGACCGGAGTTGAGAGCAATGGCGTGGCGGGTCCACTACTTCCAGGCTCTCACCGACCGAATGTGGACAACTGGCTTGATGGTCAGTATAGGGTTCACTATATTTTTTTAGGAGATATAATTGAGGCAGTTATGAGAATTATTTATGATCGCCCCAAAATTAAAGACGGTAAAATAGTTGGTAAAAAGGTAACTTGTCCACAAATAGTAAATGATGTGCGCGTTCTTCTTGGATCATTTTCTTATATGGATACTATGACAGGTAAAATACGGAATATGGATCTTGCAGATGTTCCGGTTTCTTTTAACTATTTTAACTCATGGTGGTATGATAATGTGGTTAAGAGAAAAGAATCTGTCTATCCTTTAAGATCTTTTTTATCTGACTTGTGTGGAAAACTTCTTAACAATGTTATGTCACCCCAACGGTATGGTGGAATGAGCGCGGGTGCGTTGAGCGTAAGAATCAGCCCAGTGTGGATAAGAGATAAACACCCTCTAGATCGAGAGTGGGACAAGAACAACGGCAAACCCAAAAAAAGAATTAATTTGCAGAATATTTCTCGTAGATTAAAAAAAAATAAGGGAAGAACCACCCAATGGTCACAATGGTTATATGTATATGTAACTGGTGGCAGCTCTGAAAATTCTAAATTAAAGGGAAAACATGAACAAGATACAGAACGTAATATTCCTCACTACTTCATCGGTGGTGACACAGGAGTTATTAAAGACATAAAATTTTCAAAAAGCAAAATTAAAGGACACCAGACAACCGTAATGCATAGAAATTATACAGCGGGTGTTGAGTCCGATTCTCTTTTTTTTGCAGATGTCTACCATGCTGAAATAAAAATATTAGGTAATCCCGTGTTTACACCGCAGATGCTCGTGTATATCGATCCCCGTGCGATGGGTTTGGGAATGGTAGACATTGATCCCCGAGATTTTATGTCGGAATTGGGTATTGGGGGTTATTATAGGATATTTGATATTAATCATACTTTAGATTCTTCAGGTTTCAGCACTTCACTAAGTACGATAGTTGAGCAAGATATGCGCAACCTTAAGAAAAGAAGGCACGGCAGGTAATTAACATGGCAGATGAATCAGATTTAGATAAGTACGACAATGTGGTTGTGACTGCCGAAGATTTTCCGATTCCACAGGGAAACAACAATCTATCTTCACTTGCCATGTTTACGCAGCGTAAATACTACAGTGAAGTTATTTATCCTAATGAATTCTGGGCACCTACACCTTTTGATTTGTGGACTACTCGCCCTTTGTTCGGTAAAGTCAATCAAAAGGGTGAACCAATCTTTGCACCCAGCACTTATTTAAAACAAGTTGAAAATAATGTATGGGCATTGGACTTTGTTGCAGATGCCTTTGCGGATTTTAAAACAGAATTTTTATTTTTAAATAAAAACAACCCTGCTGGAACCCCATATGAACTTTTAATCCCTACACGGGGATGGGCAAGCGGTCTTAATTTATATGATAATTATATGGACACAGTATATGATTTGTTTATAAATTATTTAGAGAACAATAAAGTACAAAATAATCTTTTAGATTTTTCTGAATTTATGGAAGTGTTTTATCACTTTATTAATAATACTTCTCCCAATATTCCAATAACTTTTGGTCAATTTGTGATGTCTAAACATTGTCCACCAACAATCAGTGGCTTGATGATTGATATTTCAACCGATTACCATGGAAATGATGTAGATAAATTTAATCACTTTTTAAACGGTAATAACTGTTTTATTTGTTTTGCCGAAACTGCTGAAAAGTTTGGGTTCAAGTTGGACAAGAATTTTCCTGGGAGAGTAATTGCTGATATTAATTCTCCGGTTATGAATCGAGCCGGTGATATAAATAAAAGACCATCAGAAGGTGGCATGGGATATATGTTAAGATATCCGAAAATTCCGCACACTTCTAAAGATTTATATGCGCTTCAACCAAATCCACCAGCAAGAGAGAATATTCCTCGGCCTGATGAAATGTCTTCTAACCCTTTTGAACCCGGTGACACCGTGGCAGTAGCCGTAGTAAGAGGAGATAAACCATTAAACCTTGGACAGAGTAAATCTGGTTTTACTTATACACTATTGAAAAATCATACCACTTTAATAAATCGTCAAAGAGAACCTGGCTATCGACCTAGAAAATATAGGCAAAAAAATATCCTCGATTTCCTCAAGAATAGGGTATTAGCTGCAAGAAACAATGGGCTTTTTCTACCCATTTATGGACAGGTAGTGTCTCTAAGTACCAGCACAAACTTTGAAAATATATCACAAACTATATTTGGAACTACCTATACACCCCCTAACGAAGAAGTCGCGATTATTGATATAAAAAATTTGGAAGGAACTATGGGTGTTTCTCCCGCTGGTATTTGGATGGGAAATGGGGAAAAAATATGGGGAGTAGAAGCTGATGATGATGTAGAGAACATACTAGACGATGGGAGAGAATACAGATTTACTACTGGTTTCTGGCCCGCCCATATGTATGTTGAAGTCCCGGTTTCTGCACTACATTTAAAAGACGGCGCAGGCCCATATATAATTAAGAGATTTGGAGAAAGAGTTAATTATGATACTCGCCTTCAAAAATATATTAAACAAAAAGACGCAGCAGATAAAAGATATGATGATCAATTAAAAGATTATCATGATCGAATAATGCCAGAATGGAATCTCAACCGAATTGAAAATGAAAAAGAATGGAACTTCTTTGAAAATCCTAATAATAAATTAACCGTAAGCAATTTATTTAATCGACGCTTTGGTTCAGCTAATTTGGCAAGTGTTGAATTATTAAAGCAAGTGTGTATGCAGTTTTACTATTCTTATGCTCATGTAAACCCGAATGCTGTTATTTCTAAAGTGGTTCCTAGTGGTCCAAATTCTTATAAAACTAAAAATAAGATTATAAAAAGAGAAGTAATTAATAAGAAATTAATAAATGAAAAATATCCTGATACTTATTGGATTAAACAATATATCTTGCTTTGCAACGCTCAATCTCAACAAAAATATTCCCTTAATAAATTGAGACTAATCCGCCAGAGAGCGATGGAGATTTACCAGCATAAAGGGATTAAAGATTCAATAGCTTATGTCCAAAAGCAAATGTCCCACATGATTGAGATTGACTCTATGCCCCCAACAGTGTTTAAAAAATAGATCTTGACCGCATTCAAAAAATGTGATACGATCTGAATATGTTATTTCAAATAATAGATAACAAACAAGTTTGTCCGAGTATATACTCAAATAAACAAATTATTAATGATCCTCAGTATGAAACATTAACAAAAACATGGTCATATAATC
>Ga0208299_1001295_pt1 | contig 19110 bp, 22 predicted proteins | sample 15_taG_FD_184089 | JGI IMG/M metagenome (GOLD analysis project Ga0208299, IMG submission 184089) | Marine viral communities from the Subarctic Pacific Ocean - 15_ETSP_OMZ_AT15312 metaG (SPAdes) (version 2) | ecosystem: Environmental > Aquatic > Marine > Oceanic | place: Pacific Ocean | collected...
AATAATTGACCCAGAGGCAACTAAAGTGGGGCTGGTGACAGTATTCCATGACGTAGAAGCGGCTGTAGATTACTTAGACTGGAAAAGAGGAAATCGTGCCGTTGCATAAAAAAACAAACCAGGTTCTGTTATTTGGGTCAGCTTTTAAAAAACAGGTCGGAGGGGATCACTATATGAAACGCCCTTCTCAACCTGTACACTACGCACAAGCAAATGATTTTGGATATTGTGAGAGTAATGCTTTGAAGTATCTAACGCGTCACCGACAGCCCACGGGGAAGGGGCGAGAGGATTTGGAGAAAGCCATGCACTCTATAGAAATGGCTATATCCATTTATTATGAAGATGAGCATAGATGAAATAGCAAAAACCAGGATTACAGAGTTGGAGCGCCAGCTGGAAGCCTTAAATGCAAGGGCCAGGATTACAGAGTTGGAGCGCGAAGTTGAAGCCCTAAATGCAAGGGTAAAATTTTTAAAAGGGCGGCAATTTAAAGTCGCGCTTAAAAATCCTGCAATGATTGGGCAGCTTGCATTAAAGCGAATTGACAATGATTACCCCATTGATTTCTAATGGGGATGGGCCGCCGGAAGGTGGTCTTACGATTTGCTCCCTGCGAACCGGCTACTGGATGGCGGCCCACTCAGGGCGGGACAGAACTGACGTTATGCAGCGACCACCCGAAAAGGAGAAATAAATGCCTAGACCGCGTGGCAGCAGGAACAAAAAAACCCAAGTGTGGTTGGACAAAATTAGTGAGAGTGGACAAACTCCGGTTGAGTTTTTGCTGGATAGGTTCCGCGATCCAGACGAGGATTTATCAGTACGGATTGATTGCGCCAAAGCAGCTGCTCCGTATTGCCATCCAAAAATTATGGCGATAGCACATGCAAACCTTACCTCAAACGGTGAAGAAACTGAGTCTATCGGACTATCCAGGGTTTCTGAAATCCTTGACGAGCTTATCGGCAGCAGAATTACAAGCGACAATGAGACACTTGTGTCGGACAGACCTGTACTTCCTGCTGAGATACGTTCTGAACAGGTCGGATATAGAAAACCAGTGGTTGTTCAATCGAATCAGGGAAGTTGAAGAAGCACCAGACGGGCATTTAGACCTCTGGGCGCGTGGGCATTACAAGTCCACAATCATTACCTATGCCAAAACAATACAGGACATTCTTTCCAGTCACGGCGATGATCCGCTGTTTCACTGGCGCGGGACGCAACCAACCTTTTGCATCTTCAGCCATACGCGCCCAATAGCCAAAGCCTTCCTGCGCCAGATCAAGCAGGAGTTTCAATATAATGACCGGCTCAAAGACTTGTTCCCTGATGTTTTATATCCCAGGCCTGAGATCGACAGCCCCAAGTGGTCGGAAGATATGGGAATTGTTGTTATCAGGAAAAGTAATCCAAAAGAGGCTACAGTAGAGGCATGGGGTTTGGTAGATGGACAGCCTACTTCAAAACACTTTAATATTCTTGTATACGACGATGTTGTGGTGCGCGCCTCTGTCAATACTCCTGACATGATCCAGAAGACCACTGAAATGTGGGAGCTATCTTTAAACCTGGGATCAACGGTTTCCTGTGAAAGATACATCGGAACGCGGTATCACTGGGCCGATACCTGGCGGCAAATAATGAAACGTAATGCCGCAAAGCCGAGAATATATCCAGGCACTGAAGATGGAACACTAACCGGCACACCAGTTTTTCTTAGCCAGGAAGAATGGGATAAGCGTGTTGAGCGCATGGGGCCGGTAACAGCAGCCAGCCAGCTATGCCAGAACCCCAGTCGCGGAACACAGGAAGGATTTAGTCGCTCATGGATCATGCGCTATGACGCAGCTGATGTGCGCAAGCGCGGCACCTGGAAACAAATGAATCGTTATTTATTAGTTGATCCGGCTAACGAGAAAAAGAAAAATTCAGACTGGACAGCTATGGGCGTAATTGGTCTTGGCCGTGATGGAAACTATTATCTTCTGGACGGACTCAGGGATAGAATGAACCTGGATGAAAGGACTGAGGCCTTGTTTGATCTTCACCAAAAGTGGGATAAGCCGAGGGTGGGTTACGAGAAATATGGCAAAGACTCAGACATCCAGCATATTCAGTATGTGCAAAAGGAAAAGAACTATAGGTTTAATATTACGGAGCTTGGCGGTGGATTAAAGAAAAATGATCGCATTCGGCGTATGATCCCAGAGTTCAAGTCAGAAAGGTGGTGGATGCCTGACGAAATTTGGCGCACAACCTATGACAAAAAAACAATTGAACTGATTGATACGATAATCGAGGAGGAGCTTATGGCTTTTCCGGTTCCCGTACACGATGATTTTATTGATATGATGTCAAGAATACATGATATGTCTTTGAGTTGGCCCAAACTGCATGATGTTGGGAATATGCGAGATAGGTATGCAGAACCCAGGGACATTAACCGGAGCTTTATGAGTGCCTGACATACTAGACATGCAGGATAGCGATTTAATTGCGTTGATTACGCAACGCTATAGCGCAGCTGAACAATATTCCAAAACATGGCGCAGAGAAGCGCGTGAAATGTATGACATGGTGGCGGGGGATCAATGGTCTGAAGAAGATCGCTTAAAGATGTTGGAGCAAATGCGTCCCGCCGTTACATTAAATGTAACCGGAAAATATCTTGATGCTATTGGTGGTTTGCAGATTACAAATCGCCAGGAAGTAAAATTTCTTCCGCGCCAGATTGGTGAGAGTGGGGTAAGCGAGTTATTAACTGGCGCTGCTGATTGGGTTCGTGATGAAACCGATGCGGAAGATGAAGAATCAGAAATGTTCCTTGACATGCTTACGTGTGGTGAGGGATGGGGAGAAATGTCAATTACTTTTGACACTAATCCGCAAGGTGATATTTCCATTGAGCGCCGCGATCCAATGGAAATGTATGGTGATCCTAGAGCCAGGAAGCGAAATCGAAGGGATGCCAGGTGGGTGATGCGGATAAACCGCATGAGCAAAGCGGATATTATTGATCGTTGGGGTGAAAAGAAATATGAGGAGATAGGCGGCAATACAATGGGTATTGAGCCTGACCTGGACGAGCTTCCGGTGCATGTAGCTAATGAAGGATATCGCTACCAATCAGATAATGCTGACACTATTTATATAGAAGACACTACGCCAATTATCCATTTTGAAACCTTTGAGCGGCTGGATGGCTTTAGAGTAGAGATGGAGGGGCATGGAATAAAAACCTACACAACCAAGCAATGGCGAAAATTAAAAAAAGTATTAGAAAAAAATGGCGTGGATTATATTGCGGAGAAGGTCAAGACAAAACAATACATAAGGGTATTTGCTGCCGGAGGCTCAATCCTCCAGAAAGGGTTAAGCCCTTACCAGGAAGGTTTTACTTTCCAAAACATCACTGGAAAACGGGATCGTAATAAAAACAATTTTTATGGGATTGCGCGAAACATGCGCGACCCGCAGATGTGGACAAACAAACTTTTTTCTACAATTTTGGATGCGCTTGCAGTTGGCTCAAAGGGCGGCCTGATTGCAGAGGAGGGGGCGTTTACTGATCCAGCCAAAGCTGAAGATGAATGGTCGCGTCCTGATGCAATTACTTTTGTAGAAGATGGCGCGTTAACAACAGGAAAGATTCAGGAGAAAGCGCCGGCTACTTATCCGGCTGGCCTGGACAGGCTAATGACATTTGCCTTGGGGTCATTGCCGGAAGTGAGCGGAATTAACCTGGAGATACTTGGGCTGTCGAACCGTGTCCAACCAGGCGTGGTGGAAATGCAGCGCAAACAGTCTGCGATGACGATGATAGCCTGGGCCTTTGATTCAATGCGGCGGTATTACAAAGATCACGGGCGGCAATTGGCTTATTACATTCGGGAATATATTTCGGATGGTCGCTTGGCAAGAATTACTACGGAACAGGGAATGCAATATATCCCATTAATTCGTGACCAGCTTACTATTGAGTTTGATGTTGTGGTGGATGAAGCGCCAACATCGGCCAATGTTAAAGAGCGCGTATGGGCTGTCTTGCAGGGATTACTGCCACAGCTTATCCAGATGGGCTTCCCGATTCCGCCAGATGTTTTAAATTATTCTCCATTACCACCAGACCTGGCAGACAAATGGAAAGAGCTTCTTAATAAGGGGCCATCGCCACAACAGCAGCAGCAGCAGCAAATGCAGATGCAGGATAAGATGGCTGAAATTGAAAAAGATAAATCTGTTGCATTGTTGAATACAGCTAAAGCCCAAAGGACAATGGCTGACTTAACTACGGAGCAAGCCAGGCTTGGGAGAGATGCGGCGCTTAATATGAGAGATCAGTCAGAAGTTGCGCTTAATGTGGCTAAAATGGAAAAAACACAAGCCGAAACAAGAGAGGTGGCGGCTAAAACGGGTAAAATAGTATCTGGAGCATAGGGAGCAGAAATGGCAGAGGAACAAGCAGAGAACCAAAACGAATGGATTGATGGCCTTACTGGGTCACGCGATGCAGAAGTAGATGAAGAAGTGGCTGACGCACAAGAAAGAAATGCGGCAGCGGAGGAGCCTGAACCAAAGCAGGAAGAAGTCCAGCAAAAGGAATCCCAGGAAGAAAAAGAAAGCGGGAAAGTTCCCGTGTCTGTATTAACTTCTGAGCGCGACAAATACCAGGCGCGCATTGGTGCGCTGGAAGGTACGATTGCGCAGCAAGGCCAGGCAATTAATAAGTTTCAGGAAATGCAGGATCAAATACGGGAATTGAGGGCCGCTAAAGACGCGAAGCCAGCGGAGCCGGAGCCTGATTACCTGGAAGACCCAAAGGGGTATATTGACCAAAAGTTAGGTACGACGCTTGACCAGTTAAGAAATGTTGAACAAACAGTCCAGCAAACTACAGAAACAATAGGTGCGCAAGGCCAAGCCTTAAACCAACAGAACCAAATCCAGGCGATCCAGAGAATGGCTGCGGCTGGTGAAGAAAGTTTTGTAAAAGACCACCCTGATTACTGGGAAGCATTGGAATACGCGAGGGAGAAACGAGCCGATCAATTGCGGTTAGCGTTTCCTGACGCGGATAATGCGCAGCTGGCAGAGCATATTCGTTCAGAAGAATTTGCTACCGCCGCACAAATTTTGCAACAAAATAGAAATCCTGCTGAATTTGCCTATAATTATGCTGCAAGTTTAGGTTATACTTCTGGCAATAAAGAAGACGCTCTTTCCAAACTGGGAGGAGAGTTGGAGACAAATAAGCAGGATGCACAGGGGCTTGGTTCACCGGGCACGAGTTCAGAGCTAGATAGCTTATTGAATTCATCGCCGGATGAATTTGAACAGGCTCTTAAAGAGGCTTTTTTATAGTTTTAATGGTCGCCGCATTTCGGGCGTTTCGGTTCTTTAGTCCGTTAACTATTGCTGCGTAGGCACTCACGATACAGTGCGACACAATTCGTTTTTTGACACTTTTAATCGAGGGATTTAGTTATGGCTACTACTGACTTTGGTGTCAATCATCCGATGGCGGTCAAACACTGGTCTGCCGATCTGATGAAGGAGGCTTTGAAACGGACGTATGCGTTACAGTTTATGTCCAAAGGCAAAGATTCCATCGTTCAGATCAAGACTGAGCTAAACAAGAATGCGGGAGATCGTATTCGGTTTGGACTTAGGATGCAGCTGACTGGTGACGGTATCGCTGGAGATGGCACCCTTGAAGGTAACGAAGAAGCACTGTCGATTTATACCGACAATGTTTTTATCGACCAACTGCGTCAAGCCGTTCGTAGCGAAGGAAAAATGTCTGAGCAACGTGTTCCGTTCTCTGTCCGAGAGGAGGCCCGTGATGGGCTTGCCGATTGGTGGGCGGCGCGCATTGATGCAGGATTTTTCAATCAGCTAGGCGGTAGTACGCGGGAAACTAATGTATATACCGGAATGCAAGATGCTCTGGAGCCTGATGCTGACCATGTGATATTTAATTCACAAGCAGCTGGCTCTGCTCATGCAAATGAGGGGCAAATTACAGCTGGTGATACATTTGATCTATCAGTCATTGACGCTTGCCGCGAAATGGCGACTGTGGGTTCACCGAACCCGATTCGTCCACTTCGTATGCGAGGCGATGACTATTATTGCATGTTCCTACATCCGTACCAGGTTTATGATCTGCGAACGAATACCACCACTGGTCAGTGGCTGGACATTCAGAAAGCAGCTATGAACGGCGGGCGTATTCTGAAGAATCCAATCTTTACGGGTTCATTGGGCATGTACAACAACGTAATCCTGCATGAAAGCACAAGAGTTCCACCAGGTTCTACTAGTGCTTCTAATGCGAGTGGAGTTGCAGTAAGGCGAGCAATCTTTGCTGGTGCGCAAGGTGGCGCAGTAGCATTTGGTCGCAAGTCTGGACGCAACACTTATTCGTGGCGGGAAGAACTGTTCGACTACGGCAACCAATTGGGTGTCGGAGCCGGCTCAATCTGGGGTCTGAAGAAAACACGCTTCAATGGCTCCGACTTTGCAACCATTGTCGTTTCTACGGCAGCGGCAGCGCATAGTTAATCGAGGAGGATAATCTAATGGCGACTTATGAAGCAGATAAAGCCAAGTCAGGTGTCCAGCCTCGTGAGATTGAGACTGGAGCTAACGTAGTTCGGGCAAGTTACATTTCAGAGGTAACTCACGCGGCAGCAGACATTATTCAGTGCGTTAAGGTTCCGTCTGGAGCAATCATTGATAGTGTGGTTTATGCGGCCCCAATTTCGGGGTCTGCGCCAGCGCAAATGATGTGCCAATTCGGTGACGGGGATGACCCCAACCGATTTGGAAGCTCCACTTTAAGCTCGGTTGCATTTACTGGCAATTTGGCTTTGGGCTACCAATACTCACTTAGCGATGCAGCTGATCCATTCTATGACACCATAGATGTAACAATTGACGCTGGTGCGTTGACTGTTTCTCAAGGGTTTGTTTTGATCGTGACTTACCACTGTGATGACTAGGTAACACCGGGGGATTCTTCGGAATCCCCCGTTTTTTAAGGGAGCAAGTATGGCTGTAGAAGTCGGGCTTCACGCCGTCGTGGAGCAGATTGCGGATTCAATAACCGCAGAAAATCCTGAATTAACTGAGCGGCTGATCTGGCCGGCACTCGATCAATTTCCTTTCGTTCCCCAGCTTTGGTATCACGCGGGAAATCATTTATTTGGTATTGGCAAACTAACATTGGCGGCGGTTGCTTATGAAAAAGCAATTGACCTAGAACCCAATGCTGTTTGCTATGCCAATGTAGGCGCTTGTTATCGCCAGCTAAATCGCGCCGATGATGCTTTAAGGGTATTAACCCAGTCAGTTGAAATTGACCCCGAAAGCAAATCAGCCTGGACGAATTTGGCTGCTTGTTACATTAACGAGGGCGCACCGGAGATCGGGCTTAAACATGCTAATAAAGCACTAGCTATTGACCCTACGTTTAACAGGGCGCAATGGAATGCTGGCTTATGCCATTTGGAGCTAGGGAACTTTCGCAAAGGTTTTGAGTTCTATGAGTCTGGGCTAGACCATGACCGGATTCTTCGCGCTTATGGAAATGCAAAGTACCTGACTGATCCTATTCACCAGAATGTAAAAGGGAAAAACATCAAGTTAATTGTTTATGGCGAGCAGGGCATTGGTGATGAATTGATGTATGCCAGTATGCTGTTTGATGTTTGCAAGGACTATGATGTTATTTGGGATCACCACCCCAGGCTTGGTCATTTTTACGAGCGCGCCTTTCCTGACCTGGAGTTACACCCGACCAGGAAGGATGATCCTGGCGAAGAAGCCTGGGTCAAAAGAACTTTTGCGCCTTATTTTATTTCTATAGCCGACCTCGGCAAGTGGTACAGGCCAAGCCGCAATGCTTTTAGCAGGGCATGGAGAGAGCATGGGCCATTTTATGATGTGGATGAGGAGCTTGTTGAACAGTACCGATGCGGCCTAATGGCAATGGCCGATGGTAAAAAAATTATCGGCATTTCTACCAGGGGAGGCGTTTTAAAAACTAATCGTTTTTATCGTTCAGTTAAGCCGGATCATATTGCTGCACTACTTGAGGATGAGCGGTATCACTTTGTTAGCCTGGATTATGAGGATGTAGAGGTGCTGGTTAATGAAATGAATACAAAGCGGCCAGGCTCTGTAAGCTATTGGCGTTCAATTAACCATCATTTTAACTACAAACACACGGCTGCTTTAATTGCAGCTACAGATGCTTTTGTCACTGTTTGTCAGTCAGCAGCCCATGTTTCAGCAGCTATGGGTCATCCGACGGCGGTGCTTACACCTAAACGGCCAGCCTGGAGATATGGGTTAAAGGGCAAGCGATGGTATTGGTATCCATCTAAAAACGTATCGCTGTTTAGAGCGCCAGAAGACGGAGCGTGGGAGGAGCCGGTTAATAATATAAAGGACTGGTTGGAAAAAACACTGCATTCTAAGAAGGAGAAAAAAAATGCGTAGGTGGGACGTATTGGCGGCAATGATCCATGCTGAAAATTTTGTAAAGTTTGTAGAGGTTGGGACTAAAGAGGGAAGGACTACTGAGCATATATTAAAAGAATGTCCTACTGTTAAAGTAATTGGCATTGATCCCTGGTGCGCAATGCCTGACCAGGGCAGCGTGGACTGTGGGGAGGATTATAAGGAATGGGATTTTAAGGCAATAGAAGAAGACTTCTGGACGAGAGTAGAGCCGTGGAAATCGCGCTTAACCTTTTTGCGGCGCACCAGTAAAGCAGCAACCCATTCTGTTGAGGACGATTCCCAGGATTTAGTTTTTCTTGATGCTGCGCATGACTATGAAAGTGTAATGGAAGACATTGAGATTTGGATGCCCAAGGTTAGGGGTGGTGGCATTCTTGCTGGCCATGATTTCCAGCATTCGTTTCCGACAGTCATGGATGCCGTGGCTGATTCTTTTAATTTAATGTTTGTCGAGGTAATGCCTGACAGCGTGTGGTGGGTAAGATGCTGAATGTTGTTTACTGGGTAAGGGGAGAAGATTACGCAAAGATGGTTGTGCATAGCGCCGAATCAATGAAGCGCGTTTATAAGGGAGCAAAGGTTATTGTTTATGCCGATCAATCATGGCCCGTGTTTGAGAGCGATGTGATAGATGAGGTTATTTGTCTTCCCATTCAGAATAAAATGCCGGCCATGATAGCCAATGTTCATGGGCAAGTGCATTACGTTATTAATAATGGCTTTGACCGACTCACATTATTTTGTGATGCAGACGTTCTGGCCCATACACCAGCCCCCCTTGAATCGCTTGCTGAATATGATTTGATAGTGACAAAGCGCGACCACGTTAAGTTAGACAAGGACGGAAAGAAACTGGTAGGTGTGGCGCAGCGAATGCCATACAACTATGGGGTTTTGTTTGCTAATCCAACAATGGAGGCAAAGGAAGTTTTTATTTGGATTCGTGAGCGCGTTATAAAAATGGGCAGCCATTTGCAGGACTGGTATGGCAATCAATGGGCATTGCGGGAATTGGTTGGTGGCTCGATGGATGAAAAAGCGCCGCGTGAGGTAAAGCGCGCAATGGCCTGGGGGCCGGTTTCAATTAAAGTCGAAGATTGTTCCATGTGGAACTATTTACCGCATGGTGATGAGCCTTTGGATTCAAAGTATTTCCTGCATGTGAAGGGCGAAGATAAAGATAATTTTTATAAAATTGCAGAGGAGCTAGTAGCGTAATGTTTTCACCATATGACAGGCTTGATGACCTTCCTAGAATTTTTATCGGTTATGACAAGAAAGAGCGTGTTTCCTGGCATGTGTTGGCGCATAGCATAATTGAAAGAAGTTCCAGGCCCGTCAGCATTACAGCTATTGGAAACGATACCCTTGGGCCTGAAATATGGGAGCGTGAAAAAGGAGAGAACGATTCGACTGATTTTAGTAATGCCAGGTGGATGATTCCGCATCTTTGCAATTACCAGGGCTTTGCTATCTTTATGGATTGTGACATGGTTTGTAATGCTGATATTGCAGAGCTTTGGGATCAGCGAGATCAGAGAAAGGCGCTGGTTTGCAAGAAGCATAGCCAGGAGGTGGTTCATGGGGAGAAAAAGTTTCTAGGATCAATACAGGCTGCATATGATAGGAAAAACTGGTCATCATTGATGGTAATTAGCTGTGACCACCCCTACTGGGAAACCATTAACCCAGAGAGCGATCATGGCCTGGATTTGCACCGATTTGTTGGGCTTGAGGACAATCAGATTGGGTCAATCTATGGAAGCTGGAATCACTTGCTTAAACCAGGAAAAGTAAATCCCCAGGAATATAACAGCTGTTTATCTCATTTTACCTGGGGTGGCCCCTGGCATGGGTGGACTAAATATTGGGAGACTGAACTGTGGACAAGGGAGCTTTCTGATATGCTTGGCGGGGATAATCCATGCGCACACATTAATGTAGGGTATGATGAGCGTGGAGTTTATATTGGAGGCGCTTATCATGTACGGATCGAAGATGCACAAGCAGAAGCCGAAAAAGAAGCGGGGATACGGACAAAGCACTAAAAAGAAGAAGCGCGGTTACGGGCAGCTTTACTAGGCACAATTACTATTTGAGGTTGTTATGGCAGACTGGATTCAGGGAGCAATAAAGAAACCTGGCGCATTAAGGAAGCAGCTTGGGGTAAAAAAGGGGAAGAAAATCCCCCTAAAGACTCTCAATGCGGCGGCCAAAAAGCCAGGAAAGCTGGGCCAGCGCGCCAGGCTTGCTAAAACCCTAAGAGGATTTGGGCAATGACAACTGTTGCAACAATGGTTTCCCGCATTGAGGATAGTTTAAATCGGGGTTCCTCTTATACTTCCCAGATCAATAGCTCAATTATTGATGCGGTTAAGTATTATAAGCCGCGCCGGTTTACATTTAATACTGGGCGCGCTACGGCCTCTACTGTAGATGGGCAGGAATACTATGCGCTGCCTAATGATTGCATTGAAATAGATATGCTAACGGTTACTTACTCGTCTAATAATGTGGAGTATATGGACGAAACAACGTATCGTTGGATTCAAAGAAACGTATCTAACACTACGCGCACAAGTCAGCCGGATAAGTTTGCGGTTGAGGGGTTAGACCTTCGCTTGTGGCCTGTGCCGGATGGTGTGTATACGTTAACAATGACTTACTTGCGTGATATTGGTGGTTTTTCAGCCACTTTAACTTCTACTTTGTCTAATGCCTGGACAGACGAAGCGGAAGAAATGATAAGATCCAGGGCGATGGCTGCATTGTTGCAAGATACAATTGGTGGCCCAGATGCTGAAGCAGCGTCTGTAAAATGGGTGGTTAGGGAGCGCCAAAAATTTAATGAGTTACGCCGCGAGGCGAATCGGCGGGAGAGTTCTGGGAGGATCATCCCGCATCTGTAGGAGTTTACTATGGCACAAGGCGATGTTGTGGTTTATAACCAGTTCAAAGAGGGACTGGGTGATGGGCTGCATGATTTATCAAGCGCAAGCGTTTGGGTGGCGCTGGTCACGAATGCTGCAACACAGTCAGCTGCAACTGCTGACCCGCGATGGGGCAGCGGAGGATCAACGAATCTAAGTTCTAACCAGGTTTCGGTTGGTGGCAACTATGCAACTGGAGGGGTATCGGCATCGCCGTCAGACCCCTGGACTAGAAGTGGGGCCACTTGTACCTTTGATCTAACGGACATAACTTGGTCGCAGAGTGGGTCGAACCCCAAATCAGCTACTTGGGCAGTCGGTTACAATAACTCCGATAGTGGAAAAAGGGCAATCTTTAGTGTTGACCTGGGCGGCCTGTTTGATATGACAACTGGCGACCTGGCAATTACATGGAACGCTTCTGGCGTATTTACCCTTGCCTGATTTAACGGATCGGTTGGCCGGCAGAAAGGTTGAGGCAATCTTAAAAAGCGATAACATTTTAGTTATTCGCTGCGAAGATGGTATTGAGACGCATGTAAGCTGGTGTGATAAAGATGGTGCGCCAGTTAATGGTGAGCCGCAAGTTTCTTGGTATGGTAAGCACGTTTACGCCAATACCGACCATATTGGTTTGTTTGCCCAGGCAGCAGGAGGATGAAGTGGCATATCGTGTCAGGCACAGAAACGAAATGCGCGGAACGTCGGAAGAATCCGCAGAAACTTATGCGCAAAAACTAGATGCCTTTGACGCGGCATGTGACACATGCGTGTCGTTTATTAAAGCCAACTCTAAAGAAAACCGTTCTGGCGACCTTGATTATCCTCCATCTGATGGCTCCCGATATAAAATCTGGGTAGAGTTACGGGCTGCTTATGCTATTGGGATGCAGCTTCGTTATGATTTTTACACTGGGTCTGACTGGGAGACTAATCAACTGGATTGGCAAGTCGTTGAGTCAGTTTAATGGCGACGGCTATCGACTATGCGTGGGTCGGTTCAGACGGGAACCATTCTAGTAATAACACTTCTTGGACGAACGTTTCGTCCACCATAAAAATACCTGCGGCTGACCTTACTGCCAGCACTGAATACCTTTTACTTATGGGTATGCTGGTCAATGGCAATAGTGCCGGCCAAAACGGATTTGAGTTTCGTGTCGCAGCTGACACTACAGAGATTTCCGGCAAAACTATTAATGGGGAAGCTGGAAGCTACCAGCGAATGGAACCCCGAAGGACGGGGGCGGGTTTTGGGGCGGCTTATTTTTATATGCAGAAATATACAACGCCCAGCACCCCAGTAGACATCAATCAACAATTCCAGGTACAGAACAGTTCTTATCAGTCCCAATGTACAGGGGCTTGGTCACTAGCACTTAAACTGGATGAGTCGGATGACGGGCTACATGAAAACACAGATTATAAATACGCGGAAGATGAAACCACCCATAGCGCATTAAGTTCGGCTAGCTGGACTGATGGTGCATCAATCACCATAGGAGACGGTTCAGCTAGCTGGCTTGTTTTCACTTATATCCGGCCAGAAGTCAATGATGCGTCATCGTCAATAAGATACCGATTGGGCGGTGATTTGAGCGGTTATACCTCCACAGCCTATGCCGAATATGAGGGGGAAGACCCAGTAGAGGTATGGCAGCAAGGAGCGATGTATGTCTTGTCGGCTGTTGCTGCCGATACCGCCGTCACCCTGCAAATGCAAACAGACTCAGGAACTGCGGGTGGTTTTGCGGTTGGGCTGAATCGCATTGCGGCGGTTCGCCTAAATGCCTTTACTCAGTTTGCTGCTGATATCAACACTACTGGAACCGAAGTAACCCCGGAAGACACTTGGGTAGAAATGGTTGCTAACAAGGGCTTCGTTGTTTCTGCTTCAGCTGCTGATGTGGCTGCCTTGGGAGCTTTTGCTTATACCACGGGAGACACAAATAAAACGCTCCAGATGCGAATGGAAGATGATGGGGCCGAGGGAGAATGGGGTGGGATGAATACCTATGGAATGCAAATTTCCAATGGGTCTTCTGACAGGCGAATCCTTTATTACAGTGGCATAAACACCGTCAGCGGAACTTACACCCTTAGTACCGATTTAGATGTGCAAGAAAAAGCTGACGTCTCCCCGGCAAGTGAGCGCCTGTACAGCAACCTAGTTTTGCTTGAGCTTAACTTGCAGGAAAAACCATCTAGGTCGGTGACGGCTGCGACACAGGCATTGGCAATTTCTGAATACCAGGCATACATTGGAAGACAGAGAGGAATCTCAGCCTCTACGCAAGCCTTGGCGATTAGTGAGGCGCAAGCGGCAATCTCTACGGCGCGTGGGGCAACCGCTAGTGTGCAGTCATTAGCAATAACTCAATTGGCAGCTACCGTCGGGACTCATCGCGGGATTTCTGCAACCACACAAGCACTGGGCATTACAGAGCAACAAGCAACTGTGGCAAAAAATGTAATACGAGAAGTACAGGCTGCCGTACAAAATCTTACCATTACAGCTTTAAGCGCAAGCATTAATAAGAAAAGACAGGTTGCTGCTACCCTGCAAGCTCTCTCTTTGACTACATACTCTGCTACCATTGGTAAAAGTCCTGCATGGACTCCAGTAGTCGATGCAAGCACAAATTGGAGTGCTGTCGCAGACGCAAGCTCAAACTGGACTGCTGTTGCTTCTGCAAGTACAAATTGGAGCGCCTGGGTACAATGAGATTTCAAGCAGATGATTTAAACTTTGGTGTCAGCATTGACATGCCGGCCTGGAACTTGCCGCCTGGTGTAATGACTGACTCATTAAATATGCGCTATGTAAATGGCGCGGCAGAAAAAATGGGGGGCTGGCAAAATGTGTTGGGAAGTTTATCTGTTACCGGCACTCATGCCCTGTCTTACTTAACCGATGAATTGTTAAATGTTTATTATGTATACGGAAACGCATCTACACTTTATGCGACTGATGGTTCTAGTACCCACCAGGTAATTACTACCCTAACTTATACGGCTACATTAGACCTGGGGTTTAATGGGGGTGCTTATAATAATCATTTTGTTTTCACTGAGGGGAGCAGGGAACCAGGAACCTGGATACCAGGATCACTTTCGGCTGGTGTGGATAAGGCTAATGCACTGACTAACTGGCCAGCAAGTACCACCTGCCAGGTTATCAGGCCATTCAGAAATTTCTTGGTAGCATTGCGAGTTGATGAGGGGTCAGGCACTAACCCTTTATTGTTACGTTGGTCTTCTTCATCTTATACCGGACTACCGGCAAGTTGGGATTACACTGACCCAGCTAACGATTCAGGGCGCGTAACAATTGCCGATACAGACGATCCTATTATTGATTGCCTTCCATTGCGCGGGACTAACATTGTTTACAAGGAGCAGCATACCTGGGCAATGGAATATGTAGGCGGCTCCACAGTGTTTGCTTTTCGTGAAATTTTCTCAGAAGTTGGCTTGATAACGGAAAATTGTGTAGCGGCATTTAAAAATATGCACTTTGTTGTCGGGAATAATGATGTAGTTGTGCATGACGGGAACGAAGCAACTTCCGTTGTAGACCGAAAAACCAGGAACTGGTTATTTAACCAGATTGATGCAGACAACTATAAACGCTGCTTTGTAATAACTGATGACCGAAATAGAGAAATGATTTTTTGCTATCCCACAGAAGGCGAATCTTTTGCTGATCGGGCGCTAGTTTGGAACTGGCAAAGCAATACGGTATATCCGCGAGATTTGGGCGGCAACATGGCAAGGGGCGCATACGGACGAATGCCAGTAGGCTTTTCTAAAGCAACGTACGCTGATCGGAATACTGCTGAAATTTACGGATTGGCTACACGATATATAGGAAGCCACACAACACCAGCCAGTGATGCTGTAATTTTTGCGGGTTCAGAAGTTTATGATTCAAGTATTACGATGTCTGTTTATGCAGAACGCAAAAACATTCCATTAAATAAAGATATTAATAGTGTTAAGCGCATTCTTAGCGTATATCCCTGGGTAGAAGGAACTGATGGAGATGAGTTAAAAGTCCATATGTATACAAAAGCTGCGCTCTCAGATGCAACGCGCACTACAGCGTCGGCCAGTTTTATTATTGGTCGGGATTATAAGACTGATTTTAGGGTTGATTCGAGAACCTTTGATATTCGTTTTGTTTATAGCGGGACAAATGACGTTAAAGTTTATGGTTATGACATTGAATATTTCAGAGGGGGAGAAAGGTGAGTGAATGCACAATATGTAGTGGAGACTTTGATCTTGAAAAGGGAGGGGGTGCTGCCGGATTCATTGGTATTTTGCCGGTATCTTTTTGCACTACTTGCAAAGTAGGCATTATGGGATTTGCTGAACTTCATAGCCCCCCGATAGAATGTTGTGGTTGTAATAAGTGCTGTTGTGGTGAGTGCTAGTGGCTAATGAGAGGAAACAAGTTTCTCCTAATCCTCCTCCCAATGATGTGAATGGATTGCCGTCTTACCTGAATAATGAGTTACGGCGCTTGAGCAGCAACATTACCTGGGATGCAGATGTCATGCAGATTCGGGAGGTTTCGGCTACAAACACCTTTACGCTGGTATTAGATGATACTTTGGGAGGGGTGGTGTTAGGCAAAAATTCTATTACCAGTCATTTTGTAATTGACCCAACAAGTGCGGTTGCATGGCCTATTGGGGCAAAGATTAGTTTGGTTCAGTGGGGTACTGGCCTATGCAAAATTTCTGGCTCTGGTGCAGCAACAATACAGGTCGGAAACACGCCCAGGTTTAAGGGGCAGTATTACACCGCAGAGGTCGTTCACGTTGAAACAGATGTTTGGGTTGCCTCTGGGGGGCTAGTTTAATGTATGATAGGGGAATAGGGAGCATGAAATGGTTGAAATCTTCGAGGTGCCAGCACAGCTGGTCAAAGGAGTTTGGGAGGAATTGCACACACCGTTGGTGAGTGCTATGCGCTATCACGAAGGTATGGATGTTGATGATTTGCTGATGCTTTGCGAGTCAACACATTTAACAATGTTGGTGGCTGCGGTTGAAGACGAAATTAAAGGCGTGGTTGTAACGCGCCTGGTTCAATTTCCGAAAAAGCGCATGTGTGAGGTAGTAGCTGTTGCAGGAAAGAATGGCCAAACTCGATCATGGGTAAATGATGGACTCAAGTTCCTTGATGATTTCGCCATTAGGAATGGCTGCGACTTTATTTATGGAATAGGGCGCAAGGGCTGGATGGTTGCGAAAGACTGCGGATATAAAGCAGAGACTCGCTCAATCTTGAAAAAGGAACTGAAGCAATGGCCGGAGGCGGTGGAAGCAACGTAACAAATACAGGCCCGTGGGAGGGTGCGCGTCCGTACCTGAGTAATTTATATGGTTCGTCTAACGCGTTATTTAACCAGGGTGGCCCACAATACTTTCCTGGCCAAACTTATTTAAGCCCACTCCCTAGCCAGCTTGCGCCATACAATTACGGATTCGGTTTTCTTGGCGATGTCTTCGGCCAGGACTTTGGCTCTGCTCAACCGTGGGAGCCAGCTTTTGGTGGGGGTGGAAGCCCCCAGACCTGGGCCGGTGGAAACACTGGATACCAGGTAGGTACAGAGGGTTATCAGCCGCAAACGCTTGAACAACAGGTGGCCTTGGGTTACGTTCCAGCGGGGACGGCTGGTGGAGTTAGTGGCTGGAACTCGCAAAACTACGAATGGCAACAAATTATTGGGCCTGATGGTACTCCAACGTATGTGCCTGTCTGGGCCGGAGATTCTGCGGGAAGCCCTGCAGCGACGGTTCCAACTGGAGTCACAACGAGTCAAGGGCAAATACCTTACGTTGACACCGGAACCACAGGAACCACCGGGACGGTTCCGGGTGCCTCTGGTTATATAGGGACAGACGGGGCAGCAACAAACGGGGGAATGGGGACTACGGGCGCTGGCGCAATCCCAGACCCATTTAACCTGATGCCTCCTGAATACGTTGACCAACAGGTGCCTCCGGTTACACCAATAGTGCCTCCGGTTACACCAATAGTGCCTCCGGTTACACCACCGCCAGCACCACCGCCGCCGCCACCGCCACCGCCACCGCCACCGCAGGAGGAGGATGAGGAGTCTCCACCTAGAGGAGGCGGTAGACCTGGCGGCCCACCAAGGGGGGGTAGAAAAAAACCAACAGCGCCAGGCCCAGCTATGGTTATGGGCGGCAATCCTAATATTGGGGCGTTACAAAATACCCCTCTTACGCCAGCTATTCGGCGTTTACCACAACGTAGAGGGCGAGGTTAATGGTGCAGCCAGCAAATCAATTCTCAAATTACGCAGCTGGGTGGGGGCCGCAACCGCAGCAGCTTCCAGGAGCCAAGCCTTTTCCGGCTCCAACACCAGGAACAGCGGTTAAAGGTGTGGTTGGCAATACAATGCAGCAGTCAACATCAACCCCGACGTTTAATGATGTTGCTGGGGATTGGTATGACACTGTAAATCCTAACAATGTTGATTACGGGCCAGGCACTGGCGGGTATGTTGGGACTGATGGGCAATGGGAGGAGACATACGGAGGAGGCGGCCCCAACACTGGCACCAGCCCAACGTATTCTTTGGGCTATCCTGTTGGCACCCCTAATTATGGCGAGGTGTGGCAGAACCCAGCGGCTAATCCGGTGGGGGCTACGGGTGGCGCTCCCAATTTTGGGTGGCCACAGTTTGGTGGTGGATATACCCAAAGCGGCGCAACCCCAAGTTATGGGCTGATGGCTGGCGCTAACAACGCATTATTGCAGGGTGGCCCAGCTGCCGGAGCTATGGGTGCGCTTGGTGGGACTATGGCAGGAAACATCGCACAGATGTTTGGTGGCCCAACCGTAGCTCCTTACGCTGGAATACCAGCGGGGGTCGATCCAACTAATGCAATGGCTGCGATGTTATCTGGGCAGGGAAATTATGGAGTAGTTCAGGATGCTGTTCGGGCCGGCGCACAACCAATGCTTGACACATTGTTTGAAGACGTTATGCCGCAGCTTCGTTCTCGGGGGATTTCAGCTGCCAACCCAACGGGCGAAATAAAAGATTTGAATCGGATTGTTCCGCGTGTGATGCGGGACATTACGAACATGGGAACCCAGGCCACGCTCGGAGAATACAACCGGGCAATGGGATCGCGTGATGCCGCTGCTTCACAAATGAGCAACCTGGCACAACAGGCGCAACAGTTTGGATCGAACTTACAGCAAAATGCGCTCGATAATTATCGGCAGCAAGTGCTTGGGTTGGGCGGTCTTGGTACTGATTTGCTGGGGCAGCAATCAGCTGATATGCGCGCAGGGCTGGCAATGATGCCACAGACCATTCAGACCGGAATGATGCCGGAACAATACATGCAGCAATACGGGCAGTTCCAGCAAGGCTTTGAGCAATCAGCACTGCAAGATGCGATTAATCGCTGGAACTTTACGCAGAACCAACCATTAGAAATGGCTAATTGGTATAACCAGATTCTTTCTGGAGTGCCAGGGCTGGGAAGCTCACAAACCTCCTCCGTGGCTGGCAACCCGATGGCTGGTGCAGCTGGCGGAGCATTGGCTGGAGGAGGGATTGCCTCAATGCTTAACGCTGGGAGCAATGTTG
>Ga0208299_1001298_pt1 | contig 19087 bp, 24 predicted proteins | sample 15_taG_FD_184089 | JGI IMG/M metagenome (GOLD analysis project Ga0208299, IMG submission 184089) | Marine viral communities from the Subarctic Pacific Ocean - 15_ETSP_OMZ_AT15312 metaG (SPAdes) (version 2) | ecosystem: Environmental > Aquatic > Marine > Oceanic | place: Pacific Ocean | collected...
GGTTGAATGGATTAGAGATTCATTTGAAACCATAACGGATGACTTTGGGTTTGATAAAGTAGATTTAGCTAATGGTATTGTTGATGGATTAATTGAAGCTGGGTTTGCAAATGCCGATTTAGTACAACAAGCTTTAAGTATGTACCTTTCCGAAGGTAAAAAAAAACTTGGAGAAGATAGATTTGGAGATGTAGAACATATGTTTTCAGGAGAAGAAGGAAAAAACCCGGTTTTGGTTGATGTTTGGTATTCTCACCATGAAGAATATGGAACAGGGGGTGTATATAAAGTAATAGTCCATTTTGATGATGAAAGTGAAGAAACTTTTCATAGTTTAAAGGATGCTGAAGCCAAATATGATTTAGGAGGAGTTGAGAGAGAAGAAACTGAATTTGACGTCTCATAAAGAATATTAATGATTAAACTAATTGACATATTACTTGAGAAAGAATACCCTAAAGGGGAATACGTTCAAGTTACTGATAAAAAAGAATTAGAAGACCTACAGGGACAAATTTATGATCTGATTCAAAACGCTTATGCCTCAATAGGTGGTCACGTTAAATTTAAATCCCCAAGTGATATAATGGATCCTGAATTAACCTATTGGAAAGTTGCTGATGTAGATGCAGATCCTGAAATTGATGTTACTACTTTTGGAAAAAATACTAAACATGGTATCAAACACACAGGAATAGGTCATGATGGTGATAAACCAAATATTAAATCCTTATTAAAGTATAAAACAGACTTACTTAAAACCCCAGGCCATTATGTAGAAGTATCTGGAGGCGCGTTTGATTCATTTGTAGGGTATGGAGGAGCTCCTATTATTGATGATGAAGAAACAGTAAGAAATGTTTTGGGTCCTGGACGATCCTCAGAAACTACTTGGCATGGTGAACATCCTACAGACTCATCCAAAAAGGGAAATGGTTGGTATACTAGAACCCTAGGTGGTGGAGAACACACCAAAACAATGGTTGGAATTCCGCGATAAAATTTGGTCCCCCAACCAATCTTTCGTATATTTACACCGTAAAAATTGAGGTTATGAAAAAGATCGTATATTTACATGGTTTAGAAAGTGAAACTAATTGTTCCAAAGTTAGGTATTTGAGAAAATTAGGTCATACTATTTTTAACCCCCCAATGGATTATAAAAGTAAGGATTGTTTCAATCACACTTTACATTTAATTGAAATGTTTAAACCTGATTTAATAATAGGTTCAAGTATGGGTGGGTATTTTGCCTATGAGATTGGAAAACATTTAGATGTGCCTGTAGTATTATTAAATCCTGCATTGCATAGTAGAAGTTTTGAACCAAAAGTTGATGATTTAGGTGATAAAGATCCTTTGGTTTATTTAATTGTAGGAGAAAATGATGATGTAATTAATTATGAAAAAACCTTAAATTATTTAGATGAAAATGCAAATTGTTTCTTTCGATCTAATTATTTTAAAGGAAAACACGGACATAGAACCCCAGTTTATATATTCAAAATAATATCAAAAAAAGTAGGAATTTAATAAAAGTTATATTAAGATGGAAAAACGTTATGAAAAAGGTAGATACTACCAATACCTAGGATTTTACCTAGGAACAAGAAAAACCACATTAGCCAATAAAACTAATAAAAAAGAACACATATTCAGCACTGGAGTATATGATGGGGGAGGTGCTGTTATACTAAACAGAATATTGATAAAATAAAATGGAAGATGTATCCAAATACCGGAAAGAAATAATGGATCTAAACCCAGGTATGGGATGGAATAAAGCCACAGAATTAGCATACAGAGATTATAAAAATTATATAAAATTAAAAGAATATGGTTATAGTAAAAATCAAGCTAAACAATTAGCCGGAGCTATAAGATATGGAATTCATTAAAAATAAGATTATATGAAAAAAAATACAATTAATTTTAAATACTTTAAAAAATTAGTGGAAGATAATAATAACGATGCTGATTTAGGTAATGTTATGAGGGGATATTATTGGAAATTAATGGATAACCATGTAGAAGATGAAAAAAGTAAGAATTTATAAATTTATCAAGAAATATTGGACTGTTGCTTTAGTTTTGAAGTTGTTATGGGCTCTTATATTATTTTTATTTATAAACCATTTAGCAAAATCCCAACAAACTGAATTTGATTTTTTATCAATAGAAGTTGTTGGATTTGATGGTAAAAAGACCAATAAAAACATAAAAACCACCTTCATATATTACCCGTCAGGTTTTACTCTTATTTCAGATAATTATAAAATTTATAGTTTTCTAGTACCTGGTGTTGAGTTTACTAAACTAAAAGCTTTATCCTTTTTGGACTTAAATCAAACAATTAAATTGGATACCACAGATACAATGAGTGCTATAATTTACCAATCAACAATTCGTCCCTACCAAGTAGCCCAATTAGTAGGAAGAGATGAAATTGTTTTATTGAAAAAAGATAAAACAAGTATTAAATTTTACAATTTAGTAAAATGAAAAAAGAAGAATTACATAAAAATATAATGCAAGCTGTTGAACTCATTGAAGATGGGAGTCCACGTCAAGCCAAAGAATTATTGGTTGAGCTTGCAAACCGCATTACTTTTTTATAAAAACCCATGGATGGTTTTGTTATTTCTATGGGGTTTTACTACTAGTAATAAAAAATTCGATATGTATGATCGGATAATTAATTAATTATTAACCTTTAATATTAAACGCGTATGAAAATACTCTACACTTTAATCATTATTACCCTTTTCCCTTTACTAACTTTTTCTCAAACATCTAATTTACCAGATTCAGAAACTGGTTTATCAGCAGCTGAATTACAGGCTATGAGGCAAAGTGATGTTCAGACTAAGATATTAATTCCTAAGTCAGAACTATTAAGGATTAATAGGGAAACTGATGATCCGATAATTTTATCACTTTTTGGGAGTGATGAGATGATTAAAAAAGATAACCCAAATAAATTGACACAGCCCATAGGGCCATATAAAGCAATAAGAGAGGAGGACTACAATGAAAACAAATAAATTTTTACAAATATTTTTAGTAACTGTAGCACTACTTTTTGGATTGAGCACAACCGCTCAAGTCACCTCATATCCACATACTTCTGATTTCGAAGGAAGTTTAGGAGACTGGGTAAATAATACTGGGGACGATGGTGATTGGTCTGTAGATGCTAATGGAACACCCTCAAGTGGGACCGGTCCGGCAGCTGCTCAAACAGGAAACTATTATATATTTACTGAAACATCTTCAAGTTCTACTTGGGGTGGGCAAATATGGCTAAGCTGCAAATATGATTTTAGTTCACTTGCAGATCCCTATATAAATTTCTGGTATCATAAATATTCAGCTAATGGGGGGACTAATGGTCCTGGTTCGTTAGGATTGGATGTTTTTGATGGTACTTCGTGGAATTATGATGTATTTCGAGACGATAATACTAATGGGAATGCCTGGAAAAATGCAAATGTAGATTTATCTGCTTATGCAGGACGACCTAATGTAATATTAAGTTGGACAAATTATGTTACCACTCCTCAAGGATGGCAATGTGATATAGCATTAGATAATATAGTAGTTGATGGAACACCGGCTTGTGCAGGAGCAACTCTTGATTATACTCAAGATTTTGAAACTGGCTCTACTAATATGACAGGAACAAATGGTACACAATCTCAGGTTGGAATTGATGCAACTTCAGCAAATGCAAGTCTTTATGGACTACATCTACAAGGTAATACTTCTTCATATTGGTATACACCTTATACTACCGGAGCTGGCGCATTTGGTGCTTCACCTCAACATATAGCAACTGCAAGTAGAGAAATCTGTGCTTCAACAGATCCTTCACTTACTCTAACATTCGATATCAAACAAACATATTCTTACAATGCTAATTATTGTTGGTTTAGATTGACGGTAGATGGAACACCAGTTACTGATGATCAAGGTAATGTTTACTATAATGCTAGTAGCTATAATGGTGCGTTTAAGACATTAACATATGACTTATCTGCTTATGCGAATATGGATTTTACTGTTGCATGGGAAGGTTGTATGAAGTATTATGACCAATACTATAAGGATGGTGATAATATTTTTATTGATAACATATCTTTAACTGAGAAAGCAGGTGGATCTCCTCCAGGATCTCCAGGTGCTATTACAGGATTCATATATCCTAATGCAGATGCCATACAAAAGTATCGAATAGACCCCGTTACTAATGCAACATCTTATACGTGGACAGTTCCAAGTGGATGGTCAATAGATAATGGACAAGGAAGTGAAAAGATAACAGTCACTACTTCATCTACTGATGGAAACGTTACTGTATATGCATCTAATTCCTATGGTAATTCCAATACAAAATCAGTAGCCGTTAAAAGCGCTGAAATTGTAAAATCATTTCCAGATACAACAGATTTTGACGATGAAGCCCAACATAGTGGAACAGCCAATATGACAGGATTTGTATTTGTTAATGAAGGGTTTAGGAATGTTACTACTGATGATGGTGATTGGAGGGCTGATAGAAACGGAACAGGTTCTGTTCAAACTGGTCCCGGTGATGGGTCTGGATCTGGACAACCTGATCAAAATGGAAGTAGTACAGGATATTACTTATATGTAGAATCTAGTTCACCAAATTTTAATAGCGACTTTGCTTTATGGTCACCACCTTATGACTTATCAAATCTTTCACTTCCAGCATTTACCTTTTGGTATAGTATGTATGGTTCTACAATGGGAACCTTATCAATACAAGCTAGTGGAGATAATGGGAAAACTTGGTCAAGTGATTTGAACTATACCTTACCAGACCCTAACGCTACAGATTTAACTGGAGACCAAGGGATGACATGGCAACAAGGATTCATTGATTTGAAATCTTATACAAATGAAACACAATTAGTAATAAGATTCAGTGCAACCACAGGTTCTAATTACTATAGTGATTTTTGTATAGATAATGTCCAAGTAATGGATATGGCAACTACAGGAATATCAATTGGTGGAGATATAGATTTATCAAGTAGTGTATTTGATCAATCCGGATTAACTGTAACAATTATAGGAACATCTCCGTCACTAATCACAAGTAATAGTAATCAATTTAATAATCTCGTTATTAATAATAGCGGAGGAGTAACTCTTGGTGATAATTTAGATATTGAAAATGTTCTTACTCTTACTAAAGGATGTATTAATGCATCTGGTAATTTAGTAATTGTCAGAAATTCAAGTGCAAATTCACTTATGGGAGGAAATTCAACATCGTTTATATATGGTGGAGATTTAAGAAGGTATACGGCGCCTAATACAGGAACTTATGCTTTCCCAATTGGACAGGGTTCAGGTCCTACTAATTACTTTAGAGCAGATTTGATTAATAATCTTATGAACCTGCCTGGAAGTAATGATTTCGTCCAAATGAGTGTAGGTTCAATAGTTGAAGGAGGCACCAATCAAGATGGGTACCTAAATACTTCTCAGGATGGGACTGCAATCACTCATGTCAATGAAAATGCAATTTGGACAATGACACCAAGTATGGGTGGAGCATTTTTAAGTGGTAACTATGGATTGAATTTTTACGTAGCAAATCTATCTGGATTAACTGATAATAAATTTACTATTGTAAAAAGACCTACCGGATCTACTAACTATAATGAATGGGATACTTTTGATGGTACAACTACTATTCCTGCAGGAGGATCAGCAGGAAGAACAGTTGCAAGTGGATATGCTCAGAAATTAGGATTTACTTCCTTTTCAGAAGGTGGGTCAGGCGGAAGTAATGATCCATTGCCTGTCAGCTTGTTATACTTTACTGCAGAAATAATTACAAACGAACATGTTAAATTACAATGGGAAACCGTTAGTGAACAAAACAATGATCGCTTTGAAATTGAAAGAAGTAGTGATGGTATCATTTATGATATAATTGGAATAGTGGATGGAAATGGTAATACTAATGAAAGCATTACTTATATCTTTAATGATAGATTTCCATCAACTGGATTTAATTATTATAGATTCCGTCAAGTAGATTATGATGGTAACTGGGAATATAGCAATACAGTAGCTGTTAAATTATTAGACAACTCAGATATTCCAATTTATGTCTATGATATTCTAGGAAGGAATGTCTATATTGGTGTAGATTATTTACCCCAAGGCATTTATATCTTCCAATATGAAGATGGTAGAGTAGAACGGATGTATATTGATAATAAAAATCGTTAATTAAGAATAGCAAATTACCCGACAAGGATTTTGCTAGGAGCAGATATGGCTGATGAAAGCTAGTATCTGCTCCTTTTCTTATACTTTCATAAAGAGTAATACACAGGAAACTTGGCTCCCCAGGATACCTTTCGTATATTTACGACGTAAATAAATTAATAAATTAATAAAAAAATAAAGATTATGTTAGATTTAAGTAAAAAGGAGTTTATGAATGATGAAGAAATTAAAGAAAAATCACCTTCAGTGTTTACTCAAACACCTTCAAAAGAGGTTTCAAAACATTATACCCATATTCCTACAACTAAAGTTATCAATGATATGAGAACACTAGGTTGGGGTGTTGTTGATGTTCAAGAAGTCGCTGCTCGTACAAGTGCAACTAAAGGAGTACAAAAACACTTAGTAGTATTTAGGAATCCAGATGTTGTAATTAGTGGAAAAAATAATGATACCGTTTTCCCACAAATTCTATTAACAAATAGTCATGATGGGAAAAATGCATTTAATTTTGCTGCTGGTTTATATAGAATGATTTGCGAAAATGGATTGGTTATTTCAGACCAACAATTTGAGGATGTTAAAATTCGCCATATGGGTTATTCATTTGAAGAACTTCAAGTTCAAATTAGGGGATTGGTTGAAAAATTACCATTAACTGTTGAATCAATGAATAAAATGATAGAAGTTGAATTATCACAAGAAAAAGCTGTTGATTTTGCTAAAAAAGCTCTTAAAACCCGATTTCCAAAAGATGAATTGAAAAGAATTAAGATAGATATTAATGAACTATTAACACCTGTTCGTAAAGAAGATTCTGGAAAAGACCTTTGGAGTGTGTTTAATGTAGTTCAAGAAAAGATCATAGATGGTGATTTTGATTATATTGTAGGTAGCAAAGTTCGCAAAGCTCGACAAATAAAAAATTTCAAACAAGATCAAAAAATCAACAAAGAACTATTTGACTTAGCATTGGAATATACCAACTAATTAATTTTCTAACCTTGCAGATTTGGGTGCCAAATGGCGCCCATTTTTGTCCCAATACCAGCGATTATTAATGCAGTACCAGCGATATCTATATAAAACCACCACCATCGTCAATCTTAATAAATTTATTTGGATTCCATTTCATCCCTAGTTATATTTATGAATATGGATCTAGAAAATATATTTAATTTATTTGGTGGAGGGGAGAATCCACAACCTTATACTAGTAAGGAATTGGGAGATATTAAGAAATTTGAGGATTTTAAAGAAACCCCTATGTTTAAATTGGGGATGTTTAAAAAAATCGTTTTTAATCACATTTCATACAAGAAAAAAATTATAGAATTATTCAAAAGTGTTAAACCTCAACTAGATATAGAGGAATTAGAGGAAACTGGGGAATTAGTAGCATTTGAGAGGGGATGGGATTTTATTAGTCAATGTAATATTAAAGAGGAAGATTGGAGAGTAGGCCTGATATTATGTAATGATGAAGAATTTAGAGTCGCATTTAAATTAACCATTCAATTCTACCAAAATCTAGAAGAATATGAAAAATGTGCATATTTAAAAAAAATATTAGATTTCTTACAGAGAAATTTGGATAAGCAAAAATAAGTTATTACATTGAAATCACTGGGTATTGGAAAAAAGGGATAATAAGAAACAGTAACAGGAGACAGGGTGATAAGGGGAATAAATGTTATAACCTAACACCAATAATTAACAATCAATAAATAAAATTTATGAGAAATAAAGAATTATCTCTTCGTCGCATCCAGACAATAGAAGGGAAACTAAAAACATTAGATCTCCATATCCATAGAGGAGGAGAAAATCAAAAAATAATGGAAACACAACGATCAATCCAAGAATTAGTGGATGATCTTAAATCAATAATACATAGAGAAGAATAAAAGTTATGAACCTATCAGCAGAACAAATTCAGGAGAATTGGGAACATCTCTTGGGTTTTATTAGTTATATTGAATCTCCAAGAAAGGAGAAATTACTTGAATTTTATAACAAACATCAGGGAGAACTTATGATGATGCCAGCATCTCATAAAAGAGCATACCATAATGCGTTCCCAGGAGGGTATGTAGATCATGTTATTAGAGTAATTGAATCAGCATTAAAACTTAGTAAAGTTTGGAAAGATTTTGGTGTTGAAGAAAATTGGACCGAAGAGGAACTTGTATTTTCTTGTTTAAACCATGACCTTGGGAAAATGGGAGATGAAGATAATTATTCTCACATACCATCTCAGGACGAATGGAGGAAAAAGAATATGGGAGAAATGTATCAATTTAATAAAAAATTATCCTATATGTCTGTACCAGATCGTTCCATTAAACTATTGGTTGATAATGGTATTTTACCAACTGAAAATGAATGGTTATCCATTAAACTACATGATGGTTTATATGACCCCTCAAATGAATCATATCTTAAAAGTTATATGCCAGAGTTAAAACCACGTACTTCTTTAATTTATATCATCCACCAAGCTGATATTTTAGCATCGAGGATTGAATTTGAAAAGGAATGGATGGGGGAATTTAATAAAGATTTGGAACCCAAAAAGAAAAATTATACCTTAAATAGTAATTCAAATTCATCCACCAGATCAAAAGCTCTTGGAACTATTAAGAGTGAAGGTTTGAAGGATATGTTAAGCAACTTATGATTGAAACAATTATAATTTCTATAATGGGTGTATTAGTTGTAATCCTAGGATTTACAACTTTTAACCTCTTAAAGAAAAATGAAAAACAAGAAGACATCCTAATGGGTTATTTAGAATATCTTGATACCTTATCCAAGGTAATAGAAGCATCAGATAAAAAACTAAAAGAAATAGATCATAGTGGTGTTTTTAAAGCCGATGATGAAGTGGGGCAATTTTTTGAGTCCGTAAAGGAAATTCAAAATATCTTAAACGACTTCAAAGTAACCAGACTCAAGTGATAGTGGCTAAGAAAAGAAGACCAAAGTCAAAGAACTACTTTACCCAAGAAACAGAAGATGCAATCGTTCTGTATAATGGGACTTTGGATACAAAGATAAAAAGTAAGATATATGAAAACCATATTCATTACCCTTTCTTTAAACTTACAGAGAATATCATCCACACATTTAAATTTTATTATACAGAAGTAGATAAAATAGAACACCTCCAACATGAAATAATAACATTCCTCTTATCAAAAATCCATTTATTTGACCCAACTAGAGGTGCTAAAGCATATTCTTATTTTGGTACTATAGTAAAACGTTGGTTAATAGTGTATAATACTAAAAATTATACAAATAGAATAGCAAAGGCACCCGTTGATGATTTATACAAAGATGAAACCTATTCTTGTAATTTAACTGATGAACCGGTTGTTGATAATCTTTCTTTATTTATAGATGAATTTATAGAATATACTTCAAATAATTTTGGGGTATTATTTCCAAAGAAAGATGATGCTAAAGTTGCAGATGCAATCCTGGAGTTGTTTAGAAAACGAGATCAAATCGATATTTTCAATAAAAAAGCATTATATATCTACATCAGGGAAATGGTAGAAGTTAAAACTCCTAAAATAACTAAAATAGCAAATAAGCTATATAGTATTTTTAAGGGTAATTATATTTTCTTCCTAGAAAATGGCTATACAAACTTCAAGAGGTTATAGCTCTTTATATTTATATGTGACCAAAAACATATAATTATGAATCATTTAGACAAATTAACATTCAACGGGAAAAAATACTCTGACTTACTCCAAGAGATTTATAATAACCAAAAAAAGAAAGAAGGACAAATTTCTGCCTTAATAAAGGAACTTAAACCCCTTATCCAAGATATAGGTGATGCTACTATGATTGTTCCTTTAATTAAAGAATATATGGAATTAGGGATTAAGAACGATGAAGCTTTAGTTAAAATAGCAACTATTTTACAACGTATTTTCCAAAGTGAAGGAAGTACAGGGGATGATTTTGCTATATCAGATGAAGAAAAAGATCAACTATTAGCTGAAATGGAAAAACTTCAACTCCCACCTAAAGAAGAAGAGGAAGAATAATGGCTGTAAATAGAAAAGGATTTGGTGCTGCTGTTGGGGGTGCCTTAAAAAGTAAATGGAGAGGTAGTGTTGAAGAAAAACTCGCATCTCATGTAGATGAATTTTTTGTTGGTAGGGTTACAGATATAATTCTAAACCAAAACCACCCTAAATTTAAAGATTATGGGGAATGGAATGGAATTGGAACTATATTTTTTGAAGCTCAAGGTAATGAATTTGTAGGTAGCAATAATATAATTGCAAAACCATTATCCCCTCAAAGATCATCATTTCCATTGGTCAACGAAATGGTCCTTATTTTTACCCTACCTAATAAGGAAATGGGACAGGCTGCTACATCCACATCATACTTTTATATAAATGTAATTAGTATTTGGAATAGTCAGCATCATAATGCTTATCCAAACCCGATTCTTACTTCTGACTTACCCCCATCCCAACAAAAAGATTATCAACAAACATCTGCAGGTTCCACTCGAAAAGTAACAAATGAACCTAAAGAAATTCCATTAAATAGCCCCATTAATCCTTCACAAAATACTTTTATAGAACAAAGTAACATACATCCCTTACTACCTTTTGCTGGGGATATAATGTATGAGGGTAGGTTTGGAAATAGTATTAGATTTGGTTCAACAGCTAAAAACCCACCATCACCAACACTAAACAATTGGTCTATTAATGGAGAAAATGGTAATCCTATTACAATTATAAGAAATGGCCAAGATCCAGATTCAACAGAAACAGGTTGGGTTCCTATAGTAGAAGATATAAATAAGGATTTATCATCAATTTATGCTACATCTAACCAACAAATCCCATTAGAGGTTAAAAATTCAAATTATGATTCATATAGTACACCCCCTACTACTCCTGATCAATATGTAGAACCCCAAGTTATTATAAATTCAGATAGATTAGTTTTTAATGCTAAAAAAGACCATGTTTTAATTAGTGCTAAGGATTCTGTATTTTTAGGTTCTAATTCATCTTTAAATTTTTCAACTAAAAATTATATTGTAGATGCCCCAGATATAAAACTAGGTAGTAATGCTACTGAACCTTTAATATTAGGAAATAAGTTTTTAACTAATTTAAATGCTATAATGACTTCATTAAATGCTTTATGTGCTGCTTTAGCAGCAAGCACAGTTTGGCCTGTAGGGGTTTCCGTACCCAATGCTCCTGAAATAGTTACAGCTAATGATTTAATTGCTAAAATTGGAACTTTTGTGGGACAAATTGAATCTTATAAATCCACAGTAAGTAAAACTGAATAATGGCTACTACCCCTACATACCTTTTAAAGGATGGAACTATAGTTACATTTGAAACCACCCCCCTCAAAAGAATAACTACAGGAACCAAAGATGATACTATCCTTTATACAAATGAATCTTCTGCTTTAACCCCATTTTCTTCACTAGCTGCCAAAGCTGCCCAATCCTTGGATACAGATATTGAAGAAGAAATATTACCTCCTCCCCCTCCCCCCCATTCAAATTTTATACCTTATAAATTTAAAGGTAAAGTTGTTAATTCCCAAAACCAAGATAAACTTTCTGGGGTGAAGGTAAAAGATTCATATGATGTCGAAACAACTACAAATCCTAGAGGAAGTTTCACCATTAAAGGAGAATATACAAAAGAAAAAGATTTAAATTTGATTATTAGTTTAAAAGATTATGAAATTAAAACAATCCCAATTAAAACCCAAAGTGGGGGTATTAGAGATGATATTAATGTTATTAAACTTCAAACCACTAAAGTAAGTGTTGAAGAAGATATTTTAGAGGAACAAGCAATTGACTCTTCGGGTCTTCAAAAAATAAAAGATTTTAACCCTAAGGATTTTATTTCAACACTAGTAACTAAATTATCTAATACTATAAAAACTAAATTAATACCAGCAATATTAACTTTAATAGCAGCCTTTGGTGTTTCAAAATTAGCAGAATTGAAGAAAAAGGGATTGACACAGTTCAAGGATATGAATCCTACTTGTCCTGCTAGTATAGATGAATTGAATAAACTTATAGATAAAAAAAATAAACTAACGAAACAACTAAATAATATTTTTAAGGGGGTGGAATCAATTACTAAGTTTTTAAAAATACCCCCTAAAATAATAGATGCATCTAAAATTACTACTAAATCCTCTAAAGCCTTTGTAGCTGGAGTATCATTTATCCCATCAACCTTTGCCTCCCCAATACCAGTAGGTCCTATTCTTATAGCAAAAGACTTAATCAATCTTTTAGAAGATCTTATAGATGTGTTGAAGGGAAAAATAGGTGCAGGAACTTTTCAATTAGATTTTTTACTTGATAGTGTTAAAAATGTTTTAGCGTTATTAAACATATTGGATTCTTTAATTCAAGGTTGTGCTGAAGAAATGAGTGGAGATTTAATTACTTGTACCTTACCCGATGGGACAACCCAACAAATGACACCAGAACAATGTACAGCCCTAGGAGGGAGTTATGATGATAATGAAATCCCAGGTATAGCAACTCAAGCCCAAATATCACAAGAACTTTTAGATAGTACAACCCAACAATCCAATCAATTATCCCCAGTAGTAACTAATGTAAATGGGTTTGAGATGGGAGTTGAAACTGAAGTAACAGACAAACCTCTTAAACGTAGAAGAGCAACAGCTAAAAACACTGAAGGAGTAATTGTGTTATTAGGAGAGTATTCATATAGTTCAAATGACCAAATTTTAATAGACGAATTAGTATTTTACATACAACAAAACAATTTAAAAGCCGAATAAATTAATATTTATATAAAACATAGTATTATGAAATCAACAGAATTAAAAAAATTAATAAAACAATCCGTAAAGGAGGCAATTCAAGAGGAATTAAAAGAAATAATATTAGAAGCTATTAAGTCACCTAAAGCTGCCCCCTTAAATGAGAGTAAAAATATAGATGTAACTTCTCCTACCCCATCCTTAGATTCTAGGGAAAAATATAAAAATATTTTAGAAGAAATGTCTATGAATTTTACAAGTAAGGATGTTAAAAAGTTTGCACCTCAAGGTTCAATAGATACAACATCCCCAAATGGGCAACTCCCTGAAGGAGATGTAGGAATGGATCAAATAATGGGGTTAATGACAAAAAAATAAAATATGCCCTTTGACGCTCAACAAATATATCCAATTGATTTTGATAAAAGCGCTGCTGTAGGGGTTAATCTTCCTTTTAGTGCCCCTGCAGTATTTTTTCCAAATTATACAACTAAAGAGGCTATTAAGAATAATTTAATTAACTATTTTTTAACTAATCAAGGGGAAAGACCACTAAACCCATCATTTGGTGGGGGATTAAGAGCATTTGTATTTGAACAAATAGCAACTGATAATTTAGATTTTCTTAAAGAAAGAATATCTTCGGATTTGGGTACATTTTTCCCTAATGTCTTTATAGGTAGCTTAGAAATAACAAAACAAGAAGATTTTAATACCATAACAGTTATTTTAACTTATAATGTTATAAACACTAATATTAATGATACATTAGAAATAGACTTTGTATAATGGCTACAGATAGAGACGTAAAATATTTAAATAGAGACTTTTCCGATTATAGGCAAAAATTAATCGATTTTTCTCAAACGTATTTCCCAAATACTTATAACGATTTTTCACCAACATCACCAGGAATGATGTTTATGGAAATGGCTGCTTATGTAGGGGATGTAATGGCATTTTACTTGGATAATCAACTTCAAGAAAACTTCACCCAATTTGCAAGACAAACAAACAATTTATATGAGTTAGCTTATATGTTTGGTTACAAACCTAAAGCAACAGGAGCCGCTCAAGCAACAATAGACATATACCAACAATTACCAGCTATAACAGTAGGTTCTACTGTAACACCAGATTATAGTTATGCTTTAACTATTGGGGAAAATAGTATAGTAAAATCATTATCCAACACTAGTATAAGTTTCTTAATGGAAGATCAATGTGATTTTTCAATATCAAGTTCCTTAGACCCAACTGAAACTACAGTTTACCAAACATCAGGGGATGTTCCTCAATATTATTTATTAAAGAAAACCAAAAAAGCTATATCTGCTACAATAGTATCTCAAAACTTTTCATTTGGTAATCCTGAACAATTTACTACAATTGATATAAATGCTAGTAATATTATAGGGATTTTAGATATTGTTGATTCTGATGGTAATACTTGGTATGAAGTAGATCATCTAGGACAAGAAATGGTATTTAAAAATATAAAAAATACTAATACAAATGACCCAAACAATGTATTGGATGCAGGTGAAGTTCCTTATTTACTTCAATTAGAAAAAATACAAAGACGTTTTGCAACACGTTTTACTTCAGCTACAAACTTACAAATCCAATTTGGTGCAGGTAATGTTGCTGATAAAGATGAAGTAATAACTCCAAACCCCAATAATGTAGGTATAGGTTTACCATTTGAGGTAGATAAACTAACAACAGCCTATTCACCAACAAACTTCTTATACACCAGAACTTATGGTATTGCTCCTTCAAATACCACATTAACAATAAGATACCTAACGGGAGGTGGTGTTGGTGCTAATGTAGCTGCAAATGATTTAGCTACTTTAGATACTACCAATACTAAATTTAATTCTGTTAACCTAAATGGAACTACCTCAAACTATATATTTGATTCCATTTCGGTAACTAACCCAAATGCTGCTGATGGTGGAAATGCTGGTGATACAATAGAAGAAATAAGACAAAACACATTAGCCACAGCTGCATCTCAACAGAGATCAGTTACAGCAGAAGATTACTTAGTTAGGTCTTTAAGTATGCCTTCTAAATTTGGCTCAGTAGCTAAAGCTTATATAGAACAACCTAAATTAACAGATAATCAAGTTTCCACAGTTGAAACTTTAAATTTATGGGTAATTTCACAAAATGCCTTATCACAATTTTCATCAGCTTCAACAACATTAAAAAAGAACTTAAGAACATATTTGTCTCAATACAGGGTAATAGGAGATAATATTGAAATTAGGAATGGATTTATTATTAATATAGCTATTGATTTTGAAATTATAGTATTACCTAATTTTAATAATAATGAAGTAATATTAGCTTGTATTAATTCGTTAAAAGATTATTTTAAAAGAGATAATTGGCAAATTAATCAACCCATTATGATTCGAGATTTATTTGTTAGGTTAGATAAAATTAAAGGTGTCCAAACAGTAAAAAATATAATATTTTCAAATAAAGCAGGGGCATCAAATGGATATTCACCTTATGCTTATGATATAGATGGAGCAACACAAGAAAACGTCATTTATCCTTCACTAGATCCAAGTATATTTGAACTTAAGTATCCAAATACAGACATTAAAGGAAAAGTAGTACCACTATAAAATATAATTATGGCAGAAAATCCAATAAATAAACCACCACCAATAACACTCCCACCAGGATTAGAAAATACTACTAATCAAACTATTTTGGATGCTGGTCACCCATCTTCAAAGTATTCTTCAACAAATACTTATTTAGATAATTACCAAGGGGCAAGATCTAATAATAGTAGTTTTGGTACTGAAGGTACAGATATTAAACCAAAAAGTGTATTTGAAACAACGGGGTTAGATGTAGAAAACCCAAAGGCCGGAACTAAACAAGGTGGGACTGGAGGTCCAAACAGAACTAATTCAAGTAATATACCTAATGGTCAATACATTAGTATTGGAACAAATAATTTATTTGGTTTTAAATTTAAAAACCATTTAGGAGTTTTATATAATAAAGAAGGTACACCCGTAATCACAAAACTTCACCAATATACTCCTAAAAACACATATATGAGTTTATTAAGAGGAAAACCAGAATTATAATGGCAGTATACAAATTATTCCCATACAAAGATACAACTTTATATTCTTTCTACCCAGAAATGAATACAGGTATAGACCCTATAGTTGAAATTTCAAATTTAAACCTTGCAGTGGATGGTAATCCTCAAGTATCAAGATATTTAATGGAATTTGTACAAACAGAAATTGTTGATATTATAGATAATAAAATATCAGGGGCACAATGGGATGTTAATCTTAGATCTTTTATAGCAACTGCTCAAGGAATTGTGGAATCAACAGATTTATCTGTACACCCTGTAGCTCAGTATTGGTGGAATGGAACAGGTACTTATTTAGATTCACCCCAAGTTAAAGATGGGGCTAGTTGGGATTCTCCCAATTTTTCAGGTTCTGTTGCTTGGTCATCAAGTGGAACTGATAATACAAATAATTATGTTACAAGTTCGTATGATGCTACTTGGGTAGCTGCTGGTGGAGGAAGTTGGTATTATAGTGCTTCAGATGGTTCATTATATGCTGTTACACAATCCTTTGATACTAGAAGTGAAAAAGATTTAAAAGTAGGGGTAAAAACTATAGTTAAAAAATGGTATAGTGGTTCATTATCAGGACTAGCACCTTCTGCTTCTTTTGAAAATTATGGATTTGTAGTAAAATGGGAAGATTCAGTTGAGTTTAGTACTGATACTCAAATTCAACCTGTAATGCAATTTTATAGTGTTGATACTAATACAATATATCCCCCACAATTAGAATTTAGCTGGAAAGATTATTCATCTGTATTAACAGGTTCAGCAACAAGTAGTATAGTTAGTACAACTAATTTAGTATCATCATTAGCAGAAAATCCAGGAGAATTTTTCCCATCAAGTGTTAATAGATTTAGATTTAATGTTGCTCCAAAATACCCAGTTAGAACATTTCAAACAGCATCCTTATTTGTTGGAACTAATTATTTACCAACTGCTTCATATTATGCAATAAAAGATTTGGATACCAACGAATTTGTTGTAGATTACGATACAACATATACACAATTAAGTTCCGATAGTAATGGAAACTATTTTGATGTTTATATGAATGGGTTAGAACCAGAAAGATATTACAAAATCCTAGTAAAAACTAACATCGGAGGATCTACTCTAATATTAGATGATAGTTATTATTTTAAAGTAATAAACGGATAATGGCAGAAAATATAAGATTAAATAAAAACGTATTTAACAAACCCCAGTATCAAAAAACCATTGATACTTCCTTCAATCAATTAGGGGTTAAAACAATTCAAGAACAACTGGATGAACAACCTACAGTTCAAGAATTTTTTGATATGTACAATCAACTATTTTATGAGATTCCTGAAGAGGGTGAAACTAATTCTCATGAATATTTAATTAAAACAAGTGGAGATTATATTGCTTTTGATCAAGTAAACGAAGAAGTATCGGCACTCCAAGATGAGATTGCTACATTGAGAGAAGAACTTTTATCTACACAACAAGAACTAGCTAATATACCTGCTACAGAAGAAACGGATACAACCTTTGATAGTTTTACATAATAATAAATTATAAAAAAAGGTTATTAAAGATATTTATAACATATATTAATAAATGGCAAGTATAGTTCAAGTAGATCCTAATAATTTCTCCCTACAGGTTTATGATTCCCAGGATGAAAATTTAATTTCATCCTTTGATGTAGATACTGTACTGACTGCTTCAAGTTATATTGAATTTTTCATATACGAAAACAATACAACTCTTGCTTACCAAAATTATTCTTATATAAATTACACAGTTGAGAATGATAGTCCTTCAACAGGACTAACATCCATATCCCAATTTAATATTAATCCTGAAAAAGATTTACAAAATCTAGGGTTTGATAGAGGAGATTCTATTGCTTATTATAATTTCTTAACTAAGGAAATTGGTGATCCTAACCAACACCTATACATTAAAGAAATATCTTCGGATAGAACCGAACTTAGATTAGATAGTAATACACTAACTAATTTAGATATTATAGAACAAACAAATGCTTTTGTTCAAAAGAGAGAAGATAGTGATTATTTTTTAGATTTTTATTTAAATTTAGGAAACAATGATTTACTCATATCTAATAATGTAAAAATAGATAATGAGGACACTATTGATCCCACAGTATTAATAAAATTATATGAACCACTCCCACCAGAATTTGATTTAAAGAGTGAGTTATGGATTGTAACTACATTAAACGAACCTGAAGCTTTTAAAGTAAGTTTCCCAAACCAAGTAATTGATTTTGATGATACAATTCAAATCCAAGGTCCTAATCTTAATTTACCTATTAAGGATCAAATTAATAACTCAACCCAACCTTTATCATATAATGATTTAATTGCTTCTAACACAACAAGTTCATTTCAACAACTAAATAGCTTAATATCTGCTTCATCATTACAAATTAGTATTGATTATTCGGATTTTAATGAATTTTGTCATTTTAGTTCTGCTAAAACAAGATTAGAAAATTTTAATTATAAAGTAGGATTAATAGAAACATACTCAGCTTCTATATCTGATTTATCAGGTATTTCTTCTTCAGCTACTAGTGTTACTATATTAGAAAATAAAATAGGTAATGTTAAACAAAATTTTGATGGGTTTGAATATTACTTATATTATAGCAGTGGTTCTACTACTTACCCTAAAACAACAAGTACCATACCATATGAATTAGCTAAAACAGACAGCACAGAAGTTTTAACTTGGTTGGGTAGTGACAATGAGAGTAGTGTTTATTTTGGTGGCCAAGTATTATCAGCATCTAATTTTGATAATCAAAATCCTGACAACCTATTATTCTCAATACCTGAATATTTAAGAGAAGATTCT
>Ga0208299_1001300_pt1 | contig 19066 bp, 20 predicted proteins | sample 15_taG_FD_184089 | JGI IMG/M metagenome (GOLD analysis project Ga0208299, IMG submission 184089) | Marine viral communities from the Subarctic Pacific Ocean - 15_ETSP_OMZ_AT15312 metaG (SPAdes) (version 2) | ecosystem: Environmental > Aquatic > Marine > Oceanic | place: Pacific Ocean | collected...
TCAGCTTGATACCAATATTATATTTAGGTGATATGATTGGCTTCATATATTGGTCATGCTTAACAAAATGACCCCACTTACGAATGAAGTTTCTTGTTGACCGTTGATTCTGTGCTAGCCATTCTGGCGAATCTTCATATATGTTTTTTGCTTTATCATTTGTGTTCCTACGTGATCCGCGGCAAGTCATATGATATACAAATCCTTCCCAGGTTTGAATGAACTTAACTCCGTTCAATTGGAATCGATTAAAGATATCAGAATCTTCTTTTGATTGTGGCGCATATAAAGGATCGTGTCCGTTTATTTCTTGAAAGTCTGATTTCCAGAATGCCCAAGGTGCAAATATACCTTCCGTAGTACCAGGATCATTTCTATGTAATACTTTTAATTCTTGTACTTCATTTAATAATCCTTCTTCATCAAACTCTTCCGGCTCGACTCCAAAATCTCTTAATACTTTTTCAGGTCCAGGCGGATGTAATGGTGGCTCAATTCTAGTAAGTGATACTATTGTTTTTTCTTTTAAATGCTTTTCAATAGCATCTAAAGCACCAGGACATAAATACATATCTGCATGGTATATCATACAGATATCATGCTTAGCTACTTCATTAACCAATCTATCATATAATATAGTATGGCCTATACGAGTACCGGTTGTATTTAATATTGCCTGGAAATGTAAATCTTTTTCCATTGTTTCTCGGCACCATTGCCAAGTTCCATCCGTAGATGCATCATCTGCAACACATATCTGTACCGTATGATCTCCTTGATTCTTGCGAATTGCTTCATAAGACCATTGAAGGTATTTAAGATTATTACGTGATGGCTGTATTATGCTTATTTTCATTTTCTTTTATTATTCTATCAAATCGTTTAAGAAAGGCATCTTCTTTAAAATGCCGATACATTTCCTTAGCTACTAAGCTGCATTTTAAGTAAAATTCTTCATCATTCCTAAGTTTCCGTGCTATTTTTTTAGCCGATTCTAAATCTCCTAACTCTACGGTGCAATCTGGATGACATATCTCTTGAGTATCTAATCCGTTATAACCAATGCAAGGAATACCTAAATAAGCACAATTCAAAGCAAAGGTACCAGCTGCATGAGTTCTCATCATATGAACTCCATATTTTACCATACTCAATTCATCTATCCATTGCACCCAGTTCATATATGGTAAATGGTTGATATCTAATTCATCTTCTCTTTCAATCTTTCTACCCATGCTCGGAGCTTTGATTTCACATCCAAATTCTTGTGCAACTATCATTGAATCAAACCCACCATACCAGCTGGTCATGTTACCACCGATCATAACTTCATTCATATTTTTATACCGGCCGGTAGTTATATCGTTGATACTATCCTCGATCATTAAACTAGGCATTACATATATATCCTTGCCAGTTAATCCTGCATAATATCGCTGATCGTTTTTGTTATGACATATTAGGAAATCAGCTTCCTGTAATGTGTTATAGTACCATACTTGCAAGTCCATTGAATAATCCTGCCATCCCCAATTCGGACCTTCTTGCATTACAGCTACTTTCTTGCATATCCTTTTAGCATCTTGTATATAATTTTTGCTAAGATTATCGACAAAGGTTAACTGCTTTGGTATGATAACAATACCTAAATCATATTGCCTGTCCTCCGGCCAGGGCATGATTCTAAATGAATGATGATCTGCATTTAATGCACACCGCCAGGCCATATCCGTACGCATATTAGGATAATTGCGTGGTATCTTACGATTAATATTTCCTTCTGTAAAAAATGCTACTTCCATACGTCTTTCCATGTAAATGATTTATAATTTGGATTGAACATGTTCAAATAATTTTGCTCGCACATCTGATTAGCTTTTATATACCAATCATTACTTCTTCTCTTTTCATTCATTGTCCCATCCTTACGCTCTCCTTCGATATACATTCGCTTATTAGGATGATTGCGGTTATGAACTAGCAATATATTCTTTATCACATATTGTGGTATATTACCTAATACTTTATTTGTCATCCGCATAAATGCAGAATCTTCATGAACAAAGAAAACTGAGTTAGGTATGTTAACTCCTGCCTTAATTACTTCGGATGATATTACTAATCCACAACCGTTGAATTTATGTTGTGGTAGTACGCATACGTCCACTTCATCCGTACGGTTATTAATTTCATTCATTTCATCTTTGTTCATTGTATATTTCAATGACCACCAATTATCATAATCATTTTCAATAAATGGTTTATCCGTGAATTCTGTATGCTCTAGGGGCTTCCATGTATCATCCCACATCTTACAAGTTCCAAAAAATCCTAAATACTTTGGATTATTATTTTGTAATGATATTTGATGTAGATTATCTAATATAACAAATGTTTGTTTAGGTATCAAAGCATCAGATTCGCCCCACATGAGAACATCAGACCCACTGCAATAAGCTGAATTGAAATCTCTCCTATAATCGGCAATTGTATATAAATTGGATGAGAAGTTAACATTCCAATCTCTCCGATCGGCCTTATCTGTCATATATGGCTCGAGGATATTTGTTATTTTTTTAATACATTCTTTTTTAATTGCCTTTGAAACGCATTTTTCTAGATCTTCATTAAGAACAATATCAAAATCGACCTGTACTTCACCATCATATGCTTCGATAGCATCATTTAATGAATCTACATATTCTTCAAGAATATCACATTCATACCATTGAACTAAGCATCCTATTGCAAATTTAGTTTTCATATAATGCATTATAAGTTTTTTCCATCCAATAGTAAGTTGCTTTATTACCCTCATTATTTGGAATACAATTAAAGTGATAGATCCATCCTACTCTAGTAAATAACAAATCCTCACCTAATAATTCCTTACGTGGCAAATCTACCATATTAAACTCATATGGTAGTAATTTTAAATCTATATTCTCTTTACCGATTAACAGATTCACAGGAGTTTGGTCAGTTCCTATATGTAGTTTTTCCAGCTCTTTAAAGAGTTCAATATTATTAGTATAGTAATCTGTAATTGTTTTAAACAATGGTACATGATGATGGTTTACAATTATAAACCCACAATCAATATACTCCCACCATTTTGACATGTAACCTTCAAATGCGTGGGTTGAATAGTTTTCCATACTACGTAATACCCAGTCATATGATGCATCGCAATGGACGCCTGTCAATTTATGTTCCGTCATTTCAAAGAAATTAGGACAATCTGGATGGATTATTGTATCCGCATCGATCATAAGAACCTGGTCATACTCAATATCATTTGCATCAAGGATATCAAATAAATAATACCGTTGCCAACATACCCCCATCTGTTCCATCGGTAGTAATAAATCTGTTAACACAAATACCTCTGCATTGTTTTTATCAGCCCACTGCTTCCAACTGTCGATTGAATACTGATACGGTGTACGTCTAGACGATGCCCATCTACCTTCACCTTTCATATCAATATCCATCATGAATATTATATTCTTCTTCATACTTTATGTTTAATTGCAAGTATAACTCTATTATGGCCGCCTTCCACATTAAATACAGATTCAACTTCATACTTAGCATTAACTAATTCAATTAAACCTTCCTTACTAATACCAAAGCAATCTGATATATTATGGGGCGCTTCAATATCATCATTCCATTCTAGAAAACATCTTCCTGTTGTTTTTAATGTTTTCATCCATTGGGCTAAGCACCTCGTAAAATTGTAACTATGGTCAATTGAATTTGAATATATGAAGTCAAAGTGGTTAACCCATTCGTCCTTAATTTCGTGAAAATCCCATTCAATAACATTTTCAAATTGGGTTGCAGTATCTGATATTTCGGTACCAAATATATTGTTATTAAATGCCTCATTAAATTTTGTAACCTCGTACCCGTTACGGACACCGTGACAAACACCATTATTAACATCAATTGAAAAATTATTCATATACCCAACGATTTTATCTATTTCATCATTAGTTACCCAAATACTGTTTAGTTTTCGTTTATTAGTTTCAGTTTGGGATTTCACGTATTCTTCATGCGATTCTGCGTTAATATATTTCATATATCCTTTATTAAATTTAAAAATTAATCCTTCTTTGCCTATAAATGTTTTTCCGTTAGCCGTTAAAAATCCAGGGCCTTCACCAATCCATTCCAATACTGTAATTTTGTCTGCTGCAATTAGATTATCTATTATTGGTTTTATCGTGTTCATCTCATGACCATAGTCATCCATAATAACAATTGACTCTGGATATTGTTCTTGTATTCGAGTAACGCAACGTAACATACCATTATAATCATGTAATGCATCCATATAAATTACGTCAGGAGTATCATATATCCATTCAGTATTTACATCTTTAACGTCAATATTAATGTTTTGGTCATCTCCACATTTTATTTTTGATATTTCCACGTTTGAATTACTGATATCACTTGCAAATACTTTATCAGCTATTTTACCTAATACCTTTGTAGTATCTCCGTGACAGCATCCGAATTCAACAGCTAACTTAATATCTTTATCTGTAAAATAATCTAGTATATTTTGTTTGAATTTACGTGTAGTTGAATTTTTATATGTATCTTTATGATTAACTCGATCAAGTACATTAATTGAATAATTATGCTTGACCATATCCCATACTTGTTTCATTATTTGTGATCTTTGGTCTTTAGGAATACCATTGAATATCCAATTATACCCATACTTAATAAAGAATGGAGTCTTGTCTTCGTTTAATTGCCAATTATAATTAAATAATTGTTTACGTTCCAAGTGAGTTAATTTAAATGGTAACGGTAAATCCGTTTTTACTTCGACGTTTTTCATCTGCAACCAGTAATTTAAAGGGGTTTGCTCATTACCCTTTTTAACTATATTTTCCTGCAGGTCGATTAATGTATCCAGATTATCATAATACATCTTACTAAATGACTCAAAGAATTTATAATGCTCTTCACTGAATATTATAAACCCAGAATTGATATATTTAGTTGAATCTAATTTATAATCAAAGAACTCTTCATAGCCTTTAATGCTATCATTAATCCATCTTAAATTATCAGTATCTCTCCAGCCTGTAAATTTATGATCTGTCAATTCAAAGAAATTAGGACATTGCCATGACGCCATGCACGTACTGTCGACTAATGCAATTTGGGCCGGGTGAATTTCTCCTTTATACTTATTTGCAAAGTGTGCTGTTACCTCTTCATAGCCATGGATTGCCTTTTGCCAATTGATACGATGCTTCATCATATCTTCCTCTACTTCATGGAACTCTACGAATTCACAATCATACTTTTCACAAAAGAACTTCCAAGTATTCTTCGAGTACTCAAAATATTCAAAATCTCCATACTTATCATTATGCTCGGGATTCTTAACTCCAATCCACAAAATTACATTCTTCTTCATATATTTTCTTTGGATAGTTTGTGATTTCAGAATTCATTGATTCTACTAACTCTACCCGCTTTTCATTAGTTAATATAGCGAAATTTTCGCTGTTATCCAAATCTTTTTCATGCCAATTATACGGATGGAAATTTAGTTGGAGTGTATCTATCCTACTAAGATCTATTTTATTTGGGTTGCCCCACTTCCACTTATGATTACTATCTGACAAATATACAGTTCTCATATTTTGTAGCTTAGCACCATTATCAAATAATGTAAAGTATTTGCTGGAATAGAAATTGATATACCCCGGGATAATTACATCTAATAATAAATGTTCCATTTTCGGTCGATGAAAACAAAATCCTATTAATTTATCATTTATTATCTGCTCGAGAATATCAATATCCTGTTTAATATACCTATCCAATGATATTAATGGCTGATGCTGCCCCATATGTACATGTGCACTAATGGTATGACCTAATGATATTATTTGTCTGACTATTTCAACATTTCGATCTGACAATATATTATAACAGTTATTACGTACCTGGAAGCAATATGTAGAATATACTCCAATTCTAGCTTCTTCCTTTGCTAATGCCAATGCCCGGGCCGGGGAGAATTCAACATCATGGCGGATTACACATTTGCGCTTAAAATCAAATGATTCCTGCCAGGAGACAATTGGCAATTGCTTGTTAATCTTTATAAGTAACTCTTTATATGAGTCATAACTAAATTCCATATTCTTTCTTTAATAATTTATTTTCTTACTTTATCATAATTATTGACAAACCATTCAATAGTTTCTTTTAGGCCATCTTCAATCGGTGTAAATTTAAAATCCGGTAGATACGATAATAGTTTCGAGTTGGCGGTTGGTTTTCTAAACTGACCATCGGGTTTATTATCGTTCCAAACAACTTCACCGTCAAACCCCATTATGTCAACAATCAAATCAACAATATATTGTATTGATACCTCTTCGGAGGTTGATAGGATTATTGGTTCCTCTTCCTCGTAATTATCTAAAATCCATTCTGTCAGTTTAGCGACATCTTTATTATAAATGAATTCTCGTAGTGGCTTACCAGAACCCCAAACTTCATATGGCTTGTTATCTCGTTTGGCTATGTAACACTTATGTATTAGTGATGGTATTACATGACCATGCTCTAAATTAAAATTATCGTTTATGCCATATACATTGGTTGGTATCACGCATTTGTAATTCAACCCATATTGTTCTCTATAAGCTCTCACCTGAACTTCTGCCATTCTCTTTGCATATGCATAACCGTCATTAGATTCATGTGGTGGACCTAAATGTATCTTATCCTCGGTGAGAGGGTATTCAACATCATCAGGGAAGATGCACGTAGATAGAAAGACTACCATATTCTTAATCCCAAATTTTCTAGCAGCTTCTATGATGTTAGTATTCATCATAATGTTGTCGTAGAAGAACTCACCTTTATGTGTCATGTTGTAACCCACACCACCAACCTTGGCGGCACAATGGATTATTCGGTCTACTGGCTCTGGTGCATTTGGTGTTTTTGGACCTGTACAGGTATAATACCTTATTAATTTCTCCACGTCTGTTTGGTTTCTTAGGTCACATACCCTAGATGTTATCTTTAGCGAGTCACTACTAAATTGCGAACCTATTAATCCATCTGACCCTGTTACTAGTAATCTACCCATTATGGCCTATCTTTATAATATTCTAACCAGTATTCTACCATTTCATCAAGCATTTCTTCAAATGTATAATATGGTACCCATCCTAACTCATTTCTCATTTTAGTAGAATCGCCCTTAAGGTTATGTAATTCCTCGGCTCTCATATGCTTTTCATCAACCTTAATATACTCTAAATAATTTAAATCTAATGACTCAAAAACATACTTACATAAATCCATAACTGAATGTGAAATGCCAGTGGCACATACATAATCATCCGGTTTATCTGTTTGCAATATCATCCACATGGCCCTAACATAATCTTTAGCATGGCCCCAATCTCTTGTTGATGATAAATTACCTATAGATAACTTATCCTGTAACCCTAATTTAATTCTTACTGCCGCCTTAACAACTTTATTAGTAACAAAGTTAGTACCTCTTCGTGGCGATTCATGGTTAAATAGAATACCATTCCATATTTTCATATTATACGAATTTCTATAATTTCTTGTGATATTATAAGAAAATACCTTAGCACATCCATATGGTGAAACTGGGTTCAGAGGTGTTGTCTCCCTCTGATAACCATCTTCGTCAATATTATTACCAAACATTTCAGACGATGAGGCTTGATATACCTTTGAGTTTGGTGATACCATCCTGATAGCTTCTAATAAATTAAGTGTCCCTAGTCCAGTTGCGTTAGCTGTATATATTGGCTGGTCAAAGCTAACCCTAACGTGTGATTGAGCCGCTAAATTATATATCTCGTCTGGGTGTATTTTTTGTAATACTCTAACCAATGACGCCATATCAGTTAAGTCAGCATACTCAAGGTTTATTTTATTTGTTGAACGTAGATGTTCAATCCTATTTGATTGGGTTTCGGATACTGAGTTTCGTTTAACGGTACCCCAAACCTCATACCCTTTATCTATCAATAGTTCGGCTAGGTATGACCCATCTTGACCATTTATTCCAGTTATTAATGCTACTTTATTCATATTCTATCTTTTAAGTCAGAGCAGTTTTAAAATTTCAGCTGCTTAACAAAAATTCACTCAATTTGTCTATGTTGAGTGTAATATCATTAGGCATCGGTATATCGCTAATTTCAGATAATGTTATTGGTTTAATCGCGGCATTTGTTTCTTTAACAAACTCATATACTGTCCGAGCAACGCCTCCTACATTAACAATACCAAATTTGTCAAGTAACTTTAATGTAATCTCAGCTGCTTCTATATCATATACTAAACTCTTACGTAAATCAACTAAAGCCTTTGGATGGTTAAAAGGTTTGTTATTCATTGCTGTACGTAATATCAATGAGTTGTCATACATTTGTACGGCACATTCTCCTCCTAACTTACTCCAACCATAATTATTAAATGGCTTCAGTTCAGATTCCTCTGTGTAATTTCCTGTAGAGCCGGCATATACATAATCAGTACTGATATATATTAGCTTAGTATTTGTTTTCATACAAGCCATAACGACATTACTAGTTCCTATTATGTTAATAAGAATACTAGATTGCGGTCGTTCTTGGTGTATTGATAATGGTCTAGTCAATGCTGCAGCATGTATAAAATAATCAGGCTCATATCTATTAACAAATATCTCAACAGCCTGTATTGACGTAATATTCATTTCATCGTGGGTTGGGGCTATGACTTTAAAGTCAGTAGCCAGTGATTTTAAGTGTGTAGCAAACTTACCACTACCACCCGATATTAATATAGTTTTAGTCATCGATAATATGTACCATTGGAACGTGAGTAATAAATTTACCGCCACGTTTAATAAACTTAGCTTCTTTGTTCATAATCTCTTCTTTGAAGTTCCAGGCCCCTAGGAATATATGAGTCACTTCATCAGTCAATCCCTCACTAACAGGTACAATGGGTATGTGCATCCCTGGGGAGTATTTATTTTGCTTGTCAGGTGTCATGTCAACTATACAATCTATTAACTCAGGTCCAATATCACAGTAATTGAATACCGTAGATGACTTAGCAGTTGCACCATAACATATAGTCTTACTGCCATTGGCTTTAAGTGTCTCGAGTAATAATACTAATTCTTTCTTAGATTTATCAACTTGTTTCCCGAAATCCAAATATGTTTGTATGTTACCCATACCACTTAATAATTCATTATCTAAGTGAGTACTGACTGACTCATTAATATTATGTATATTATCAGTTATATGTTTAATATATATTCTATTAGAACCACCATGTACTGCAATTGATTCTACATTAAATATCTCCAACCCATATTTTGATATTATGGCTTGAATAGCTGATACTGAAAATACGTGTGCGTGTGCATAATAAAACAAGTCATACGTATTTTTTGCTAATACCTGTTTCATAGACGGATCTTCCATAACAAATACTCCTGCAGGCGAAAGTACATTCTTAATTGCTCGAAATGAATCGTCTAATGTTTGTATATGACTAAAGCAATTAGCAGAGTATATCAAATCAAACGTTCCTTGTTGCTCTTTAATTACTTTACTTATATTATAGTCCCAAAAGCTTTTATATGTTTTATATCCTAATCCATTCGTTAACTCGGCAAAATTACCACAAGGTTCTACTGATACTATACTATCTTTTTCAAAGTTCTTCATAAATACTCCATCATTACTACCTATTTCTAGAGTTAATTTTGGGTTGTATTTATTGTTAAGTTTGGTTGCTATTCTAGTAAAACTGGTTCTCATAGTTTCCGACATAGAAGAATGATATGCGTAGTCTTCATTAAACATTAATTCTGGTGCTATGAATTTTGTTAGTGAAACCAGGTGCGTATCAGAATCAAAGCATATATCCAAGTTAAAGAAGAATTCATCCTTGAATTGTGATACGTCCAAATATCCATTTGATTCTGGTTGTTTACTAAGTTTTAAAAATGTTGTTTTCATATGCTATTTCTTGTAATGTAGTATATTGTCACTACAAATACCATGGATGTTTTTTTCAAACTTATATGGTTCCGATGGCATTACGCAAATTGATTTACTACATAATGGTTCGTTTGGATATGTCCAGACATACCCTTGCGATGTTAGTGTGTAAGAATCTTCTTGGTGCCAGAAACAATGAATATTTTTGTTATCCAACATCATATTCAACGCCCCTAATGTTTTTGCATGGCACCATAACTTCGGGTTAGTTAAAAAAACTTCTTCCACTTTATAAGTTGGCTCATCATGGCCTAACCAAAATTCACGGTTAACTACGTGTACGTCTATTTCAACGTCGACTCCTGAATCAAGTGCATGCTGAATGTAGTCCGGAGAGTTTTCCAAGTTAGGTTTTCGACCTTGCAAGTTGCCTCTATGAGATATTAACTGCATTGAAAAACTTATCTGATAATGTTCTGTAAAATGTTAATCCTGCACTGTTATATGATGGATGAACTATGAATGCGTTTTTAATAAATATTAAGTTTAGGTTATGTAGTTTGGCATACTTGTTAAACGGTACTTCTTCAAATTTGTCAACAAATAATTCTCGGTCATTTACAATCTTTCTATATGTGTCTGTTTTCATAACCCAATTTCCATTACAATGGTATGGTCTGTCATTAGGTCTTTCTGGTGTTGGTGACTTTAGTTGGATTGGGAACATTTCGTATTCATGGTTTGCCATTAACTTGTCTTTATTTTTGATAATCATATCCACCATCGTTTCTTGTATATGTCCATCTATACGTATCGGATGAATACCTCTGTAATGATGGTCACTCTGTCCAATTAATTGATAGAATAAATTATAATCCCAAGGTTCCGTTGGATCTGAATCAACTGTTGCTTTGTTTGCAACAGAATGGTCTGCTGTTGGTGTTACGGGGTCTCCTGGTTTAATCTTTACAGTTTTAAACATATCAAACAATGTGTTTTTATCTTCTTCATTAAAGAACTGGTCAACAAACCAATCCGTACAAGGTATTCCTGATGAATCAATTGGTGATAAAATTAAGTTATTATCATCTTCAAGTACATCAACGTTTTCTATAATGTAATCCCAAACGTGATGTGGTATAAATCTATCCTCGTCCAGTCTCATAAAGTATTCACCTGAGTGTTCTATACCTAATCTAATCTTTTCCATAAACGCACCAGGATTTTGCTGTGGTATTATGTTTACTTTAATTCCATTGGCTTCAAGTAATACTTTATCAGCTTCCCAATCTCTATGACATGGTGCAGGTAACAAACTAGGTGCACCTTGTAAATCTAACATACCTGAATGTAATATATTCAATTGTATGTCTTTTTTGTTTTCATCTTTAATCTTTATTAATTGTTGTATTAGCGTGTCTGTATAATGACTTCTTATATACACAATATAATTGATTGATATCTTTCTATTCATACTGCTTCCTTTGAATTTAAAAATGTGTTTAAGTCTTCGGGTGTTCCTAATCCCCACATTTTCTTAATATTAAATGTTTTTATTTGTTTACCGTTTGCTATAGCTTCGTTAAATACCGGACATACATAAAATTCTCCATTGGTCCTGATATCTTTATTTATCATTTGTTCTGCAGACTTAACATAATCCTTACCGTGTTTCCAATAATACACACCTACTGTTGCTAAATCACTAATAGGTTTCTTTTCAGCTACTTCAGTAACATATCCATTTTCATCTAACTTGGCAAAACTCCATTTAGGATGTGTTGCTTTAAATGTAAGTATTCCTCCATCAATCTCATCTGCAATCATTGAGTACATAAATTCATTGGAATTCCAATCAATAAATTGGTCGGAGTTGGCCATTAACAATGGTTCATCGTTATCTATAAACTGTTTTGCTAATAGTGTTGTACAAGCGGCCCCTTCAGTTAAACCATCTACTTGAACGATTTCACATCCAGGTGATATTAACTGTAATAAGTGTTTTAGATTATACTTGTCGTAGTGTTCTTTTTGTACGATGTATATGAATTTTGCTTCTATGTTTAGATTCTCAGTTACTACTTGAATCATTGGTTTTCCGTTAACCTCTATAAGTGGCTTTGGAAACGTATAACCTGCCTTTGCAAATCTACTTCCTAATCCTGCCATTGGTATTAATACATTCATCTTATCTCCTTGCCATTTTGGTTTTATATTATTGTTACTATTAATATACAACAATTCTTTCACTTTTCCTAATGTTAAGTCACTTGAATTCTTAACAGGGCAAAGAAATGCTCCTGATTCTATTGCTGCTTTTCTTCCATGATGGGAATCTTCAACAATTAATGTTTCTTTAGGGGATACACCAGCCTCTAACATAATTCTCATATATATTTCAGGATGTGGTTTTGTATTAGTTACATCTTGATTACTATAAAAATAATCAATGTGTTCCATAAACCCCTTACGAATTAATTGTAACTTTGCTGTATCTCGTATTGAATTAGTACCGCATGCTAGTTGATATCCATCACTCTTTAATGTTTTTAATAATTCACAAATACGGTCATCTAGAGTAAAATTATTTATTATTGCTAACGTTTCTTCTTGTTTTGATTTCCATACTTCATCATGACTTGTTTTAGGTAATCCCTTATCACGTGTTAATATGTTTAATTTATCCTTTGTACACATACCATCATATGTAGATAAATGTTCTGCCCTAGATATTACATATGAAGGCTCGATATTGCGTAATGCATTATTAAGTGATTCATAGTGCAATTCCCTTGCATCTACTAATACACCATCTAAATCAAATATTACTAATTTAATCATTTGGTAAATGTAATACAACTAATATATCGTCAAATCTATTTTTAACACTACGTAAATCATACACTTTAGTATATTGTCTTAGTTCTTCTGGAAATGCATTAATAATTTGGTCTACGTATTCTATTTTTGCTACGTCTTCTATAACTAAATAACCACCTGGGTTTAATAGTTTAGTATAAACTTGTGCACATTTAATTTGATCTTCTAAGTGATGACATCCATCATCAATAATTAAATCATACGTGTTTTTAAGACTGTTAACAAACCCGGCTATGTATGCATCTGATTTGTATAATGTTAATCTAGGTAGATTTACATCTGGTTTATGTATAACATCAACCATTTCAATTTGTGCACTTATACATTCTTCATACCATAACTTTATAGAACCACCCTGGTCTACTCCAATTTCAAATATGTTTTTTATACTGTCCTGTTTTGAAAATATCTCAGGCCCGTAAAATCCATCTATATAGGCGTGTGTAGTTCCTTTGTCTGTTTCTGGTAGTTTTTTTAACTCTACTTTTTCTTCTTGTGTAATCATAATAAGGTTGCTGATAGTTTTTTTTGTTTTATTGTTTTAACTCTTGAATATATGTTCATGCTATATTTACATTTATCACGTATTCGTTTGGACCATTCTACATCTTCTGATTCGCCCCATTTTAATGTTTCGTCTAATGGATTGTCTATCATAAATGTTTTTTTGGCTATCCAATATCCACCTGATATATACATATACTTTACTTTAGTATAGGTATAGGTTGGTAATATTATTCGATGTTTACCATTTGGATAACACATCGAAGGGTCGTCCCAAACACACCAATCTCTAAAACGCGTGTTGTCTAAGTTTATAACTTTGGTCATACACACGTCCCATTCATTTCCAATTGATTCGAACCCAACATACCAATCTTTTTCTAGCTGGTAGTAATCATGTATATAGACAATGTTTTCATATAATGCATTATATGTTATTAAATTCTTTTTACGTGTTATCCAGCCTGTAAGTATGGACTCATCAAATGGGATATGTGTTATGTATGGTTCATTGTATGTGTTTTCTCCACCAACGATAATGATTTCAAAATTAGGAATATTTTGACTAACGATTGAATCAATTATGTCAGGATTAACTGTTGTATTTGTTACTATACCAATACTAAAATCCATAAATATTCTGTATAAATTGTTTATTATTATCTGTATGGTTCATTCCTGTATGAGGAGATTTATACCAATCGCTACGTAACCTACCCTTTTTATATATATGTGTAAAATCAACAGGTGCCGGTGCTACTCCTATTATACGATAATCGTCATTAGTTTTACTACACTCCCATTGCCATAAATTATCGTAAGTCGTTAAATACTTTAAAAAGAATTCTTTATTCCACATAGACATTGTGGATGACAATCTGTACTCAGCAGCTTTCGTATTTTCGAATAACGTATAAGTTTTATCATTGGTAGTAAAGGGTGAAATTACATTATGTGGCCGTGTACTGTTATCATTTGTCAACCCAATTCTACCAATGTCATTGTTTAGCTTCAGTAAATCTGCCAGGTAGTCAATAATATCATTGTCAACTGTATTTACAATTGGCTTATCATCAACTTCCAATATAAAATGTTCATCCTTTATTGTACTAAAAAAATCATATAACTGATTACATACCTTATCAGTTCCTAAATCTTCGCCTAATGACATAAATTTAATAGTGTCACTTTGCCACTCTGGTGTTTTATACCCTAATACAATCACATTAGCCTCAGGCCAATATTGGGTGTAAAGCGATTCCGTTATTTTTAGCGTTTCTAATACTAATTTATCATATGTTAATATATAAATAGTCATTTCATAATGTGGTTAAATATATATTCTACTCGTTTCTTAGATGTATGGTGTTCGATTATATTAGTGTAACTATTATTAGTTAATATACCAAGTTTTTTTCTATTATCCAAATATGTTCGTATCTTATTTTTTAAATCTTCACCATTATCCCAACTAACATAATGTTCAGTATCAGTTAAGTTTGGTATTACAATGTTGTATTTCTCCATAAACAACAAACTATGATTTGCCATTACTTGGAATGCTCTTGCATTACATTCCCCACCTCCAAATGCATCTATGGTTATCCAAGATCTATTCATACATTCGTCGTAGTTTGACACGGCTGAATTTACGATATTATATCCTTCTAATTTAAGTTCCTCAGAAGCTTGTATGGCAGCTTTACGTTGCCCTGTACCTGTTTGACCAAAGGCACAAAGAACATCAATATCTTTATCTACTTTTGGCAAGTTTTTAAAGTCTGCGTCGACAGTGCAGAATGGTAATGGTAATACTCCTCGAGCCATATGTTCTCGTAGACATTCTCTTTTGAAGTAATATTTTGATTTAGCAAGGAATGTTGGGTCTAGTTGTATATCAGTCTTACCATTGAACCCTGTATAATTATACTCACTACCATCTATATAAACAGTTTTACCCCAACCATTCACTTCGTCTATTAAATAATAGTTTGGTGGGGTTACATTATTGTATATAGATTTACCCCATATCGCAAATATGTAATCGCAGGTTTTATAATGTTCCTTAAATTGTTCATCTGGTATGTGGTTAATATCTCCATTACCCGCTCCAGTACAATACAACTCTATGTCATATTTTTTAAGGCCTTCTAAGATGGAGGAGGCCAAATAATCGTGTTTACCGTTTGGTGTAATGGCTAATATCTTCATACATTAATAAGATTCAGCCATTCAATTCTATTTTGCTCGAGATTGTTATATGTTAACTCTGATAATTCTATATCCAATTTAACCGTTGGTGCCTCGCTTCGGGTCAATACTCCACATCCATTATCCGTGTTCAACACATACATATTAAACTCTGTATTTTCTGTTCTTAATTTAACCCACGCTTTCCAACAATCGCCATTCCAGCATTTAGACACTCGAGGTACTGCTTGATGTTCTTCCAATATAGGATTCATATCGTGACATACAATATGACCATTTGGTGCTAGATGTTTAATAGAGTTTGTTAAATCTTTATAAACTTGTTCATACTCATGCAGACCATCTATGAAAATAATATCCCATTTCGTGTCAGGAAGTTGGATATTAAAGAAATCATTAGAACTTAATTTATATGTAGGAGCTGCAGCGGAATACTGTCCAATTGCGGGGTCAACAGATTCTTTGTGATTGCATATTATATTATTAAAATTTTCATTGTTTCCTATTCCTATCTCGAGGTACCGGTGATGCTGGCTGTCTTTTATTAATTTGTTAATTATGTTTGTACGTGTTATCATATGTGTTTTAGTTGTTTCCATCCTCTAAGCTTTGTATGTGGTAACCAACATTCGTTTACAATTATCCCAACCAAACCTTTCTCAGCGTTTACTCTAAATTGTCCTTCTTGTCCACCCCATTTACCATCACCGCCATTATGTTTGCCGGCTTTGTCAAAATATTTATCTTCGTCTATTTTATATTTATCATAATGTTCTTTAGTCATCCCAAAGAAAAACCCATTTATAAGATTACTGTCATTTGTACAACTTAACGGGCGTATTCCGGTACCCGGCCTATTTGATTTTTGTTGGCCACTCAATACTCCATCAGTAAGTACTGAATATAAGTAGTCTATATTTCCATCATCTTCTATATGTGATATAAATTTATTAATTGTTTCATTAAACCATAAATCATCGTTACAATTTATTATAACATCACACCCATCTTGACGTGCCTTATCTATACCTGCATTCCAAGCTCCCGTAATACCTTCTAGCAATTGGTCTTCTATCCGAGTATATGTTACTCTTGAATCGCCTGGAATGTTTAGTGGTTTTGTTGATGCATTATCCATTATGTATATTCTAAAATTACTAGTACAATATTCGAATAACGAATTACAAAATCTGTCTAAGAACTCTCCTCCTTGTGGTCTGTATTCGTCTGAATAGTGTGCCGTAACTACAAATCCTATTTTATATTCCTTCATTAATTTCCTTGATTATATTGTTGTACTTAATTCTGGTTTCTGGAAACCCATATAAATCGTTTACACTTTGAAATGATTTTTGTATCTGTTCGATTCTGTAATCCATATCCAAATGTTTTACAAATTCACGTTCCAATACTTCGGGGTCATTGTTAGCTGTTGTTGGGAATAACTTTGCGTGTGAATCATTAATTCCACCAATGTTTACTATTCCAAATATAGCACTTTGTATTGCTTGATTACCATATTGTGGCTCCGGGTCTAAGTTAAAACAAAACGAATGTGGACTAAAGATTTCTAAGAATTCTTCCCATTGTCTACACTCAGGACCTGTATATACTACTTCTTTACGTACTACCGGAATATTATATTTATTTCCAATGTAACTAGCAAATGCTTCCGTTTGTCCTCTTCTCGGTGGGTGTGGTACGACATATGAAAATATGGATTCTGTACGTTCTTCTGTATAATACTTATCGTATAAGTAATCCACGTCAGTTGCGTACGGTAACCAATGTATTTTCTTATTTACTTTTGTTTTTAATTCAGGAAACATATCAAATATAGAATCTGCATGTGGTACCACAACAGCATCACATTCATTGAAAAAATCAATTCTTTGCTGGATCGATGGTATGAAATATAATTCCTTTAGTGTTGCCACTACAATTGCATTTGGATATGCTTTCCTAACATGGTCTACCTTATATTTATCCGGATGTTTCTCAATTGACACAAATATAATATCCAAGTCTAAATCAGGTAACGTATCCCATTCAGTCCAATTAATAAAGTGACCATTAAAACAAAAAGGCCAGGCAAATGGCCCCATGCCACATTCATTATTAATCGAGTGATGATATATATACGGTTCTTTGTGTTCCGATGTAAGTTTATATGATTTACCTTCTTCTACATAGAAGGACCGCTGTACACAGCCATCGATTAGTAATGCAAATTTCATTCTACTGCAACTCCATTTAAATTACTAAATAGCATATGTAAATGCAATGCTATATTCTCAGGATTCATTTGTTCTTCAAATTTCTTTCTTGCATTCTCTATAATATAAAGATAACCATTGTAATTACCAAGTACTTTATTGATTATGTCTCCTAAATCACTATAGTCATGTTTACATGCTATATATGTAATATCCTTTTCAAATACATTAGGTATCGTATCAATATAACTCATATCTGGTTTAATTAATATTGACCCGAATTGCGCTGCGTCTAAATCACGGGGTGCCATTTCACCATACCCAAAAGGAGCTAGCAATATTTTAGCTGATGATATTCGCTTGTAATATTCTTCCTGAGATACTCTAACACCATTTTCTAATTTAGCAATGTTATAATCTAATTTATCAATTACGTCTATTAATGGCTTTCGATGTCTGTCGTAATATCTACTCTGTAACCCACCATGCTCATATACATCCGTACCTTGTGGATATTGAAACATTGCTGATATATCATATTGCTTGTTAGGTATATTATACCATTGGGGTGTTATTCCTGCCCAGTGGGTGGATAACCAATTGGTTCCTGATAATACAATTCTATCTGAATAATCATCAAAATCCGCTAAATGATAATCACCCGGTCCCCAATAAAATCTTCCCAATTGCCAGCGATGCTTATATAATGACCTATCTTTAAGCATGCTATTTTTTAATAACAACAATGCTTTAGATTCTTTAAACACTTCATATGACCCTAGCAATGATGTTGAATCCTGGCCATCGAGTAGCATATAATCGCCATCAATTTTAGATAAGAACTCTAATCCATCATTTATGGATTGTTCTAAAGATACTTTTTTATTAAGAAAGCTAGCTTGAGCTATCCATGCATAATCATATGAATCACCTTGAGTAAATTCGATACCTATTTCACGTAATACATTTTGTGCCCATAGATACGGACGGAAAGCACATTCATTACGATGTTTATCTAACTCATATAATTTAATCTTAATCATATCTTTCCATAGAACTCATTCTGTCGTTCTTGCCGGGCTATATCTTTAATATGCCATAATGCAAATGAACCATCTACTGGTAATTTAGATATAGTCTTGTAACCAGTCAATCTTTCGTGAACTTTCCTTTCCCAAACAATCTCAGGTTTATTCTTATACAAACGTA
>Ga0208299_1001301_pt1 | contig 19022 bp, 16 predicted proteins | sample 15_taG_FD_184089 | JGI IMG/M metagenome (GOLD analysis project Ga0208299, IMG submission 184089) | Marine viral communities from the Subarctic Pacific Ocean - 15_ETSP_OMZ_AT15312 metaG (SPAdes) (version 2) | ecosystem: Environmental > Aquatic > Marine > Oceanic | place: Pacific Ocean | collected...
TACCATATACCGGGCCCAGTTGCAGCTTCGCAAGTAGTTTGATTATATACTGTCCAAGTACCTACAGACCCATTCTTACTTGCACTCAGACAATCATCTTTACTAAGACTAGGATCTGAGCCCGACTCCCCTGTACAAACTCCTGCTACGGGGTACCCGTTTGTATAGCAGTAATTATCCAAGTACTTAGCAAAAGTCTTCTTTCTAGTAACTTTTGCCCCGATTAGATCGTCGTATTCACCAATAACACCAGATATTACTGAAGTAATATTAGCTACGGTAATAGTAGGTCTAGGGATTGCTCCTTTTCCTGAGAACTCGAAACCATCAGCTTCGATAGGAAAAGAGGCATACTTATTACCCTGCCAAACTATCTCCTGCATATTCTCATTAATACCGGAGTGCCAGCGGAGCGTAGGCTCCGAGTCTGGCGCAGTTCCTGTAGTCAGATCAAGTTCAAATAACTCAATAACTGCTCCAGGCTCAAAGCCGTGAATATCGCTAGTAATCTTATCGCTCATGGTTCAAATACCTTTGTAAATGTTGCAGTAACCGTTCTGTACCCACTAAGAACTTCCTGTGTGGACCACTTATCGCACTTATACTTCTTGTATGGATAAATTGTATACGTTTCTCCACTTGACATAATATCCGCTGCTAGAGATAACTGAGTGGCGCTATCCACAGCTGTAACCGTAGTAGTAGTACCTCCAGAATCCGTAACAGTAGTATTTAAGTATCTATCTGTAAAGTATTGAGAAGTATCCACAAGTTTCCTAGTAGTAGCACTAGTAGTAGTACTAGATATATCGTAACCTGTAGGGTACCAATCAAATGCTGTTACTCCCTCTTGAGTTTCTAAAAATCCTATGATTTTATTGGCATCTGCTGCGGATCTGTTCTTCCAAGTCAAGTTCCAAACTTCTGGGGTATTATTAATACCTGCTGCAACTCGTTGTTCGTACCCATCACCATAATTGGCAACAAGGACTCTAGGCTTACTGTCCGCCTTAAGTCCTCTATCTGGGTTAATATTTACTTCTGTATTAAAGTTTGCCATAATTAATAACTACTTAGTAGTCCTCCAGGTCTTTGTTGCTCAACTAGTTCCGCTTGTACCGCTTGAGATACCATGTAACCAAGTTGCTTACCTTGATCTCCGTCCATACCACTATTAGTGTCTGCTTTAGCATTTCCATCACTGTCAATAGTAACATTAACTGTAACGTTGTTTTCAGTAGAACCTGTAGCTCCCATTACTGGAATAGAACGTCCATCAGGTAGCGGCACTACCGCTTCGTTGTACTTACCTTCGCCCACTAAACCAAGAGTAGGTTTAGTAACAGTACCGCCATTAGCGAATGCTCTAAAACCCCCGGAAACTACACCACCGTTTGCAAGACCAAATATAGAACCAATTGCGGAACTCATTAAGTTTGAACCTACCGTAGACAAGGAATTAGTAATTAAAGACCTAGCATTCATATTATCATTCATAATCTGAGCATGAAGGTTAGATGCCATACTCTGCCTTAAGTCCTTACTCATAGTATCGATTGTAGCGTCTCCTTTAGGATTAACTGTAGGTAAGGATTGTCCAGGCTGTACTACTGCGTCTGTCTTAATATCTTCCGAGTTTACAACTTCTACCTTAGTAGAGCCCTCTCTTCCATTAGACGCATCGATTGCTGCAGTTAGTGCTGCGTTTTGTAGCTCTAATGTTGGGGTTTTTAGAACAAGTTGTTCCAACCTTTGCCCAAGAGCACTATTCGCATCTACGGAGTAAGGATTATTATATTCGAAAGTCTGAGGAGCCTTAAGCTTATCAATCGAGTTCGTAGGGTCCGTAACACCTATAGCCTCATTTATCTTCTCGCCAATTCTAAGTCCCATATTCCAGAACATTTCCAGAACATTACCATCATTTAATTCTGATGCAGTCGGTCCGTAAGAGCCTAAAGGCTGATTTGGGTCGGTAGGTTTAACATAAGGCTTAGCCATAGGGTCTACAGCTAACTCTGAAGGCCAGATAGCAGTAAGTACTCCACTAAGCTTATCTAAAATAGGTAATAATTTAACCCCTACAGTACTATTAGTAGGTATCCCAGGCCCTGTAAAGGGTAGGGGCGTTTGAATACCCTTTAAAGGTCCTCCATGTACTTTAAAGTCATTCAGAGTTTTCCAGTTCATAGCCTTTTGAACGGACTCAGGATGTTGCATACCTGTTAGAGTTCTATTATACTTAAACTCATTTACAGTTGACTTATGCCAAGGTTTAAACTTATCCTTATTCACACCCCACTTAAAGTCCCATATATCTTTCAAGAACTCTTGATTTGCCCTGTACTTGTCAATATTCTTCTGATTTAGGATATCCCTAATGATCTTATCCATCTTAGGGTCATTTGTACCCGCTACAGAGGAGGCTAAGTACTCCTCTGTAGTCATGTCTCTATAGGAAGAAGTTCCTTTAAATTTACCTTTTAACCAATCCCACCCATCTTTTATATCTTCTTTTATAGCAGGTACTACACTTTTAAACTCTTCTACCTTCTCCACACTAGGAGAGGCCTTTAGCCCAGGTTGCCCTTCTACTATACGTACTTTTAAGCCAGCACCTTCTGCCATTTTGGCAAGGCTATTCATATCCTTACCTAGCTGTACTGATGGGTCTTCTGCCCCAAAGATCGCAGTTTTTAAGTCGCCTTCCGGGAACAAATTAGCAATGAAGCCTTTTCTACCTGTTAACTGTTCGTCTACTACATTTGATACTAATCCACCTGCAGAATCCGCCAGGCTTTGGGCCACGATCTCTCTCCAATCCTGGTCAGTCTCTTTCCCCATAATGACACTTGATACAGCCTCTCCAATACCTATTGAAATAGTAGACGCTACGTTCTTGTACGCAGATGCCATACTCTCAAACGCGGCTACTGCCTCCTCTTTCTTTGCTTCAAACAACTCAAACTTTAACTTAGAGTATGCGAGCATAATCTCGTCCTGCCTTAGCTCTTTCTTCTTAAAGTCTAGCCCTTCTTCTGCGTAGTCTCTTTCGATTTTCGCAGTAGCCTGTCTAAGCTCTAACAGAGTGGATGTCTCTTTCCAGTTAGCGGCTTGTAGCTCTAAGTTTGTTCTCTCCTCTGAAATAGCTTTCCTACGAGAATTAATGCTATTAACTTTAGCTATCTTACGTTCTAGTTTGAAACGAATTTTTGCAGATTTCAGTATTTCCTTATGTGCAGAAAGCATTGGAGCCATCAAAGAAGCAATCTGTTCAGGAGTGCCTAGAGGGTTCTTCTGCTTAAGAGTTCTTAGCTGCTTCTGTTCTTCCGCTCTGAGCTTATCGCCCAACAACGTTGATTTATAGAACTCAGAAGATGTCTCCGCCCCTGTACTAGCCAATACGAACTTATTATGTGCTGCCACACCTGCCTGGCTCTCATCGAAAGCCTTATTAGACATTAGGGTCTGGAACTTACCTAATTCGGTATTTAGTTGTTTCCATACTTCAATATATTTAGTTGCAGAGGCAGAGCCTTCTCCAAATCTCACATTGATAATATCCAATGTGGACTCTAAATTATTGCCCTCAACAATAGATGGTTTTAGCGTCTTTTCTAGTGCTGAGAATGCTACAGCAAACTCGTGTACTCGCTGAGCCTCTAAAGCTTCAAACTCTGCTAAAGATTCTAGGCTGTCCCACTCTCCGAAATCTTTAAATATATTATCCCATTTCTCGGATAAGGTTATTACGCCTCCAAGGGCCTCATTATTATACTCAGCAACTGCTTGATTATTTTTACGTATAGCACGCAACTTCTGATCCTCTAGTATTAGTTGGCGATTTGTTATGGCTATTTGGTCTTCGTTTTTCTCTCTGTCTAGTAGTAATATTTTTCTAGAGTTGCGTAGCTCTTTTAGCTTAAGACGTACTACCCCTTCCTGGGCTTTTAATACAACCTCTGAAGTATCGTCTACTCCTAATTTCTTCAATTTATCTTTAGAACGCGTTAACTCGTCTATGCGAATCTGCATATTCCTAAAGTCTTCTTCCATTTGCGCAGGGTCAAGACCTATAAGAGTACTTAATAGATTGTCAACCCCCTTAAACTTTTCTAATAGTTCTGCATCTATAGACGCCCCTAGTTCTTTGATCTGAGCTCTATAAGTATTCACTCTATCTGTGAAGTGTTTTTGAGCCTCTAGGTCCCCCTGCCTGGCCGCGGCATTCATACTCTTCGTAGAGTCCTCAGCACCCTTAGAAAGTTTTATGTACTCAGTAATAGCAGCAGACTGACCTTTTGTAGGGTCTAATAGTCCTTGCTCCATTAAATAGCTAATCTTGGCATCTCCAGAGAGCTTACCCAACCTAGTCACCATGTTAGCAAAGCTATCAGCATACTTAGTAAAAGGGGTGTCTTCTACAAAGGCTCGTCCTAAATCTCGCTGCTCTTTAAAAAAGATCTTTCCGGCATCTGCCATCTCATCGTAGGATCTCTTAGTTTCCTCTAGTTTTTCCTTAGTAGCAGAGGCAGTGCCTTTTATACCTTTTTGTATATCTTGTACGAATTTAGAATCCGTCTGTACATAAAACCCTAAAGTACCTATGTAGTCGTCTATATCATCTTGTAGATCTGTTAATTCGTCTGTAGTTAGCTTTACGCCTTCAGATATTTTCTTAAATATAGAGTCGTCAATACCCATCGTAGATAGCTTTGCAATAGCTCCCTCAGATAAAGGCTGATTTAGTGCTTGAGAAGCACTTATAGTTGCAGTTAGTGAGTCTGCTAAACTCTCGCCTACTCCCACCGTAAATATATTGGCAGTGGATGCGTAAATAGTATTCCAAATACCAGTAAGGGCTCCATCGATATCTATCTCAGATACGTTTTTTAGTTCTGTTTCTAATCTTTCTGCTAGGTTGAAGTCTCTGTCTAGTTGAGCTCTAGCTTCGGAGAACGAAGGCCCAAATACTTTCAAATTCTGTGAATCCTTAGAAAGCTTCTCCAGTCCCTCGGTGTACCCATCTAATTCGTCTTTTGCCTTATTTATGGCAGATCCTATACCTAACCAGTCTAAGGCCCATGCTGCCATAGCTACTGTAGAAATTAGTCCTACAAGCATGTTCATACTACTCAGTACTCCTGACATAGCAACTGTGGCAAATCCTGTGACGGCTTTACTTACTAATTTTAAGCTTCCCCAAAGCTTCATAAGGGAGAAACTCCCTTTAATAACAGAGGTAGAGAATAAGTCCATCTGTTTGGAGCCTTTTATTAAGGCACTCCCAAAACCCGTAAAGTTACTTTTAAATTTTGCAAGATTCCAATTAAGTCCAGTAAGGTTCTTAAAGTCTAAAGCTAAAGCACCTTTTAATTCGTTTAGTCCTGCAGTAAACCCGCTCGCGGATGTTGTACTGTATAGAGCTGCATTAAACATTACAATATTAGAGGTAGCAAGAGCTACTGAGGCCCCAACGCTAGTGAAACCTTTGCCTAGCCCGGTTACCCACTCAGCTAAGTTTAGGGCTCTTAAACCACCCATCTGCTTGCCCACATCTTTAGTAGCTCCAATTAACTCTCTAAACTGGGAGTTAACTTGGGATACTTCTGCGGCGCTCTTTCCTTTTAGCATCCCTCCAAAGTCCATATTACCCGCGTTAACGTTCTTAATAGCGTGACCTATTGAAGCACGCATAGCAAGAGTTATAGCGTTAACAAACTTTCTACCTTTGAGCCCCTTAGACATAGCCTCCGCAACTTTAGGAGAAAGCTTAGCAAAAGTAGAGATAGTCCTCTTAAACTCTTTTTCCATGTTCTGTGTATTTATTACTTTTAGTTTTTTATCTGATACACGCTTTTGTATGTTCTCGGTCCACTTATCCATTCTCCCAGTCAGTTTCTCCAAGTCCTTAGGAACTTGCTTGATGCCGGCTCCTAAACCTTTTAGCGCTGGCAGTGCGGTACCTAATACATTTTTGAGGATGAGAGTCATTAACGCAGCAAGTAATACAGTAGAGTCACTTAAAAACTTTGCTATAGGGCTAAAGAAATCTGCTAACCCGGAGGAAGCATCTCTGGCGATGTCCAATATCGAGGCTCCTAATACTTCAAACTGGTTGCCATCGATAGCTTTTCCGATGTCTCCATACTTAGTCTCTGCCTGGCCTAAGATAACATTTGTTCTTGCCTGCATCTTCTCATACTCAGACAAGCTAGCTGTGGCTACCCCTATAGAATCCGCATACTCCTTGTATACATTATCTAGTCTGATGATGATACCTAATTCGTCTAGGATTTCTGGCTCGGCCTTTACGATACCACGGGTCAAACGATCCATGGAATCTGACATATTACGTCCTAAAGCTACAGAGGCTCCTAGAGCGGCTTCTGTCATCTTTTCGATTTGTTTTGTAGTAAGTCCAGAAGTAGTTGCAAGAGCTGCGGAAGTTGCTGCTTCTTTGTAACTAAGCATATGTTTGGATGCTTTCTGGATTATCTTTGATATCCCAGAGAGACTTTTACCTGTCTGTTTTGCGTAAGCTTCCTGCCCCTTCAATAAGATGGAGTAGTTTGCTGCACCAGATAAAGCATTGAACGCCGCAGTTACCGCGAATACACGGGCTGCAAGTTCTGCGTAGGCAGGAACCAGCACGCCTTGCATTCCTTGGGCTTGCTTGGAGAAGTTCTTAGAGGCGTTAGCAGACATCTTAGCATTGCCCTTCGCATTACGATCGAACGTTTGCGAAGAGTTATTTACTCTTTTGTGTGCCTTATCAAGCTTATCAATGTCTTTGGTCGTCTGTTTTAACGAGCCTTTGTCATCAACTGTAATCTTAATATTCTTGTCGTACTTACCCGCCATTATGTTCTCTTCCGCTAAGCCTTAGTAGGCCCCGTCTGCTTATTTTTGTCTTTCTTATTAACGTGTTTTGCATATTTCACGTCAATAATCTTTACTAGCTTGAATATTTCTTTTTTGTTACTTACTTCAAGTAACTCCATAACATCTTTTACTCCGGCCATTTGCTTGCCGAAGTAGGTACCACTCATACCATCCCACTGGTCTGTCAAATAGTTCCAAACTTGGAAGGCTTCTTGTATTTCGTAAGGAAATATTACTTCTTCCTTATCTAAGGTAGACCAATCTACCTCCATGCCATTTTCTTCCATTTGGACCATCATATCAACACGCTTTTCTCTGTCGAAGTTCTCTCCGACGCCTGTGAAATGAAGATCTATTTGCTCAGTCCAGTACTCTAGTTGCTCTTCGTAAAATTTGCAAGGTCACCTACAACCTCAGTCAACCAAGAGTCAAAATCGCCTGAGTTTTGCATTAAAATTTCTGCATTGTCATGACTAAAAGGAAGTTCTGCATTCATATCTGCAATCTTGTCCTCGTCTACCGGAATAAGTTGAACTAGGTAAGTCATTTTAAGACCTTTCCAACCTTTAATCACGGCCTTGATGTACTCTTTAAGGAAGACTTCCTCATTAAGTTCTTCTTCTGGCTGTCTAGTTCTACGATTAATTTTCGTAGTAACTGCCTTTTTACGTAGCTTTAGCATCTCGTCGCGTGCTAAATATGTTAGTTGTACCTCGAATCCTGGGTAGCCCGGGAATTCGATGTTTGCTGTTTTACTTGAAGTAAGTAAGTCAGATAAACTCTGAATACTTGGTGTTGCTGTTGTTGTTGTTGCTGTCATTTTGATATATCCTGTTTAAAATAAAAAAATAATGAGCCACCAAAGTGGCTCATTATCAACAACTATTAGTTATACAACTGTTGAACCAGTGTAAACAATAGAAGTTTCGTTGTTACCAGAACCAAATGAACTCTCCAAAGCGGTAAAGTTAATTGTAGCTCCCATAACATCGGCAGTATCAATAGAAGGCACCTCTAAGTGTGCTTGATCCATGTTGAATACTACGTTTGGAGCAGATGCACCACCAATCTTCAACGTAATGTCAAAAGAGTTAGTAACGTCCGGGCTAGCGCCGTTGATATCAGTAATAATATCGTCGTAGATGCCTTTAGAACCTGTAGCTGAAGAATCTAAGTAACAAGTAAAGTTACCAGATACAGCACGTGTTCCTGTTTGGTGATCGATTGGAGTATTAATTACACCTAACTCTTCTGGAGTTACGAATGATACGCCGTTGTCGATTGTAATGTTACCACCAGTTAGTGGGAATGCATACGTTTTAGATCCACCAGAAATAGTAGAAACTAAAGATACAGTACTTAATCTGTTAAGGATAAAGTCAGCTGTAGCTGGGTTAGCAACGTATCCGTCTGTAGAATCTCCTGCTGTAGTTGGTGTAGCTGTTGCGTTTACTGATTCTACTGCTGTCGCGAAACCTGACCATGTAATCTGTGCGATACCATCAATATCAAAATCAATAGATGCAGAGTTTACTACCATGTTAGACAATCTGTAGTTAGTAGCTGAGTCAGAGAATACGAACCAACCAGTTAGCTTCAATAGTTGGTTAACATTTGAAGTAGTAGTTGAAACAGTACATCCTGTAGCTGTAGAAGCAATACCACCTGTAGAAGTGTTATTAGTTTCAGTACCCGATACTAAAGCATTCCAAAGGATCTTCTCTACCATACCGTGAAGGTCAGTAGCTAAGTCGTCAATTCTAGGACGTACATAAGTAGTGAAAGACCAATCTACTGGCTCTAATGAAGTATTGAAGATGTTTTGTCCACGTTGTGGAGTAGTACCTGCCTCATTTAGCGTTACGTTCTGAGTTCCTGTTGCTTGTGAGAAAGAGAAACCATCTAAGATTCCGATTTCGTAAGTATTTGCTTCGCCTGGAACGCGTCCGTCACCATCAAAGGGTGCTGCGCTTTCGTACGAGCAAATAAAAGTTGCATTTCTGCTTAAAGATAAAGCCATTTTAGCTCTCCTGTATTTTAACTTGTCATTAACGGGTTATTTGACTATTGTCTATTTACCGTTGTAGACTATATTTATAGCTGATATCTAACTTCAGCTGTAATCTCACCAACTCCATACGGTGCGAGTAACCCCTCATCCGTTGCAATTGATAAAATAGTGATTTGCTCAGTAGACTTTCCTGTATCATATGTTAATACATTATTTGCGTCTAACTGAGTTTCAATATCGTAAAGAACTTTTTCAAGTTCATCTAAAGGCTCTTCGCCATACACGTACATTCTAATATTAACTCCAAGCATGCCCCATTTGAAGCCTCCCGGTAAATATTCCCGTACTTCATTACCTGCTACTACTGAGACATAGGGGAAGTCATTGACTTCATCCCAAAATATCAACTTGTTAGTAACATTATTAGCTAAGTCAACGTTGAAAGTACCGGAGCCATCTATCAATTTTAGCTTGGTAATAAGCGCATTTACTATCGCTGATCTTGCTTTTCCTGCCATTATACTCTCCTAGTTCTAACGTTTAGTTTTCGACTTACCAATTTGGTAGCGATTTCTCTAATAGATTTACTGATTAACAATCTAGGGTCTCTGCGTGTTGATCCTTGTTTAAACCCTCTTTCGAAAGTTTGGTAAGGATACTTCATATAGTTATAAAATGCAGTTAAAGTACCTTGTCTAGACTGTGTTACGTTTGTAATAGTAACTGATTCTGCGAATCGTCCCGTTCTATTCTCTAGCGAGCCCCCTTGGCCCATGTTCTCTTTTACTGTTTCAGTCACTTGAGACTGAATAATGTTTTGTAGAGCCGCAGGCGAGGTAAATCTGCCTTTAATGTCCCTAATTCTGGGGACTCCTCCAACCGTGACTTTCTTTGCTTTACGCTTCTTCTTCCCCTTTAAAGTAGTACTAGTAGTCTTCTTATACTCAGGAACTTTCTGCCCTTTAATACTCTTATCAAGTACAGTATCAAGCGCTTGCATTACAGATTTAGACCCCTCAATATTTACTACATTTAATAGAGCTTTTTCGTGTTTTCTAACGAACTCATTTAGTATCCTATCGTACTCTCTTTTCATCTTCAGCTCAGCACTCTTACCAATGTTATCTTTTCCAAGTTCTGGTATAAGTAGTGTAAGATTTAAGTCCGCATGTAGTTTCTTACTCGTAATCCGTCTAGCAAACGTAGCTCTTAAAGCAGGGGAAGCTAGGTTTAGTTGAGCTTGCATCTTTCTTCTTAACTGAGCCACTATAGGTGCTTCAGAAGTGCCAGGAGCTGTTAACATCCCCATAGACTTGTCTAATCTATCCTGCCCAGACTCTCTGACTGCTGCGAATACATGCCCTCTATGAGTACCTAACCCTTCGGTTTTAAGTAGCCCTGCGGTTTTAGCTGCTTGGAACAGTCTGCCTGATTGTCCAAAGCTATTTAGTACAATATACTGGTTTCTGCCACTATTTAAGTTTAAGTCATTGGCTTTATTTGCTTTACTAGCTGCGTAGCCTCTAGCAAACTCTTTAAACTTCTTGGCAGTTTCTTTGTCCAACCCTGCGGCAGCTAAAGTTTTATTGTCTATAGCTACTACATGGAGTTGTCTATTTAATACATTCTTTCTAAAGCTTTGAGTACTTGAGTCTACAAAATCCATCATAGGCTTCAAGTACATTTCTAGTTTTTTCTGGCTCATTAGCTAATATGCCTATAATGCTCCAGGATACGTTTGATGTGTGGGGGAAATTCTGAATGAAGTGCCTGACTGCGGGAGATGTTTTTAATCTCTGAGCCTGGCATAGACTTGGCTGGAGTTGACTCTTTCTTTAAATAGTAAGTAGTCAAATCATAGCAAGCTAGTTTCAGATCTTTTGGAGTTTCAGAGTAGCCACCTTTATACACCAATTTAACTGACTTTGCGCCGACAGGGAAAGTTGAAGATGTTCTCATAACTTCCTGCGACTCAGAGTCAACGGCATACTCCGCATCAGCATCCCAGAATTCTCCAGCTGCTTCACACGTTGATTGAGTAGTATATGATGTATCACTACAAGAACCTGTCCATCTCTCAGCAGTAAATGCCCAAGAGTTGTCCGCGGTATGACCCGTAGTTGCTGCGAATGTCACAGCGATGTCGCCCTCTAAAGTTTGACTAGAACCTGTTATTGCTTGTCCTGTTTCTTTCCAATTTGTTCCCCCGTCACGAGACCATTTAAAGGTATCCGGAGTTCCTGTACTGTCAATTTGTACCTTGTAGCTACGTCCAACTTCACCTGACGACGTAATTGCGTTGTATCCAGTGATCGTTAAATCATTTAAGCCTGCACCAGTAAAGGTGTCGTTATTAATACAAGTTGCTTCAGTCGCTTTAGTAGAAAGAGTACATTGTGCAGTACCTGATTCTAAGAGATGGAAATTACTGCCATCTGCGTAGTTTTGTTCGACGGTTGTTCTATCCGTCTTAGAGCTTGAACGCTCTAGTAATTGTACAACTTCCACGATAGGAAGCTCTACAGGGAAGATAGAAGTTTCTCCACCGGTAGTGTCGAAATATTCTGTCTTTGCAGTCGTAAAGTAGTCTGTAAAACTACGTCCACAATAGGTTCTTATAAGCGCAGATACTTGGGCGCGCAGAAGGTTAATTTCTGCATCTCGGGTAGTACTTTGAATACCTGCGTAAGCCTTGTATTCACTAACTGAGTATAAATCTGCCATTATCTATTCCTTTAATTCTTTGCCTTTCGGCTTGGTTTTTATAAATAAACTAAACTAGTAATTTACTTATAAAAACCAGGGGTTTTACCCCCTGATTTTATGTCAATTACTTACGCTTCAATTAAGATGCAGCGTACGTAACCAGGGCCATAGAAGCCTTATCAGCAGCACCCGCTTCTTTAGCGATGAAGCCAAATCTACGTGTTGCAACCATAGCCTTCTGTTGAGCAACTACGTCTGTAGCTGTCTCAATAGTCATGTTGCGGTAGTTACCTAACAAGTAGTTGCTAGGGTTAACAATGATGCCTTGAGCAACAGATGCACCAGCTCCAGCAAATGCGTCAGAAACTACTAGAGACATGCCCCATAGCTTACCTAACTCACCAGCTTTAACTGTAGCATTATCTCCGTACTTATCAACTGTAACTACTTCTGTAGCGTCTAACAAGTTGTAGTATGCAGCTTGAGATAAGAATACAGTAAGATCTGCAGGATTCGTTCCCCACTGACCCATGTTCTTACGAGCAGTTAATAACTCACCAACTGTAACTAAGTCAGAAGTAGAACCAGTAACAACATTGTTGCTAGAGTGTCCACCAGCATTACCAGCTAATGAAGTGAATGGAACACCAGAGATACCACCTAAGATAGATGCATCAGATGTGCGAGCCATACGACGGATGATAGCATCACGAACGATACCAGCAACTGGGATCAATGCATCCTCTTCCTCTTCATAACCAATGTACTCACGAGTAGCTAGCTTATGAGCTGTCATAGACACCTCTGTTAAGCCAGTAGCTTTAGTAGTACCAGAAGAAGCATCGTTAAACGCTGTTCCAACTGCGTCACCATCATTTAAAGCACCACCAGCAACCCATGTTGCGTCAGTACCTGCATCTGCATTGAACGGGAAGTTCATTACACGTGCATTCATAGCAATAGAGCCAAAGATAGGCTCAACTACAACACGGTTCTGGATACCATCAAAGATAGTAGAGTTCCATGTAGTTTCCCAATCAGTGTCAGAGAAACGTGTAGCTTTCTCGATTAATTGCTTACCAAATCCTGTTTGATCAATAGACTTACCTAAGATCTTAGCAGTGATGTATGCAGAGTTTAACTCGTCTGCAGTTGGAGCGTTAGCGCCAGCTTCTGAGAATTGCATCTTAGACTTCTGCATAGCAGCCATCTCGTCTTTAGCAGCTTTAAGCTCGTCAGACATCTCAGTGATAGCCTTAGCGTAGTTGTCGCCGTCAGTCTTAATTTTAGCTTCTAAAGCCTCTGCAGTTTTCTCTGCTTGGGTCTTACCCATTTCAATTGATTTTAAGTTAGCCTCTGCTGCAGACTTTTCAGCCTTCTCAGCAACTTCAGCTTTGTACGTGTCTAATGCTGCTGCTGCAGATTTAGCCATCATTACTTCTAGTTCTTTCTTGTCCATATTAATTTCCTTAAGAATGTTATCTTGAGAAGGTGTCTTCTCTTCCTTTTGTAATTCCTCTTTTTCTTCTTCAACTCCGTAAGACTTCTTAAATGAGTTATACTCATCTACATTGTCAAACGATTTTGCTAAAGAGAAAGTCGAATCTTGATTAGCGGGAACAGATACAACACTAATTTCGTACAAAGATAAATCTTTGATATAGAATGTATCGTCTTCCTTCTCGTAGTCCGCATCTTTGATGCTAAAACCAACACTAAATGTTTTTAAAACTCCGTCTTTGATAAGGTTATATACCTCACCTGCAGCTGTACTAATTTCAGCAACAATTTCCAGTCCCTTGTCAGTTACGTTGTAATCAACAGTGGTACCTACTGGGCGTGAATAGTCGTGGAAAGCAAGGATAATAGGGTTTTTTAGATAATCATCCATACCACCCTTTGTCCAAGCCTCTTTAACGATCACGTCGCCAGAACGGTCTTTGGAAACTGTATTTGCATAGCCTCTGATGGTTAAAGTGTCAGACTTATTGTCCTTCTCTACCACATCAAATAATGAGTTAATTTCAAACTTTTTATTCATCATTTTCCTCGTTTCCCTGAGGTCTTCCGCCCTCAGAAGGGTTGCCTGCGCTTCCTGCAATATTAGCAGGAATGCGTATGTCATCATGACCTTCTATCTTCTCTAATCTTAGTGCCTCTCTAGCTTCATTTGGAGTAAGTACTCCACCGTTAACTAAAGTGCTGTAGTATTTTGCTTTATCATCTAACTCTGGCTGTAAAGGCGAGAGGTCTTCTAGTGCTGCTGCAAGGTCATAACCAAAATATCGCTCCAACCCACTAATTACTTTTCTAACTAAGGGAAGAACGGTCTCTTGATACATTAATTTCTGGTTGGGCCTAATGTTAGCATTATTGCCACCAGCCATTAAAATTGGTGGGATTCCAATAACTTTAAGAATTGTATTCTCTAAGTTAGTTACTGAATCCTCAAAATCTAATTTCTTGAAGTCTACATTTGAAATACTGTCTATCTCTAAACCGCCATCTAGAACTAAAGGTCTACGCCCTCCACTCTTAGGGTTGTACTTCTGTGACCAAGAATTAATTAATCTTTCTTTTACTTTAGTACTAAGAGTGTTAGGGCTCTTTAGTACTAACCCAGGAACTGCTCCATTCTTGAAGAAGTTTGCCTGAAAATCTTTCATATTGTACAATAGAGTAATAGAATCTCTTGCTGCACTTAGTCTAGACTTGCCTCGGTAGATTGACTCCGCCGAATTGTCTTGAATATGAATTATCTCATTTGGCTTATACTTAGTGCCATTGTAATCATATCCTTTTATAAATGTCTTCTTATCTGGATGAACTGTAACATTCACAGCAGGTAAGTGGTACAAGTTAGCTCCATCGAAATAAACAAATGCATTTCCATCCATAATCAAGTCTAAGACTAGATTTCTTCTGAAGGCATCTGCGGACTGGTAAGGATTGGGGTTTCTATTAAGTAGAGCTACTAGCTTTTTATGTCTAATAGTTGCTACTCCAGGAAACGACTCCTTATTTCCAACATCAATATTGATCTGCGCTGCAGCATCAACAATCATGTTTACTCCACGATTAACTACTTCTAGTCTTTCGTATGCTTTCTCGTAAGGTAGTGAAGGAGCTAAAGGTCCTTGGCTTCCTTGGGACGCTGCAATCTGTGGCTGCGCCGGGTTCAGTTTCTGAACCAGGGTTTTAAATAGTCTCATATTCCTTTACTCTTCTTTTATCCACCCATCGCATTTGCTTGGGTCCAGTGACTAAAGTAGGTTTCTTTCCGTATATAGAGTGCAGTTTTAAATGATGTTTGTGACAGAGAGTAACTGTGTCATCATAAATTTCTTTATGGTGTACCTCAATAAACTCATCTCTCATTTCCATCATATCTTCCGCAGTCGATATAACTAGTTTCTTCTCTTTAATCCACTTATCAAGAAGTTCCGTTACACTGAAAAAGTGGTGAAAGTCCAAAGACTCGTCTCCACCACAGATGTAACATTCCTCATCCTTTACATAAGCTGACTTTGCTCGGTCTCTTATGTATTTAATCTTATCGCGTTTAAGTTCGCTCATAGGTTAATTTCTTAAATTTTCTCTGTATATGGGGAATTATATCAAATTCCATCAAAAAAGTCAAGAGCTATTTTTTACGTGGTGATAGTTAAAATGTGATGTCCGAAGCTACGAAGGTATACAAGGCGTACCTCAATGCGTCGGCCATGTGAGATGCCATATTGTGTAAAGGCTTTTCTGTTAGCAAGTTCTCATTAGGATTCCACTGGTATTGGTCGAGAGACATTAGAGTGTGGCTGCACTTTTGATCCACGATCAAAGCATCCTTATCAACAATCGTGGCCACAGACGCAATCCCGTCCAGCACACTCTTAGTTGCATTGATAGTCGAAATATCGTAGTTCTGGGCTAAATCGAAACGCATTTGTTGAGCTGCGGAGTCGATATAGATCGCGTCTATGTCCCACTTATCAATCATTTGCTGTATAATCACAGCGTGTTGCTCAGTAGTCTTCTCAGCTTCCATGTACTCATCTAAAATATAATATTTTTCTGAGTCCCAGTCATATGCTATTACACAGAATGCAGTAGGGTCGCGGTAACCAACGTCGAGTCCTGCGAATACATCCATTTTGGATACATCAAATTCTTCAAGGTCTGCTACACATTCTTCGTAGTTGAAATCCCATACTTGCCCTTGGAACGTATTAAAGTCGGCTAAGTACTCTTGGTTAAACTCCGCCTTAGACATGCCTTTTTTCGCTTCGTCAATATCTTTCTGCGAAATTCTAGGGTTTTCGTGATACGTTGCTCGTATGGAAGCCCAGGTAGGGTACTCATCATTAAATCCACGTTGATAAAAGTCAGAGAACCAGTTATTTCGTCCACGAGGAGTAGAGATGAAGATACATTTACTCGTAGGTTTGTCTAGGGTAGGACGTAGAGCTACGTTGAAGGCATCCATGCCTCCATCACCTAGCGCCGCTTCATCAAATATAATAAGATCATAAGACCTACCAACGGTACTATCCACTTGATTGACTGATCCCATACGAATAGTACTTCCATTAGTTAGCTCAATAATTTTATCTTTAGCATTATCCCTAGCAACTTCTAAATCGAAATGCTTGATTAATCCTCTTTGTAAGTCAAATGAAATTTGGGAAAGCGAGTAGTTCGGACTCATAATCAATACATTAGTATTGGGTACAAGTGCTACCAGTTGCCCGATGATGTTTGCAATATAGGTCTTACCCTGTCGTCTAGAAAGTGCCGCTACTACAAATCTATAGTCTGGATTATTAATTGCATTAATCAGAGCTACCTGTGACTTAATCGGCTGAATCCCTAATAGTTCCATGTATTGATTGATGGGTAATTTAATAAACCTCTCATCCTTAGGGTACTCAATCAGCTCGTCTGCCGTTATACTGTCTCTGCTTAACTCTAGCATTATATTCCTCTATATCAAAATTAGAAAAGCCCTACTGTTAAGTAAGGCTTTGGGGGCACATTTAGTCTTTAGTAAAAATGTGGTAAATTACTGCAAGTGACGCCAATCCTACGAGACCAGCGTTGCCTAGGTTAGTGATAATCGTTGTAATTGTTCCGATAATATCTCCACCAATGAACGGTACTGTTCCGCCAAAGATCACTTGTAATACGATTGCTAGGGCGATTAACGCAACACCAGCTTCTGTTCCGGCTTTGATCCAGCCAATAATTTTATCTACCATAAAATCTCCTTTTATGCTTTTGTCGTTTGTCGACAATTTACAATTATACCAGAGTTGACAAAAATGTCAAGGATCTTTTTCTTAGGTGGTACAAAACTACGTTTAGGGTCTATCGTTTCATTGCTGCGGATCCAAAGTAGAAACCAATGATGTTCATGATCGCTACAGGAAGCCACTCTGGAGTAACAAACCCAGTTAGTGCAATATATTCCGTAACAGTTGTTGTAGTGTCAATGAACAAGAACTTAAATCCTTCTGTCACCTCGATTGGGACGTTTGTTTGCACCCCCATAATTGGTGCAAGGAATACAATACCGATTCCAGCCATTAAACTCATTACTACTATGAATCGTCTGATCCATGCGGCATTAGGGTTCTGCATCTTACGAGCATTATTAATGCCTGTCTCTATTTGAGTATTCTTCTGTAGCAGCATTTTATGTTGCTCAGCCCTATCTGCCTGTGCTTGCCCCCACATTTTCATTAAGCCACCCATAGCGGTAGAGCCTAACATACTTATTGCTTCAATTGGTAATCCAAACATATTCTTCTCCTTATCTTGCCCTTTTAACAGCAGTACATAAAGGGTGCCCAATCACAGGTTGCCATCCCAAGTGTGCCGTTTATGTACGGCATTATTGATGTTACTTCCATTATTACTTATATACTATCATAGGTATAATAACAAAAAGTACAACAACCCATAAAACCATTGCGACTAAATACGCGCATGCTGCACATTTTCTCCACGTCCAGGACTCTAACTTTTTTTGCGTGGCTATCCGTCTAGTTAAATAACGTAGCATATTACCCCCTCCTTACTCTCTACATATCCGATAGCGGACTAGTTAAGGCCTTCTGAATTTTTGCTTCAAAAGTTCTTTATATCTCCGAATAAATTAATTTAACGTTTCTGCTAGTACTACTAGTATTAGTATGAATGTGAGCCATCCCCACGCGATCTTTTCTTGTTGTGGCATATCATTTTAGTATCCTTCCTTATGAATAAGGTACTTAGCTTGAATATAAGCTTTAACAATACCACTCCTAACAATATCTTCTGCCTGGAAGTGGTTTATTGCGAACCACCTAGGCATAGAGTCTAAGACGTCCACGAATTTACAAATATCTTTATCACCGTGTTTAGTGAAGTCAGTTTGCATAAAATCTCCACAGAACAATGCAATAGAGTTCTGCCCTAGCCTAGTCAACACAGAGTCTGCCTCATGGGAAGTACAGTTTTGAAATTCATCCATTATAACAATACAGTTATCTAACGTTATTCCTCTAACGTAGGATGTGATCATAAAACGGACTACCCCGTGTTTTACAAGTATCTCGTATGCGTCGTCTCTGCCAAATAGCTCAGAACATACTTTCTTGTAGGGTAGTTCATATACCTGGGACTTTTCTTCTAAGTTCCCCGGCAGAAAGCCGATATCTCTCGTAGGTACTGCGCTCCGTACAATAACAAGTTGCTGTACATCTCTCCCGCCATAAATTATATCGTAAAAGGCTTTATAGAGGCTGAGAAACGTTTTGCCAGTGCCCGGGAATCCCATCAATAGTTGGGACTTACCCGTATCGTAGTTTTCAAAAAATGACTTTTGTGCATCAGTCATCGGTTCGATTTCTTTTAAATTCAAGTTTAACTTCGAAATGGCACTAGCTGCCGTCATTCTTTTCTTTCTTGACATTAATTCCCTTTATACTAAGTTCAGTTATTAAAGCGGATAGTAATATTAAGATCCCGAGGGCATAAAGCCCCCTAGAAGCTTTTTTATATTTTCTTCCGCCTCTGCCTCAAGCTTTTGAACCTCTACAGGTACTGGCTTTGCAGTAATATTAACTGGAGCGACTACTACCTTTGGTTCTGGCACAGGTTCTTTAATACTTAAAGAAGTGCATCCAGAGGATAGTAAGAGTAATACTAATATTAGTGCTCTCATTTTGTCTCCAAGGTGTATATTTCATTTAGTAAATGTTTAAGGAAGGCTTGACGTACTTCATCAATTCTCCCCTCTTCATACATTACTGCCCATTTATAACCATTAGTATTAATCAGCTCGCCTAGAATTACCGCCTGGTTTCCCATGGCTTTATTATAAGCATTCATAAACTTTCTCTCGTCTCCAGTATTGTAAGCAGCCGAGAGCTCTTTAAACGTC
>Ga0208299_1001303_pt1 | contig 18996 bp, 14 predicted proteins | sample 15_taG_FD_184089 | JGI IMG/M metagenome (GOLD analysis project Ga0208299, IMG submission 184089) | Marine viral communities from the Subarctic Pacific Ocean - 15_ETSP_OMZ_AT15312 metaG (SPAdes) (version 2) | ecosystem: Environmental > Aquatic > Marine > Oceanic | place: Pacific Ocean | collected...
TGTTGTATACCTCTGTAATTACGTTTAAAGAGGTTTGTACATTTAAAACGTCTATTACTGGATTGGGATATACATTATATATATCGTGTATATCATATACACCAGCAGGCCATCCAGCTTCACAGTAATCGTATAACTCAATACAAGCTCCATCCCATGCAACCTCACAACAATATGGATCAACATCTATAATCCAAGCATAGCATGAATCGTTGAGCCAATAACCATCGCCATACGGCTCCCCTAGCCCACTAACGCATCCTACTGCTTCGTAAAGACAAATTTCCGGATCAGGTATATTAACCGCTGTATCATAGTTATAAGCTTCGGGGTCTGCACATCCTTCCAAGACTTCAATACACGAGCCATTGTCACTATTAGCCAACTCATCATAATTAAAGGCATCACTATTAGTACAACCGTAGATGTAAGGAATACAACTATTATTTTCAGTATTAGCTTCTGTATCATAGTTAAACATTGTTGGGTCCGTGCAACCAAATATAAACGATTCACAATCACCTGCATCAGTCGCTAGAACATTATAATTAAATGCAGTTGGATCCATACATCCAACTATCTCGAGTTCATCACATACACCATCCCCGTCACTATCATTGTTACAAGCGTTATCACAATCGTAGTATTGCACGGAATAAAAACAACCTTCATCTACATTAGCTTCATCGTCATAGTTACAAGCTGAAGAATCTGTACAACCTAAAACAGGTAGTATACAGTAATCAGAGCAAGTGGGTATACCGGTATATATATAAGGGAACTTTTTCAAGGGATCTGTCCAAGGGTTAGTTCCACTTTCTAATACTATTCCATTAGGCCCTTCAACTCTGAACCCACACTGAGCAGCTGTAGTTTCTGCATTACCACTTGTGAAAAAATAAACACTTATTTCTTCGTTAGAGTTTAACGTTAAATTAAACTCTTCTTCGTACCCATCATTAGGCCCCATTTGATATGGACCATATAGATTATTACCCTGTTTTAAACCTAACCAACTACCAAACCATCCATCGGCACCCCCGTCTGTAATCACTAATGAATAATTACATAATGGTTCTGTTTCTATAGTATTAGCCGCTGGATCATAATTTAATGCTTCTTGCTGTGTACAGCCTAAAATAACTTCAGTTAGGCAACTATTGTCATCTATTAAAGCTTCCGAGTTGTACTCTATATAGCTTGAGTCTGTGCAGCCTTGAGGTATTACAGGTATGCAAGGTGGAACTATATAAGGTCCTGAAGATGCTGTGTCAAATTGTTCAACGCCTCCTACAAAAAATATACTATCTCCACATAGAGTTTTTACATCAAAGTATCCATCTATACCTCCCCAACAAGTTCCGCATAGTCCATCTCCATATGAGTCATATATATTTGCTACTAAAGTGTCCCCTTCAGAAACACAAACATATGTAGGTACTGTAACTCCTGGAGTAGAGTACCCGTCCCCAAAAGAGACTACTTCTCCATTAGCCGTTATATCCCAGCTCGTTTCACTAGGATAGCTATCAGGAGAAACAAGAACAATAATATTAGTTGCCCCAATATCACATGGGGCTGGTGGAAAGGTACAGGAAGCGGGTGCATTTGCCCATGGATTAAAGTTTAAAGCCTCTATATCCATACATCCAAATATGGGAGGAGGACATGCTAGTAAATCAAAATACACAGTCATTTGAGGACCATCAAAATCATATACAAAAGTATTTAAGTTACAAATATTTTTTAACCCAAAATACCCTTCTCCAAAGTCACAACAGATTCCATCTCCAAATGCATCATATATAATAAAATTATATCCTCCTTCAGGAAGATTTACAATTGTTTCATTATAGGAATTGTTCCCATATGCAGGAGAAGTAGCCATAAGCTCGCTATCCTGATATATCTCCCAACTAGTCTCTCCCCCATAATCGTCTGTTTGCACTACTACATTAACCCAACTTTGTCCAAACAATGTTGTGTACAGGCTAATAAGTAATATAGTAAATAAATTTTTCATTATATAGTTCTATCAGAAGTTGTGGAGTATGCTGCTCCGTTAGTTAATGTAGCATTACCGACGTGTGGCACCATATCATATATAGTAGTACCTGAACCAGCCTCAGTTCCATCCCCCATTAAAAATAACCCTCTAAGATTATTTATAGCAACTCCCCCAGTTCCTATCGTATGAGGAGCACTTTGATTATATAATACTCCTATGTCTGCAGCAGTTAAAGTTTGTAAGAATACAGCAAATTCATTACACATAAATTCAGCATATGCAGTTCCAAAAACCCCAATTCTTAAAACTGTAGATAAATGAATATTTGTACTAGTATCTGCTATAGTATTTGTACCAGCTGTTAAAGCTGCCCCGTTTCTATATAGGGTAGTTCCACTAGATCTATCATGTACAATAACATAATGTATCCATGTATCTGCTAATGCTGCATCTATTGCACCACTAGCTGCGTAAGAAACTATAACAGACGAGCTTATTTGTATTTGAAATGTTTCTTTATTACCAGCATCAAATGAAAATTTCCAATAGTTATTAGAATCTGTGTATATATCAAATATAGATTCTCTACGGAATGGAGTGGCGCCCCCACTTGGGAAACGTACCCAAATTGAAATACTAAAATCAGATACTCCACTACCCCCACTATAAGCATAAGCAGGAATAGATAGGTAATCATTTGACCCATCAAAACTTATTGAGCTTGTATTACGAGCTTTTCGTATATTACGGTGAGTATCTGCTCCCATTCCTAATCCTTCCATTATCCTACGTATGCTATTACTGACCCAGAAGCCAAAGTGAATCCATCATATCTACCATATAAAGTCATACCTGCAGGAAATACAGTACTACCAGTTGCAGTACCTCCATCACCATCAACAGATGTACTTGTACCAGTATCATCTAAGTAAAGTTCTTCTGTTTCTGCTATTAAAAGAGTAAAGACTGTATTTGTAAGCATATAAATAGCTACAAATACTCTATCTGCTACTCCACATGTTATAGCATCTTGATCATTGACGAAAATATTACCAAATGATCCAAATACGTTTTGTGTGTAAAGAGCCCCAAATGCATCTACTTGTAATGGTGCGTAATCTCCGTCTGCTCCACCAAGTGTTGCAAGTGCGTCGTTTCTAACTGCAAGAGGCATAACACCAACATCACCACTAGTGTGTGCTGCATCTTCTGCTTTACCTAAGTTAGTTGCCCCAGTTCCTGGTACAATACTAACTACATCTACTTGCATTTCTGTTCCACTAATAGCGTTATCAATTATTTCTACTGCGGCCTTTATATCATCTAGTACTGCATTATCTACTGCAGATAATGCTACTATTGTTTCACCACTAACATTAAGTGCAACAGGAGTAATATCACCAGTAGTTAAAGTTCTACCGCTTGAATCATATTTACCTCCAGTTTGGAGTTCTAAATTATCTGTATTTAGTTCTACACTATTTAAAGCTTTTGTTAATCTATCGAGTAACCTATCTGTTGTTGTATTATAACCCATAATTATTGTTTATCTTGTTGTCTATCGTTGGCGGTATCATTAATACCCCCAGCTAAAAGTTGAAGTTCTCCTGCAGCTATACCTGCAGTAATTGTGCTAACCATATCCATGGGCAGCGGAAAAGGTGTTTGGTCATCATAACAATATCCTTTCTCACATGTAGCAAAATTAGCTACATCTTCAGGATCTTCAAAAACGCCTCGAATATTTATAGCTTCAAGACCATTTGGCATATATACGTAAAGATAGTCATCAATCATATAATATTTAGTATGCCCCGAAGTATATTTATCATAAGGCAAATATTCTATTTCATGAGACTCTGCTCGAGGTATAGTTCCTGTACCGTTTGGTTTACCAATAAAAGTAAAAGCATCTCTAAAATTAAATCTAACTGTTTTAGGTGGTTTTCTTTTAGTTCTATATACAGGACAATCTTGAGGTAAGTTACAACATTTAGAAGCATCTACTTGTTCGAGCTCTAAACATCCTAAGTCTTGTTCTAAATGATTAGAAATATACCCATTTCTTGCGTAGTCTCTACGAATAAACATGGCACGGTAATGCTTAACGTTAAACTTAATCTGTTCTATTGATATAAGTTCATCATTACTTGTTCTTCCTGCTCTAAGCAAGTTTAAGATATTATATGCTATTTCATCTAGAGTCATTGATGTTTTTCTTTTGCACTGATTAACTCAGCACATTTTTCGTATTCTTCGTTATCTTCAAAGTATTTGATTATATCATCTATTACTAATGCAAAAGTTGATGGATTAGAAGGATCAAAGGGCAAGAAGATCATATCAGGGCTTTTATCTAAAAGTTCTGATATACTCAACCTACCCGTAGCGACAGCATAGGCATTTCGATATGCTTCGTCTAAGATTTCTATTTCTTCTTCGATTGAAGAAGTAAGATCCATTTCATCGTCTATGTCGTCAAATTCTAACATTTGTTTGTAAATATCCTTCAAGTCCTCTTTGCTTATTCCATATATATGCCTGCCCTGTTCGTTTAGCTTCGTACCCCATCTGCTTGTGCCATTCATCGTTAGGACAAATAGATGGTAAAAACCTAACCTTAATACCTCTGTACTCATTTACCATTTCTTTATGAAGATGTCCACAATGTACTTCTCGGTTTGAAGTTCTTGCAAACATTTCAGGTTGTTCAGTAGCCATTATTAAAGGCATATCAGCAGGTTTTTCTTTGTCACCGTGAGTAAACATTAACATGTTACTTCCGTATTCATAATACTTTCTAGAATCAGAAGTATTATCAACTGTGACACCGGCATCATTCCTAAACCAACCAGAGATTACATCTCCAGCATAAAACATTCGTTCAAAATCGTGATTACCTGAAATCACAATAACATGAACGGGGGCAATTGATTTTAAATAATTAATCGCCATAACCATAAGATTCCAGTAACCTGTAAAAGTTGCTTTCCAGCCAGCATTATCTTGCTGTGGAGTTCCTTTGGTTGTAGCCATTCGCATACCCTCTGAATTCATCCCATCATTACCGATAGGCAGAATAAATTTTTCAATGTTTAGACCTTTAGCTTTACGAACTAGATCTGCTACGGTATTCATAAATTGATCTTCTACTTCTTCTAAAGTATAATTATGCAATTTACCGTAATGTATATCTGGTAACGATATCTCATAAGCTACGGGATATTTAATGACTTTATTTTCATAATCTTTTACCGTAGGGGAAAAATTAGCAGCAAAGTCTTCAATCTCTTTTTTAAACTCATCCATTGTTTTGGATTCGTTTTTTGTAACTACTGAGAATCTTTGTTTACCTGACACTGTTTGCCAGAACTTAACGCTTGAAACGTCTGTAGGATTGATACCATTTTTATCAAGGAACTCTTGGAACTCATTAATGACACTGTCGTTATTATTGGCATTGTCATCAGGCTGTTCCTTAGCCTTTCGTCTCATCTCATAGAGTGCTGTTTCACAAAGTTCAATATCACACTCTAATCGTCCGGAAAGTACTTCTGCACTTTTTTTTAAATATCCGGGTTTATTTTCTAAAAAACTTTTTATTTCATTTATAGTCATGTGTTTGGTTTGAGGTTATTATTTCTTGGCTTTTTCTATAGTTCTACCAGCAAAATATGCACCGAAAGCGGTCATCATAAGTATTTGTAGTAGATCTACATAAGAGTCTTTTACATTAAAAGGCCAGCCATCCATGCTATCAGCCACCATTGTGACCATAAACATAGACATAAGCGCTATCAGCGTAATAGGACGTATAAGCTTTGCAAGCTTTACATCACTGCCCATATCTGCTTTCCAACGCTCAGTAACATTTTCTTGAAATTTAATTTCTGCATCTATTTTAGCTTGAGCCTCTGCAGGATCAATACTATCATCTTTACTTATTAAATTTTTAACTACACCTAATCCACCAGAGTCTGGAAGAAGATCTCCAACAACATTTAAGATGTTAGGAGCTTTATCTTTTAACCATCCGCCGAGTTTAGTATCTTTAATTTTTTTACTCATTATGTCGTTTCTTCAACTGCAAAATATTCTACTTGCACACCTGCAGTGGCATCATTTGAATATATATTAACGTCTATACTGGCACTAGCAACATACCAAGGAAATACGGTATAAGCTCCTGGTTTAAGTTTAAAAGCAAGTTGAGTACCAATTTTTATATATAAATATTTATCTGCAATTGTAGTTTTATTTTTAATAAATATAAATACAGTTTCTGTGCCCGCACTGTAATATTCAGTAGCATCAATTAAAATTGCCGGAGCTCCTGATGCTTCTTTTATTGTTTTTACTCTTCTATCAGCATCTGTTTTTACTGCAGTCACTTTATCATGACGAGCACTTAATGCATTTGAGAATAAATTTTTAGATCTAAGACTAAGTCTAGTTATTATTGAGGCCATTATTCTATTATTTTAATAAGCTTTTCAATATGCTCACCGGTAATTTCTTCTGGTAGCTGCGCTTCTTTAATTACATGAAGATATGCTTCTATATTATCATCTAACATATCTTCTACAGCGGCCAATTGAGCTTTTCTCTCATCAATGAGAGTTTGATTTTCATCTTCCAATGTAGTCATTCCTTCTTTATCTTCTTTTTCTGCAAGTTCTTGCATTTGTACAGATACATCTTGAAAAGCTAAAGTTGGTTTAGCAGCTTTCTCGATAGGTTCAAGAAGGTTTCTAAGCTCTTTTAGATTTTTACCAACAAGCACGGCAAAACGTGCTCCTTTGATTGTTTTTACAGACTCGAGTCCACGAAAGAGGTCGAGTAATTCACGATTGGTTGCTTCGATTTTAGTCATCATAATTTATTATTAAGGTTTGTCAAATATACGTAATTATACAGAATTATTTATTATAAGGAAATGAATTTTACTTGCAGTAGTTGAAGTGGCCCCAGTTGCTGCAGGATTGTGTACTGAGATTTTAAAACTTCCACCAGCTATTGTATGTGTACATGCAGTAAGCTGTGCATTATTTGTTGTATTCTCATCTTGTACTGTTAAGATAATAACTGAATCTGCTTGAACTGTACTATTAGTAACAGTAAATTCGGCATTTGTTGCAGCATTAAGTGCAACAGCAGCAAGTTGTATTACTCCAGAAGTTGCATTAATTGTAACCCCATTAGTATGATCAGTTGCTTGAGTAACTGTTCCTGATCCAGTATGTACTATTCCATCTGTAGCAGCTGTAATAATAGCATGTCCCCCAAAGGTAGTATTTACAGCACTATCTACACTTATTGCAGGAGTTGTTCCTACTGCACTCCCAAGACCAATTTTTAATATGTCATCCGTATCATCAAGTCCTACATAATAGTCTTGTGCGTTACCATCAAATACAAGTGAGGTATCTTCTGCACCTCCATCACCAATTGTTATTGTTGGAGTAGTTCCTGCTATTGTCAGATCTGCTTGATATGTTGTAATGCCGGTTGCACCGATTTGCATTCTTAAAACACCAGCAGAATAAAAAGCAACCGATCCGTCTGTTCCTGATCCTCCATCTACTCCTCCTTTTATAAGTACATCTCCTCCATTTCCACTTCCTGCACCTGCTCCACCCTGAATAACTACACCTCCACCATTACCATTGGTGTCTCCAGCTCCAGCTGTTAAGGTAACAAGACCTCCTGCATTTCCAGTTCCTGAAGCATTTGCTCCTGTAACAGTTAAACCAGGACTTGATCCTGAAGTGCAAGGTTTCATAGTTAATCCAAAAGCAGAACTTCCTGTAGAATTTCCAAGGGATACACTTCCACCAATATTAAGACTTGATGTAAAATAAGCTGTTGGAGTACTTTCTCCAATAAATACTTTACCTGCTGAATCTATATTTATACCTTCATGTGTACCATCTCCACTTAACCATCCTGTACCTAGATCAATATCATAATTGTTCATATCTAGATCGGCAGCAATAGTCCCAATTGATGATGCGAGAGTAATTGTCCCATCTCCATTAGTAATAGTCATATTAGTACCTGCAGCTAATTGTCTTACTGCAGGACCAGAGGAGCCCCCAATAAGTAAGGATCCACTAGTACTCATAGCTGTTGTTGCTAAAGCGTTTGTACCTCCACTATCATGCGTTATAACAACTCCTTTTGCGACTGTTGTTGACAAGCCTGTTCCCCCATTAGCTATAGGAAGTATTGTAGATCCTACATTAGAAGCTAAATTAACTGTACTAAGAAATGCAGAATTAGTATTACTGCAAGTATCTAAATCAAGTAGTGCTTGATTGAAATCTAATACAATATTTCCTTTAGTAAGATCACTACTTAATGTTTCATTTTTAATCTCAATTACTGTATCATTAGAACGAATACCTTTAAAAATAAGTGTATTTTTATCAGTACCTGTAATGCTACTTCCAAATCCTCCACCTAAAAATAAAGGTGTTGTTGCAGATACTCCTAATGCACTGCCAAGAGTTTTACTTCCAGAGGTAGTACCTCCATCTTGGAGCATAGGAAAAACATCATCAAGTGGAAATTGACTAGCTTTACTTGTTGCTGAGTTTTGTAATATAAGTACTTCATTAGTAGTAGTACTGCTTTTAGTTTTTTTACTTAAGTCTTTAGCTCTTACTGCCATGTTAGAATAGTTTTATTTCGTTACCATTTTCATCCAAAAGACCAGAGGGTCTTGAGTCTTCTTGTGGTTCGATAATTTCAAAATTAGAGTCATATGTATTTCCGGTGCTATATACATTACACTGTTCACAAAATTTAGCCATAAACTCATATAGTTTATAAACATATGGAGTTTGGCCATTACTTGATTTACCACGTGTTGTAATACATGGTGACCACTTAGTACCTGCTTTAGTACCAAGTTTTGTTGTTGGATGTGGTTCTCCTGCCCCAACTGAAGATATAGCAGTATAGAAATGCATTTTATTTACACCAGATTCTAACTTTAATACTGCAACAGTAGTTCCTTTTTTAAATGAACTTTGAGAAGTCCAAACTTGATATCCTCCTACTTTCCATTTTTCTTTACATCCTAGTTTATCTATACGCACTCGTGTTTGATGTACTACATTATCATCATCACAAGAAGACATACAACTTTCATTTATAGCAAAGTTAAAAAGATAATTAATAAGTGTTAGTTTAATTAAATCTGTTTTATCATATTTAACACCTGATCTTAATTTAAAAAAGAGCTTACTTCCTTCAGTAGCTGAACAAGTCATTGCTGCTGCACGTACACCGTCAAAAGTTCTATGGTTACCTAATCCGGGTAAACATGAAACTTCTTGTATTATCTCTTCTTCAATAATTACGTCACCGTCTGGATTCTCATCTTCTCCCCCTCCTACACAATTTCCTAAAATTACACATTCTGGATCTGGTGGTCCTGGACAATCTACATCTGCAGGACAAGGATCTACTACAGGCTCATCGCATGCAGGATTTGTAGGATCTGGACATTCAGGTTGTACACAATCTGGGAGTATGTTTCCATTTTCATCTTCGCATTCATCTATTACAGGTCCTTCTTCACAATCTTCATCATCAGAACACCAACAATATTCACACCTACTTATAACACTTACTACTGCAAGAGGATCATAGTTGCAAGCATTAGGATCAGTGCATCCTTCTAAAGATCCATCCCATTCATCACAATCTCTATTACTAGGTAAATTAAGTTCTGCGGCAGTAGTACAATCTTCACATCCAGGAGCTTCTGGATTTTGTAAACAATCTTCTTGACCATCATAATGACAACTTCCATCATCGTAATCTGCATCTGGATCGTAATTTGTTGCATTTTCATCTGTACACCCTGGATCCCAATCATCACATGGGCCATAATTACATGGAGTTTCGCAATCAGTAAAGTTTAAAGTAGAATTTATAGTAATAAAAAATAAACTATCAAAATGATTTATAATTTCAGGTACACAATCCGATCCAGTTACATCAGGATATGTAGGGAATATCATAACTACATAATATCCTCCAGCCAGACTTGGGCCTAAAGTATCCACCTGTGCTGTTTGAATAAGAGATATATCTTTAATTTCAAAAGTAGACCCAGTCTCACCTCCAAAGTTTATTCTAGGATAGAGTACTCCTGGTACAACGGCTGCCTCCATAATATAACTATATTCAACAAACTCTGCTGTTATAGTTTGGTTAAATACAGGAGTTACATCGAGGCTACTATACATCTTTCCAGTTCCACTTATTATTCTTGCTTTAAACTTTACTTGATACTCAAGACTCGATGTTAGATTTATCTGTTGTTGTAATGTAGCTCCACCGATGTTTAACGTCTCACCTACACCTATAAAAGTTGCATAACCTTCTTGCTTTAAACCCGCGCCCACTACCACCCAATCTGCACCAATCTCTTTACATGAAACATCTTCAATAACACCTACAAAATTACCATAAAATTTTACTAATTGTGTTCCGAATGCCATAAAATATAGTGTTTTCACTCCTGTGCCTGCTGCACTTTCTATACTTTGGGAAGCAACATCTCCTACTTCTACAATAAGTGTCCCACTTGTAAAAGTAGATATATTAAAACTAATTTTATACCAACGATTTTGATTTATTATTAGTTCATTTACCTCTTGTTCTAAACTAGTATTAACGCTAGTTTTAGTAGCTGTACCCGCACTTGTATCTATAGTCCAAGTAGGACCTACAGTCCAACTAGCAGCGTTTGAAAAATCACCATCGGTAATTAATTCATTTCCTAAAGCTGTAAAACTTCCGTCTGTAACTAATTCAGTGGCTGGAGGTAGATACGTTGCTAATATTGGAGCTCCATTGTCATCAAAAGGTAACCATCCCCCAATATGTCCAAGAGTATCAGTAGAAATAACAAGAGTTTGATTTCTTGTTGTATCAATAATTTCAGCAGTTTGACTTGCATAACTATCAAATAAAGTAGTAACAGCAGCTCCAGAATTACCAGAAAAGACTTGACAATACCCTACTACAAAAGAATCAAAATTAGTTGCATTATATCCATCTGCAGGAATTGAAAATTCTCCTACTTGATTATCAACTAATGTATTTATAGATACAGGAGGATCGTTACTTACTTGTGTTACTACACAATCTATAGTTGTATTTACTGTATTTATATTACTTATTTCTCCTGAAAGGAAAATATCTTCACAATCTACATATTCACAAGTACCGTCTTCTATAACGCTATCTACATCTAAACCAGTATCTGGTCCACAACAATAATTTGCAGCTTCAGGATCTGTACATCCAGTCAATAAATCAGGACACTCATCACTTCCCCCGGTTAGAGTAAGTGTTTCAGATTGTAAAGCTATACTAGGACAAGGACTATCTTGAAAACTAAATGTATTAGTTTGTTCTAATACAATTGTATATACACCTTGTTCTAAGTTAGCGAAAGATATTTGTAATTCATTATCCGTAATAGGATTAAATCCATAATTAATATAATCTTCTTGAGTGGAAAAACTAATAACTTCAAGGGGATCTGAATTGTCTGGAGTTAAGTAAAGATATAAATTGAAAGTAAATAATTCGCCTCCTAGAATAAATGTATACTCATCTCCTCCTTCCATATTTGTATAAACTCCAAAAACAGAAGTAGTTATTGTGCCTTGAAATTCTTGATTACCAGGACTATTAGTTGTAGGAGAAGGAATACATTCTGCTGCTGTAGTTGTTACACATAAATCTATAAAATTTGAACAACTGAAAGGATCTGGAAGATCACAAAAACCTCCCCAATCAGTATCAGTTCTTCTTACTTTTCTTGCTCCATGTTGTATTCTGCATTCCTCCATGTCAGTATATCCTGAAGGGAAAGGAGTGCCTCCAATACCACTCCAAGGATAATCAAATAGATCACCTACATAATTATCAGCATCGTATGAAGAACACCCACAGAATGTAACCCAAAAATTAAACGGTATAGCTATTGATTTGGGACATTCTAAAGGGTGTTTTGTATCTGGGTCTATATACCCAGTTAATATCCCTCTAATACTTAAATTAAGAACAGCTACATAATGATATCCTGGAGCTAAATAAGTTTGAATATAAGGACTTGATAAAAAGTCGCTAGCATTTGGAGCAAATAGCATATTTAGATCATAGCTACCAAATTTAGGATTAATTGCAGTTCCTTGATTTGCCATTACACCTATTGCTGGTGTAGTTGAATAATTAAGTATAGGAATATCACTCAGATGAGGAACTGAAACATCATATTGTGCTCCCCATTGAGAACCTTCTGTTCCAGTCCAAGACTCTATTTTATAAAAAGAAAGAGTCCAATCTTCAGCATTAAAACTTCCTGAACTTAATAATTCATTAATAAATGCTGCAAATGTTGGCTCAGAAGGAACATTTAGAGCATTAAAATTACAACTGAAAGCAAATTGCGTATAGGGATTAGCTAGATCCCCAAAATTAGGTCCATAAGGAACAGCAGGAAATTCAGCACCAGTTTGAGCAACATCTAAACCTGGACCCCAATGATTATGCGCATTACCTATTTGCCCATTAAACCATGAACCAAATAAGTAATTTGAATTTAAATACCAACTACCCATCCCAAATGGAGTAGAAGCTGGATTTATAGCCGGTTGAGGTAATATCTGAAGACCTCCAAGCATATCGAAAGGTCTCTCTGTTTCCAGCATATTAGCAAAGCCAGATAATTTATCATCAAGATCACAGTACAAGCAAGAACCATTATCTGCTGTAGCTGCTGAATTATAATTCATTGCATTCGAATCTGTACATCCAGGCGTATCTTCTTCAACTCCCCCACCATCAAAAAGCTCTGGACCTATTGCTACAAATTCAAATTGTTGAGGTGAGAAAAATAAATCATCGATAGATGCGTCAGCAGCTTCTGAACCAAATTGTGTTACTACACTTCTAGCTCTACTTCCTATTTCAAGTTTAGAAATATATTTAGATTGAGAACTCCATTCAAAATCACTCCCCATTCCTACATCTATCAAAGGACGATCTTGTTCTGTAGAAACATCATCATCCATATTTAATATAAATGTACGTAGTTCAATTTTTGCTTGAGGGTCACTTCCTTCAGTATTTACGATAGTTCCTGGAGAAATATCTGTAGTATTTATAGGATAAATAGAATTATCTAAACTATTTCTACCAGGTGTATATTTAAATCTAAATATAGATAAAGCGTTGTCGTTATCGAAAGATGCACCTCCAGCAGTTTTCCAATCTAAATTAGAGAAAGAGCCTGCACATCCACAACTGATTAATTCAGGATTTCCTCCATCTGGATCAGGAGCGATAGAATCATGGATAGCATTAGATACAATTGCAGTTTCATCAACACGATAAGTAGCTTTAAATTGAAGTTCTGTAAGTGTAAGTCCTGCACTTAAAGAAGGAGCTACTAATAAATCTAAAGAAAAATTACTTTCGTCATCGCTGAGACCTCGAGGCATATTTATACATCCTCTTATATATTCTCCTCTTTCATCTGCACTAGCACTAGTTTGTATATCACCTGTTTGAGTTATCGCAGCAATAGCTTCCTCATGACTAAGTTTTAAAAATAATTTTGTATTTTTCTGAGCCTCTATTATTTGTGATGCGCTAGAATATAAACTATAAGCGTCACCTCTTAAAACTCTATTAGTTAAAGCTCCCCTACCTATTGGTAATGTTATAGGACTTTGTGACCAAAAAACAGAATTTTTATCTAAACTTGGAACATATTTATCATAATCCCACTGATTAGGTAAACTGACATCATCTACTATTGTAGATAGTGATAAGATACTATAATCCGTTGATTTGCCATATAAAGTATAATGGTCATTACGTAACTCTTCTTTATTTGAAAAAAGAATACTTTTTTCTACTGCAATAGTATGTCCATCTTTTTTCCCATCTAAAAAATGTAACTGATTAACCCTATCAATTTCTGCTGGTCTATGAACACCCTTTGAATCAAACCCTTTCTTAAAGCTAACATCGCTAGTTATCTCTATATTTTGAAAACTGTCTATATAATAGTGAAATGGAAGACCTTGAAGACGAACGCGTTGTCTACCTCCTCCAGGTACAGAAAGGTTATTAAGAGACATTCCTAAACCTTTACTTACACTCCCATTCCCAAAATCAAGTAAAGGGTCTGCAGAGAGTCTATAATCTGGATGCGGGTCTTTTAAAAATATACTAGCTAAACATGAAGCTTGTAATAGATTTTGATGAGTTTCAATATTAGTTAAATGATGAGGTCTGCTTAAATAATATGTATGTCTACCTAAGATAAAATTACTTATAGCATCTTGTGGAGACATTAAATTAGTTTGTACTAAACCAAATGCATTATTATTGGGGCTGGCTCCCCAAGTAGTGCTACCATAAGATCCTATACTACTAGCTGCAGAATACTTTTCAGCTTCTGTCATAAGTACTTCAGTTACTCCTTTAAAATGTTGATATTTTGTATCCTTTCCATTAGATGCTGAACTTACTCCGTCAGAGCTTCCGCCCCAAGTAGTGCCATCTTCTTTTGAAAGAGTATATATTATTCCGTCAAATCGTCTAGCTGTATCATTATTTTTTCTATAGTTAAATCCACTTGGTAAATAAAAAGCATTACTTTTTTCTCTACCTAAAGAACCATCACTACCTGCAAAACCTTTTGGTTGTTTTAAAATGTTTTCAATAGATGCATTAGCTAAGGTATGTAAACTTGGATTTACAAAACCAGATGAATGTGAACTAGCAGTTTCAACTTGTACACCTGGACTAAAATTTCCTGATGGATCTATACCACTAAAAATAGTATGTAAAAAATCTACACTTTTATATCCTCTTTCTATTTGAGGAAGAGGAATATCAGTCCGTCTGTGTGAATTAAATATTATATCTCGAAAAGGATTTATAGTTTCACTGCCAGAAAAGCTGCCAGAATTACTAAACATATTTCCTCCAGTAATTCCGCCTGGACGGTCATAAGAATAATCTGCTCCACTTAATTGACGTAACTCATATAAAACAGCATTACTTTTTACTATAACATTACCGTGTAAAAGCGATGTACTACTGCTTTGTAAATTTAAAATATTATAATTAGTATAACATAATTGAAAAAAGTCTCTATTACTTTGAGATGGAAGCATCTCGCCTTGACTTTGAAATTTCGCATCAGTATAAGAATATGTGTAAAATCCAAGTACTGATGTTCCTCCATCAGCTATATTTTGAGGATGTAAATTTCCAAAAAATTTATTTGCACCTATTCTTGTAGTATTTCGTTGTGTATGACCTACAGCTGGATCACTACTAAATGCCCAGGGAGCTCTCTTTGCAAGTTCTACACCTCTTTTTCCACTAAGACAAGAACTATGTACAATAATTTGTTTTACTGTATGATATATTCCATCTTTAAATAAAATCTTAAATTCTATTTCTCTAAAAACATGATCTTGATGAAATCTTTGATTATGAACTATACTTATTATCTTATTGCCGTCTGATAAATAATTATATTTAATTTTATCTATATACTCAGATAAATTATTTTCTGTTAAAATAATAGAATTACCTGTATGATAATTTATTATTTTAGTTGGTACTATACCTACTATCTCTTTAAAAAAAGCTGTTACTCCTCTATTAGCTGCTGTCGTAATGCCACTTGCTTCATAAGCATATGAAGCAAATCCATTATGATCCGGCATAACTTTAAAAGGACAATATACACTAGTAGTAGCTGCAGGATTATTCCCACTGACTTCTATATCAATTAATGAAGGGACAATTGTATAATGCCTACCTCCTCTTGAAACAAAATCAGAATCTGTATCAGTATCAGGACCTCCAAATCCACCGCCACTTCCAGTGATGTATGAGTCATCTGTTATATCATCAGTATCAATTAAAGCCATAGATATATTTATAATTTAACATCCGCAAGCGCAGACTTCAGTACATAACTCTTTTGCTTTTCTTACTTTATCTGCAGCCATATCTGTGTTACCTAACATATGAGCTTCATGTCTGGCAGATTGAAGAAGTAAATAAACAGTTTCTGCTCTTTTTAAATCTTCTACACATTTATTGCATTTACAAGTACAATTAATTGCATCATGTACCAATTTAGCAATACAACAATCGATTTCAGCAGTACCAACTGAGTTGTTTTTCTTAACAACTTTACCACTTTTATCTCGAATTATAGTTTGAACTACCCCAGAACTATTAAACTTTACAGTTTTTTGTAAAGAACGTCCAACAGATTGTTGCTTAAAACTTTTAGTTTCTCCTGTTGAAAAATTAATAAGTTCTACAGTATATCTCTCTCTTGGAGTTAAGTTTGAAGCTTTAACTCTAATCTTAGTATCGCTATATATTCCTTTAGATGCCATAATTTTAAAGTATTAAAGGGGGTACCCAATTGTACCCCCATTAATTTATAGATTAATTATTACCAAATATACTCAACAGCACCTGCTGGTGCATCAACGAGTCCAAAAGTAGCTTCAACAGCTAACCCTTCACTTTGATCAGAAGCATCACCATTTGCAGGAACATATAATGTAACTGATGATGTATTACCTTGACTATTAAATCCAGGCATTTTACCATTTACATTTTCATACTCTATATAAAGTCTATCGTAATTAGCAGTATAAGTTGCAGTTGCTCCACCAGGAGTAGTAGATGTACTAATTGCTCCACCTGTTGGGAGATACATCCTATTGAAGTGACCTTGAGCATATTGAGCCTTCTTTTCTCTAGAAATAGCTTCCATATAAGATCCAACACCAATTTCCATGTCTGCATTATCAGTACATGTAGCTACTTTAGTTCCATTCTCAAGAAGGAAAACATCAAGAACAGCTCCATAGAAGTCAGATTCAACAAAGAAACCAGTTGTACTATTATCAGATGCAGTAACAAAGTTACCAACTGCATGAGCATTAATTGCAGTAACAAGAGCATCTACTTCAGTACCTATAGTAGTACTACCAAATTCAATTTGTACTTTGTAAACCTTCTTAGGATTATCATAAGCTACAGAAGCTGATGGAGTTATTCCTGTTACAGAACCACTTGGATTAATTTGTGACTCGTAATATGCAATATCTTGAGGAAATCTCAAACTAATAACTGCAGTACAAGTCTCCCCAACAACTGGAGTCCCAAGTGCAGCATCCGCTGCAACAGCAACTTTATGCTTTACTGGCGCATTGTTAGGATCCCAACGAAGTCTCTTGACTTGGTTAGTATGAATAATTGGTGAAGCAATTGGGTTACCACTAGGCATAGCTTGAACAATTTGGAATGCTCTATTCAGCCATTGTGGGCTAGAAGGTACTACATTAATGACCTCATCACTGTTAGCCATTGTACTGTGATCAGAAGTAATACCTTCTGCGTCAAGTACTAGGTTAGCAGTACCCCCTTGCATAATATCAGCAAATCCTTTACCTGGCTCACCAATAGCAGCCACATTGTAGGGAGATATTAGACCATTAGCAGCTAGCACACCATCTAGAAAGACATTATTATATGGATCCCAGACACCTGCCATGCATACACCAGATCCATCGTCGACACCTGTTGTAACGTGTGTCATATCGGCCCAATCTTTAGCGCTAAGCATAATGCCAGCCCTATGATTAGATATAAAAACTTGATTCATGATTATTTATTTATTTCATGATTAAACAAAATTTATTCACTTTCTAGGACCTCCCCAGACTGTGATTGATATCTTGGAGACTCAATAGCCTCCAAAATGCTTTTAACTGCCATCTCTACGATTTCATCGTGAGTATGTTCTGGCAATTCGGAACCAATACCTCTTATAGAACTCATAAGAGCTGGTCCGTAAATACTTTATAAAAATATCTTGTGGAAGAAATTTATTGGTCGTATACAAATCTACGAAATTTTCTTGAATTGTATACAAAGGTGACTTACTTTTTGTTGAATTAAAGGGATCATCTAATATAGCAAATAAATCATCATGTTGAGAATACTTACAAAGTGTTCTCTTAAGCTTAATATGAGGATTACGTTGTATCTGCTCAGGAGTTACTTCTCTATATACCTCATCAATTATAATAGGGCCTTGATTTACATTTATCTCTAAAAATTCACCAGTAATTGGATGTGTCCAAACAAGTACTGCATAAGCTCCTGATACTCCGGGAGAAGTATTTATTGCAGTAGCTTGTATAAATGCTTTATATCTTTTTAAAAATATTTCATTAGCATCTGCTATAGGAGAATCTGCTGTAATTGAAGGAGAAGTTAAATCTGAAAAACCATCATTAGGTGATAAGCTTGGTTGTATTCCTTCTCCATATTGCCCATTACGAAGAGAGTCTAATGTTAAACCTCCAGGATTTGATTTAATAGATGTAAGTAACCCAGTTGCGTTTGGGATTTGAATATCTGTTAATACATATCCTCTAATAGGGGGACTAAGTGGAATTCTAAGATAATAAAAATCTGATCTGATTTCCTCAAAAGGTATAGTGTCATCTTCTCCTCCAGGACACAGTTCATATATTTTAGCTCTTATATTAACAAGGTGCATATAATCTGTAGGAAATTTTGCTCTATAAGCAAAGATATCTCCTTTACTTGAAGATGTATATATAGCTCCCATAAAACTTGGAAGATGCTGGTAATAATCTTCGATTAAGTTACGTAGATCATCAAGTCTTTTTTGAGATTGTTCAAAACCTTGTCTCTTTGCATTACTCAAATTAGAATAACGTTGTTTGATAAATCTTCTTTGAGCAAGATTAAGTTCATGATCTACCTCTTGAGGTAAAAGATTGTCAACCTGGAAAGAGCCAAGTTTTTGGATCCCCAGGTTGACTGCTATATGCATCTCTTGTATTGTCACTTTATTTTACTTTGACGTCTTT
>Ga0208299_1001305_pt1 | contig 18953 bp, 14 predicted proteins | sample 15_taG_FD_184089 | JGI IMG/M metagenome (GOLD analysis project Ga0208299, IMG submission 184089) | Marine viral communities from the Subarctic Pacific Ocean - 15_ETSP_OMZ_AT15312 metaG (SPAdes) (version 2) | ecosystem: Environmental > Aquatic > Marine > Oceanic | place: Pacific Ocean | collected...
TGGCAACGAGCACATTCTTGAGATCGCCCCGACGTTCATGGAAGACAAGAATGCTCAGTACGCGTTGATCCATAAGGAGATCAATGACTTCTGGGTGCGCATCGCATCCTCTGGTGAGTACACTGGTAGGGTGAAGTTCTTCGTTGATGAGCAGCTTGCCGAGGAAGACACCACCGGGAGCTTCCCGTGCAATCTGAGCCGCCCAGGACTCGCGTTCTCAGGTGTCGACTCAGTCTGGGACGACGCAGTCTTCGGTGACGCACAGTGGGATGCCCCGCGCTTCGGCTGGCAGAAGGCGGACATGTCAGACCCGGTGGAGTTCTACTCCATCCGCATCCAGATCATCATCCCGGCTCAGGCATACGCAGAGATCTCCGGGGTCGCTATGGACCTCTCAATCGAGAATGTACAGACGGCGAGGTAATGTACCACCTACCTGAAGACATTGATAACCGACCGACATTGAATTGGAAGAAGCTCTGGCAGGGCATCTTCCTCAAGGTTACTCGTGCGCTCAACAGCATCGACAGGCATTCGCTCAAGAAGGAGAGCGTTGACCGTCTGAGTGTTGGCCCGAACGTGATCATCAACGCAAATGGCGTCAGGTTGGAGAACAATGAGGTCTGGTACGCGCAGCACATGGGGGGCGTGTCGACTAACGAGCCGAACGTCTGGAACCTGCACGTCACGAACATCCGTCCTGTGGAGCCTGAGTCTGGTGGGCTCATCCAGATCATCCCGAACGTCGTCTCGAACATCGCGATCTCGTACTGCCTGGAGTTTCTTCAGAATTCAGACGACTTGAAGACGACGATGATGTGGGCAGCGAGGGCGAGTCTTGACGGAGTGAGGTACTCTGACGGCGACGCGATGAACAACTTCAGGTTCGGCTCAGTGGACAACGGTGAACTTCTCACGCTGAGTGGAACTGTCTGCGCCCAGGTGCTCCCTGGTGAGCACATATTCAACCTCGATGTTCACTTCCCCGCGCGATCCGAGTTGGTGACAGCGGAGATCAACACCAGCAGGTTCAACTGGTAATGGCACGTCTATCCCTCGCGAACAGGTTCTTCCGGTGGAGTCAAGCGACGGCCGCCCAACTCAACAACGTCTTCGATGACTTCGTCGACTGGACGACAAACAGCCTGAGCGTGGACAGCCTCAAGGCGCAGGCGGTCGGCACCGAGCACGCCATGGAGCCGCTCACCTACCTCCTATCTGACCACAACAAGCACATCGAGACCGTGGCAATCGGCAACCCGCTCGTGGAGGTCGAGTACACCCACTCCCCTACAGGGGCACACAAGATCCTGGTCGTCGGATGGACGTGGTTCAGGCGGCGTGATGGCACTGGCTTCACAGGCTCCAGCGTCAACGCAGACAACAGTCGTATCTGCTACTGGGACACCATTGGCGCTGCATGGAACCTCGCGGACTATCAAGGGTTCCAGACTGGTACGAACGGAACGTCGCACGAAGAAGCTCGCTGGGGTATGGACCAGATCATGGGCTCTCCCTGGCCCGGGATCGGCTACGGCACGACGTTGCAGTTCGAGTATGGCGGTGGGCAGTGTGTGAAGACGCACCTCTACAAGGACACCGGAATGTCGGACTGGCCTGAGGGCGGAAAGAACAACACGAAGTATGGGGTGTTCGGACAGGACATCACCAACACACGCGACGGGCAGGCTCAGATCTGGCTGTTTGCAGAGGACAACCAGAAGTAATGCCGATTGGTCCAGTCACAGCATTCGGTGCAACAGCCCTCCTGAACACTCTGAGGACGAATGTGCAGGTCATCGAGGCCTACATTCGTGGTGAGATTGACGCCCAGGACTTCCAGGACCTCCTTAAGGTCCTTCATGGACGTCGCGACTCAGTGCATCGCGTGTACGGCTCCAGATGGACGTCGACTGCTGAGCCTTTCCAAGAGGCCGGAGTGAACGACCCTGCCGTGGACACGTGGGACCTGGACCGTGACGCCCAACTTGACTTCACGAGCTACGGTGACATTGACGCTGACTATTGGAATATCCCTACTCAGCAGTACGTCATCGGGGCCGCGACTGCGTTCCAGCGGTTCACCTGGGAGAAGCTCGGCAACGTGCCGACGCAGTTCGCGAACGGGACCGGCAAGCGAATCGACACGGACAACTGGTCGTTCCGCAACTGGCTGTTCAACGCGCCGGAGCCAGACACCGTACTCGGGGGTAACCTCGCGAACTTCGTGGATGGCCGCAAGGCTGCCAAGAGGTTCAGTGGCGAAGAGTACTGGGACCGCTGGCTGACAGTGCCGTATGCGACGAAGAGGATCTGGATCCCGGGACCGTGTGTCCTGCATGTGTCCGCGAACGCAACAGGGACGTGGAACCACAACCTCTCTCCGTACCACGAGCGGGACTCCGACAATGTCCAGCCCGGCGATGACCATGTCTGGGGTGATAAGTTCGACCAGACCAACGAACTCCCTGCGTTCTTCCGGCTCTTCATCGACAGGGATAATGACAAGGAGTGGCGTGGGTTCTCGTGGGAAGTGAACGGTGAGACGTTCTATGCGAACTGGTCTCCGATCCAGGACTACCCTCAAGTTGGCTACGGCGGACCCGGTGAGGCCCCGTTGTCCGGCGAGATGCTCGGGCGTGAGTGGTCTTTCACGAACTCCCCGAGAGGCAAGGCCGAGGTAGCCTCACAGATTTTCGTACCGGTCAAGGGCTGGTACAACATCTCGATGCGGTACAACTCCCGATACGTCCACGGATGGATCAAGGACCTCGGTGCTGGGTTCTACGACTGGATGGAGGAGTTCTGGGTGAAGCCTGCGACGGTAGGTTTCCGCCCTGGGTACATCACTCGTGCCCGATGGGAAAGCTCAGGTATCGGAGCAATCGCCGCCTTCAACCGGACGCAGACACAGTCTGACGACCTCGGGGTTGAGTTTGGCACTTAGAACAGATAGCATGTCGGACGAAGAACTCAGGAATGAGCTTGCAGTTCGCGGTCTCAGGGAGCATGTCTCAGAGGCAGACCTCACAACGATTCTGAATGACCACGGCTATCTCCCTCCACGGGCGAGGTCGTTCCAGTCGGACAGGACAGAAGAAGCAAGGATCGCTACAGCGGTCGAGAGCGTGGAGATTCCGTAATGGCTGGTATCCTTCAAGGGTCAGCGAGCGGCGAGACGTATCAAGCGAACGCCGACTACTGGGCCGACGGCGCATATCAGGCGGACGCCGACGCCGCTGCCACTGATGCCGGAGGTGAGGCTTTCCTCGGGGATCTCCAGGGTGGCGGCAGCATGGGTGGTTCTGCCGGGATCGTCGGTGGCATCATCGGTCTCGCTGTGGGAGCGATCATCGGTATCGTTGACGCGTTCGTCACGAAGGATGCAGTCAAGGCGGACCTCGAGAAGGAGGCTGGGCGACGCCAGAAGCTCGAAGAGGAGCTGTCCGAAGTGATGAACATGCGTGACGAGATCGAGAACAATCTCGCGGCGCTCATGCATCCACTGGAGCAGGGGTTCCGTACGCGAGCGCGTCTTGCTGGTGCTGCCGCTCGCGCCTCAGGAGTCACGGGAGCCCAGAGCATTGCAGTCGGTCTGTTGGCTGAGGAGCAGTACCGGACGCAGATCGGACCGCACCTTCCTGCGATCATGAAGGAGGCTCGCGGCCTCGCACGTGAGCAGGCGTTCGCGGAACTCAAGAAGATCGAAGTGCGTGAAGGTATCCTCCTCGACCGCAGCAGGCTACAGCTTCAGCAGGACATGGCGGCAGCCGAGGGTCGCAGCGCGCTCATTGGCGGGCTCGCGCAGACAGCGGCCGGCATCGGAGTCGGCATTGGCATTGCGGCTGGCGAGCAGGGTGGCGGACAGCAGCAGGGAACGAGTGACGCAGGCCCGCAGCAAGGCTCCCCGGTGGACGACATCTACGGCGAGCAGGGCAGTGCAGCCGGCGAGACTGACCTCGACGGAATCAGTGAGGGTATTGCGTAATGGTCGACAGCCTCAAGCATGGCATGTTCCTCGGCGGGCTCGGACAGGGTCTAGCCGCAGGCACTTCTCAGATGCTCCAGGCCGGACTGACTGTCCGGGACCAGAACATGAAGATGAAGTTGGGTGTCGCTCAGCTCACAGTCCAGATGAAGCGTCTGGCTGAGGAGCGACGGCAGGCCAACTTGACCCACCGGCGCTTCTACGACGGGCTCAAGCACGACGACCTGAAGCAGACCAGGGACCACGCAGCGAACAAGCGCCTACGCCAGATGGCTGACGATGCGGCCATGAACCGTCAGAAGGACCAGCAGACGTTCATGTCCGAGGAGGCCGTCGTAGCTCACACCAGAGCCATGGAGGTTGTCGAAGCTGAGGGGATCGTCAGGCTCGGCGTGGCACAGACGACCGCTGCCCCGAGGCACCGCGCGAACGAGCTTGTCCAGCGCCAGCAGGACTTCGACCTCATCCCGCAGTTGCAGGGCGAGGCTTCGGTCTTCATCAACCAGATGGCGATGGGGCCTGACGGGATGGTCACGCCAGAGTCGTTCGAGCGCCGGGCAGCGGAAAATGGGTTCCTACTCGCGAACGGCCAGGGGGACCCAGCCGCCTACAGTATGGCGCTCTATGAAGAGTTCAATGCTGGTGTACGTGGCACCTACGGGCCGGACACCCCTGCTGGTAGCCCCGCATCCTGGCAGGGGGCCGTGCATGGCGCCGTCCTTGCTGACGCCGCGGGGACAGCAGCACACGTCAAGGCCATGGAGCTTGAGTACCAGAAGACGTTCCTCGTGTTGCCGGCACAGCAAGCTGCCGAGGCTACGCTCTACTCGTTCAGTGGAGAAGCGAAGTTCCCGATGACAATGGACGCCGCTGGCGACGTCTACTACGACGGTGGGAACGCGACGGAGCTTGACGCAGTCCTCGGCGAGTACGGCAAGAAGCTGGCAGAGATTTCCGTGTCACCGACAGGGTCAGCCGCTGACGGGATGACGGTGGAGTCGTGGTTCAAGGACTTCTCGCTAGCCCTCGGCGTCCAGACGGGACTGAACATCACAGACCTCGGGCCAGACCAGCGAAGGAACATGAAGAAGCAGGACCTCCTGGCATTCGAGGGATACTTCAAGAACGTGACAGGGATGAAGTTCCCGACGCCACTGTCTGGCTATGGGGACAGGACTGACCACATCTACAGTTCGATGATGAAGAACTCGTCAGGGCTCGTCAGCAGCGGAGCTGACGGCGCAGGTGACCTGCCAGCAGGAACGTCGGTTCGCGACCAACGACAGTTCGGGACCTTTGCGACCAGGACGAACGGGGCCATCGCCGACTCCAGGATCGCGTTCTCTCGGGCAGCCAAGGTTGGCGACATGAAGGGCATGTTCGAGGAGATCTCGTACTCCACCCGGCAGTACAAGAAGACCCTGGAGCAGATGGACCAGTTCCCGTCGTTCGCCAACGGTCCGAGCATCAAGGGTTCTATGGAGGAGTGGGCAACCATGCTCGATACGATGGCTCAGACGATGCAGATGCGTGGGGCCATCGACGAGTCGGCTGGTCAACAGGTCAACCTCGCCCCTGGCGTCACGACCGAGGACATCGACACGAGCGCGCCAGACCCGACAGAGCAGGCCGCAGCGATCCAGAGGAAGGTCGATGAGAGTGTTGCACTTCGGAAGAAGGAGAAGGCTGATGCCCTCGCGAGGCTCAAGGCTGAACTCGCGGGGCAGACCCCTGAAGACAAGCAAGCTGAGATCGAGGCCTTCGAGCGTTCTCAGCTGGATAGCGAGTAAATGGGCTACGGTAAAAAAGGTCCCGACGACACAGACCGCTCCGGAGTAATCCGGTCGGTTCCGAAGTTCAATCTGGCGAAGGCTCAGGGCGTGACCCCTGGCTCGTTTACGGACGACAAGCCTGCGGACCCGGACTCCCCTTCATGGGAGACGCCGACGTGGGCAGACAGCAAGTCGTTCGACGCCATGTACAAGCGCGGCACTGTCCCGATGAACAACATCCGCGCAGCGTTCGACGCCGGGATGATCGGTCGCAGCGAGATGGAGTACATCCAGTCTGGCGTCGGGACGGAGTCCGGGCCGAACAGGTTTGAGCGCTTCATGCGGTACAAGGACCACCGTGGAGGATTCTGGGGTGGTCTGGAGAACTTCGGTGGAGCGATCACCACAGCATTCGGGGGACGATTCCTCCTCGCCTCCTCTTCGGCAATTCTCGAGGGGCTGAAAGACTCCAGCGGTTCTGCGAGCCTCTCGACTTCTGCCGTGACTGGTGCGCTCGGGGTGATCCGCAAGGCTCTCAATCCTTTCGAGGACATGGAGCTGGACAAGGGCAGGGACTACAAGACGGTAGGCGTCAATGTCGGTGGCTTCGGTCTCGCGTTCTCCCCTGAGGAGTTCAACAGGGCGTGGCATGGGCGGACGTACTGGTCTGAGGTTCTCGGTCGCGGTGGCTGGGACCCAGGCAAAGGGCTGGCATCGGTAGGATTCGCCCGCGGCCTGATCTTCGACGTCATGCTGGACCCAGGGACGTGGGTCACGTTGGGAGTGAAGGCAGTCTCGAAGACCGCAGTCAATGGTGGTTCCAGGGCTGCGAAGATTCTCAGCAAGAACATGGCCGCGAAAGGGATCAAGGGCGCTGACCAGATCCTCAACGGGGGCTCGCTGACGCTCTCCGCACGCGGCGAAGAAATCATGCAGGTTGCTGGTCGTCACCTGATCAACCAGAACAACCACTCCGCGAGGCTTGTCAAAAGAGCCTCCGACGCTGGGTCGGTCAAGGGGTACTGGTGGAACAAGGGGGCCGACGGCGAGTACGCCTTGTCGAGCTTCATCGACGAGGTCTACGCGGCCCACGGCGTCAACGCAGAGACAGTTGCACCTGAGCACATCGCCCGGATGATGCAGAACCCGTCGTTCAAGAACCGCTTCACCGGCTGGGTCATCGAGAACTACGAGCGCTTCGGGACAGAGCATCTCGACCTCATGCGTGGTGGTGCCAGCGACGGAGTGTTCAGCAAGGTCCAGAACGTAGCACGCGGCGACATCTGGACGCCGAGGGGCCTCGCCAGTCGACAGGCGCTCATGCGCGGGCCGATTTCCATGTTCGAGGAGACAGCCGGCTTCCTCGGTCGGACCCGCGGTATCCCAATCGACAACACGCTCGGTGCGCTCAGTCACGGCTTCGGAAACGTCGAGGCCCGTGCTGCTGAGCGCGTAGCGAAGGGCGAGGTCGAGGGGGCGCTGTTGCAGGCGACGAAGCTGCAAGGGTGGACTTCTGGTGTCGCGCACGGAGCGACGGAGAAGGTGAGGAACTTCTTCACTGCCGCGATCGAGCGCGTCCCATTCGAGGACCGCATCGCCCTCCAGGGCTACATGGACACCGCGACGCATCAACAGGCATCGAAGATGCGCGAGATCCAGACGTACTTCTCGAGGGACATTTCGTTCACGAACTCTGTCGGGCACAAGATCACGCGGCAGATTTCGGCGAAGGAGCGGCAGTTCATCTCCCACCACCTCGAGCAGCCGGAGTTGTACAAGCTCCCTGATCACCTCCAAGATGCAGCCGACTGGGCACGTCGCCAGTTCGATGAAATCTTCGAGAACGAGAAGGCATGGGGTATCGCTGGTCAGGAGATGGAAGACTACGTGACGCACATCTACAACGGGAAGGCGCTCGCCCGTAGGATGACCATGCTCAAGGACCTGCGGCAGTCTGGACAGCAGGTGTCGGCGCGGATTGCAGCAGAGTCTGCCCCTGTACACAACCCATTCGCCCTCCACAGGAAGATCGCCACACTGGACGACGCCGTGGAGTGGTTCGGCGCCGACGCCGTGTTCACCGACGTGGGGAACATCCTACACCGGAGGGCTGCTGTAAGCGCCCGACTTGTGGCGAAGCAGGCTGGCCGATACCACATCGTGAGCAAGTACGGGATCGGTGGACTGGCGAGTGGGTTCCTTATGGAGGGTAAGGGGTTCTCCAAGCTCCTACGCTCTGTGGACTACCACCGTAACTATGTCGACCCTGTAAGCAGGGGGCGAGTCACCCCGAGGCAGCTCGACCGCCTCGACGAGACCATGCGTCAGATGGCGAAGATGGATCTCGAGGCCATGGCGAAGCAGGCGAAGGGTCACAAGCGACCACTACCGAAAGGCAAGGGGGCAGAGACTAACGTCGTCCGCAACGACGCTGGCAAGCTGGTCCAGCAGGACTTCATCCCGGCAGGTGATGGGCTCCTCAGGGTCGAGAAGCAGTGGTTCGCAGAGTTCCCTGACAAGGCTACGTTGGTCGACATCAAGGCTGGCAAGTACGCCGACCGTGTCGAGAAGAACCGACGACAGTTGGGCAAGCTCACGCGAGCGATCTATGGGAAGAAGGTCCAGCACCTGACGGATGGTGAGGCGGACTTCCTACTGGAATATCTCAAGGGACACATGAACCCGCAGAACCTGGTGGGTCGTGATGGCAAGCCTCTTCGGAGTAGTTGGCGTGCCAAGGACGCGATGGAGCTCGTGAAGATCGAGTCCGGCGTCATTCGACACCAGGCGATGGGCTTCGGATACCACCCGCTCGACGACATGAGCATGATGCCTCAGCGGCTCCAACAGGCGAGTAGGATCCGTCGTAACGCTGACGAACAGATTAAGCGAGCCACGCTCGAACTCAAGGTCTTCGACAAGATGCAGGAGTTCAGAGAGGCAAGCATTCGCGTGTCGAAGAAGGCGGATGCAGCAGCGAAGGAAGCGGAGTACGTCAAGTTCAACGATGAACTCGTAGCTGGCGAGTGGCTTGACGATCTCGGCGAGGAGCTTTCACGAGCAGAAGCCCGCGAGCAGAACATCAAGAAGGGCGCGCTAGTCCTTCGAGCCAACCAGTTCAGATCGATGGAGGAGATTCTCAATGACATCGCTGCTATCGGAGAGATCATCGAGCACAACGCAATCGCGGCTCTGACTGCAAAGCAGAAGGCTGACTTCGCCTTCAAGAAGATTGTGGAGATGAACAAGGGCAAGTCCCGCGACGAGATCGTTGAGGAGCTTTCTGACGCCCGCCTTCGCTACAAGCAGAACCTCGACCCGACTCGCGACGGTGGACGCCTCGTCCCAATGGCCGACAAGATCGGGTTCGACGAGGCGCGAACTGCACGCTCCATCCTCAAGCGGAGAGGGGTGAAGCCAGAGGGCAAGCTCGACGGCAAGGTTGGCAAGCAGGGTCGCAGGTACAGCGAAGAGCAGATGGCGAGCGTCCTCGATGAGGTGGCTGCGAAGCGTGGTAAGCGAGGTGCGCGGTTTAGTGACATCGAGCGGCGGGCAATCAAGCGACGCGCCGACAGCCTCAAGCGTGATGCCAAGGCTCACAAGTCTCAGGCTAGCCGGCTCAAGGCGCAGGCTGGGCCTGGGGCTGCAAAGGCTGCGAAGCTGGCTGCATCGAAGTTGTCCGCTGTCAAGGCTGCCGCTGTCAAGTTGGTTCGGCGGATCAACGTCGTGAACCGCAAAGAGGCGAAGACCCTGCGCTCGCTCGACAAGAAGATCGAGGACTTCACAGCAAAGGCAGAGCGGACTACTGAGAGGATCATCAAGACTCAGCTCAAGATCCACAAGGTCCGCAAGCGTCCGCTCGGACCTAAGACGCTGAAGCGACTCGGTGAGACTGAGGCTCGTGCGATCAAACTCCTGGAGGCTCAGGAGGCGAAGGTCGCTGACTTCACGAAGCTCAGTGAGGACGCGTCGAAGGCTGCTGACGACCTGCGCGCCGCCATTGGCAAGGAGGTAAAGGAGAACGGCGAGCGACTCGGGAAGCTGCGTGCTGAGGATGCTGAGGCTGCGATCAAGGCTGGCAAGGTGACGAGGGCTAACGAGCTTATCGATCTGGCGAAGCTCAAGGAGGCGAAGGCTGGCCCGCTCGACACCCGTGTCGGCAAGATTAGGGAGCAGCAAGAGCTTCTCGGCGAGGACATCTCCGGCGTTCACATGATCCCCAAGTCCCTGGTGGACACCGTGAACAACATGCTCGAGTCTGGGTTCGACATGTCGAACAAGTGGCATCGAGGACTCAAGGCGTACCAGAAGTTCCAGAAGATCTGGAAGACGCCACTGACCATCCCGTTCCCCGAGCATCACTTCCGCAACTCCCTGACGAACATCGGGCTCACCGCAACTCACATCGGGCTTCGGATGCTCGACCCGAGGATCTGGCGCTCGGCGGCCAACGTGACTGGGTACCTCCTATTCAAGGTCGGCGCCAACACCTACGGGTCGAAGAAGCGCCTTCTCCCGAAGGGCGCAGTGAGGGGACTCGACAAGCTGGCAGCAAGGGCGAAGAAGGACTGGGAGAAGATCACGGTAACAACCATCGACGGCGTCGAGTTGACCGTGGCAGAGATCGCGATGGAAGCGCTCCGACGCGGTATCAACCATGGCTTCGTCCACTCGGAGCTAGGCTTCAGTCCGTTCCAGCATTTCGACAAGGCCGCGGAGGGGACGCTGACACCTGCCCTCGGGTTCGTGTGGGACATGATGAAGGGGGCAGGCGCGCGTGGGCTCGGGACGATCAAGAAGGGGGCCGTGGCGACTGAGACGGTCTTCGATGTTCCCTTCCGTATGGCACTCTTCACCGACGAGGTGCTGCAAGGGAAGTCTTATGCTGAGGCTGCCGAGACTGTGCGGCGACAGCTGAACGACTGGACTCGCCTCGGAAAGAAGGAACAGCGATACATGCGGACTGCGGTCCCGTTCTACTCGTGGTTCCAGTTCAGCCTCGAGCGTGCGTTCAAGGACATGATCGCCACCCCCGGCCGGTTCGTACTCCCGTTCAAGACGACCCAGGCTGCGCAGAACGTCCTGATGGACAGCGAGCCGCCGCCGGATTACGAGCCGAAGTTCATGTCACAGAGGCTGGGTATCTGGTCGGCGCCGAACGAGAACGGCTACTACAGTAAGCTGGTCGGGTTTGGACTCAACCAAGAGGAGGCTTACAGACAGGTGGCAGCCATGACAGACTTCGCGAGGATCATCGCTCACGAGGGTATTGGGCTGGTCAGCAAGGACGCGGCTTTCGGGTTTGCACCCCCTCCACGGGCAGATGAGGCTGGCCTTCGAGTTCTCGCTCAGATGGACTTCATGACGAAGAGCACCATCGAGATGATGCACGGTAAGCAGTTCTTCGACGGCTCCGTGACAGGTACACAGTCTGAGCTTCTTCAATCCGGTCGTTCGAGGCTGGAACAGGGTAAGGGCTGGGAGGACATCGACAAGGGCTTCGTGCACGGGGCGAAGAACGTCGGTGTGATCGGCGCGGTCGTTCAGGGAGCCGGGGGAACATGGCTCAAGGAGTGGTTGGAGTTCAAGAACGACGAGAGCAGCCCTGGTGGGGCAAGGGTGTCCGCGAAGAAGCGATGGATCCTCGGGCAGACCCCGATCAGCCGCTTCCTCTCAGGGTACGAGCGCAGTGTCAAGCGCAAGCGACCGGGCGAGGTCAACTACCTCAAGGTGGCGCTGCATACCCTGGGTATGAGCATCTACAAGTTTCACCCCCAGGAGGGTAAGTATTACAGGGACCGTGCGAGGATCAAGGCAGTTGCGAACATGTTCCGACAGGGGCACATCATCGAGCAGGGTTCGTGGTACTACACGACTGGGTTCATGGACGACCCTGAGGATCAGGCGGTGATCAACGCGCTGAAGAGGATCGAGAACGACATCAAGGATAGCGAGAACCAGTAGACAGAGTAACGCCCCGGCTACCTCACGGTGACCGGGGCGTTACTCTGTCTACTACGCCTCTTCGTTGAAGTCTGTGCCGTCGCTCACCTCTTCGTTCACCTCGACGTCGAGAAGGTCGCTGATCCCGATCTTCGTCTCGTAGAGGACCTTAAGGAGGTCCTTGTCGAGCGCGTCGTCTACGTCTTCGATCTCATCCTGAATCCGATCTTCGAACTTCTCTTCGATCTCAGCCAGGACGCCGGAGATCATATCTCTATCAGCGTCGGTGAACGTGAGGGTAATCGTGAGGGTTCCGTTTACGAGGGTCATTTCTGCTTCCATCCTTCGAGCAGTTCCGCTGCTCGTGTCTCCGAGAGGCTGTCGCCCTTCGGTCGTGTTTGGGTTACTCCGGTCAGTGCTCTGTCTACCTGTACTGTCTGCTGGTCCTCAGTCATCAGACGTTTGTGAAGTTTACCACCGAACAGGTGGTTACCTGCGCTTCCCTCGCGTCCCCACTGGTTCGATGCCCCAGGTTTAGAGGGTGAGGGTGGCGGTTCTACAGATACGAAATCGGTGAACATCTTCGTGCGCTTGATCTCCAGCCCTACGATCCTGATCAGGTGATCCCCAGTACGACTACGGCGCGCAAAGCTCATACCCTTTGCGAACCTCTCAGTCATGTCGGGATGCTCGGCGAGGTACGCAGCGATGACCTCAGGTGGACTGTGGGGAGTGACACGCTGGGCTATAGCGGGGGCCGCCACGGGCGCCAGCACCGGATCTGTAGTGGCCAGGATGCTGCTTTCCAGCGCTTGTGCGGCCTGCCGGAAGCGTTCGCCCGGCGCCACGGCTTCAGGGGCCTTCACAGGGGCTAGCGGCTTAGACGGGCTGCTAGGGGCCTTCAGCGCAGCATCAGCGGTTTTGGTGAGCGGCCCTTCCAGCCGGTAGGACTCCCCATCAAACGCGATGATGATCACCGGTCGTCCTGCGATCAGCTTGAGTGACTCGACCTCGACCTCGATGACAGATCCTTCGGCGACAATCACGGCTTGCACCCGGACTTGCTCGCGCGTCGGTAAGCCATAGCGTCGACCGCATCGTCGCTGAGTGCGGGGTACTTGGCGAACGATTCGTCCTGCGGGATGTAGCCGGCGTCGATCAACTGCTGCCACTGCTCCTGCGTCCTGCGTGACGCTTGGAACTGGTCGCGAGTGGTCTCGATCTCACCGGCTCCGTTGATGTCTGTGATGAACTCACGGGGCCAGCCTGCGGTTCGGATTGAGTACTTCAGTGCTTCGCTCATATGACTCTCGAGTTCCAGTGGATGATGTTCTTGAGTCCTGCTGGGTATTCCACCTTTACCCATAGCTCACGTTTTCTGTTACCTTTTGTCCCCATAGAGTTGGTTGGGATGATCCAGCAGACACCCGGTTGCATCTTCTCAAACATCATCCCGACTGCGACTGCTCCTGCTCGTTCAGCCTTCCTGAGCCACGCCACCTGGAGGCGACTGAACTGACCACCGTTGTACTTCACCTCTATGCAGACGATGCGACCGTTCACGATCCCCATGATGTCAGGCAGTCCGCTCTCACCGAACTCGGAGCCGGCATTCTTCCACCAGACGGAGCCGGGGAGGACGATGGAGAGGTCGGACTTCAGCTTCCTACTGACGAGGGACTCACCCTGCGGTTTCTTCTTGCTGGTCGCGGACTTACGGGCACGGTCCTGAGGCGTGGGACCCCGGTACTTCGGTCCACCCGTCTTCTCCCATGGCTTATGAGGCATATGGAATTCCAGCAATTCTCCATCGCCCATGGGGTACGAGTTGGTAGTTCACGAATATACCGTGATGGAAGCTCATGCACCAGCGCGCCCCACTCCCGGTGACCTGACCGACGTAGGTGGCCTTGAACTTTGGGAACTGGTCGCCGTCAAAGAGTGGGCCAGGGGACGCAGAGACTGTGACGAGGCTGCCCCTGTAAGGGACTTCCATATATGTTTTACCTGACATCATGCACGGCTTGTCACGCGCGCCGTGTCGACGGAACCTGTCGTCGTTGTAGACCTGGATGTTGCGCCGACAGAGGTGACACATCATTTGAACATTCCAGTCTGACGCTTCTGCGACGACACCTTGAGCTTGAAGTTGCTCACGATAGTTTCCTCCACATCGCCACGCCCGGAAGTTCCACCAGACGCGGAGTATTTGACAGTATACGTGTCGAACCAGAAGCTCTCTACGGGAAGCCAGTTCTTGTATGCCTTCATGGCAGGCGGTGAGTTCGTCATCAGGACGAGGTTGCCAGCCTCGTTAATCTCCTCCATGAGCCCAGCGAGGTCACGGTGCCACTCGTCTGGGAAGTCGTCGGCGTAGCCAGCCGTCTGAAAGTACGGCGGGTCGAGGTAGAAGAACACCTTGCCAGAGGAGAGCTTCTTGTTGTACCGCTTGATCAGGACTCTGAAGTCGAGGTTCTCGATATATACACCGCCGTCTGACAGTCGAGCGGCACAGGCCACCAGTAGATCCTGATCGATCCGAGTCGGAGGTGACGCCGCAGATCCACCGAAGGACGACCAGGGCTTTCCGTTGAAACTAAACCGAATGAGAGATCCGAACATGACGGCGCGCTCCCATGGGGTACGAGTACCGTCTTGCCTTTGAAAAAGCCTATGAAGGGCGCGGCTCGCAGGCACTGAGTTACAAGCTGCGGCGAGCTGCTCAGGCCATTGTGTTGATACCCGCCAGAAGTTGACAAGCTCATTGTAGAAGTCATTTACTACCTCGATCTTTGAAGGGGCCTTTGCGAAGAAGGGCTTGAGACTCCCACCGAAAGCCTCCACGTAGGTGTGGTGCTCAGGATACCACGAGATGAGGTCCTTGAGCATCTTGCTCTTGCCGCCCATCCAGCGGATAGGGCTGTCCCCGGGAGGTGGCGACTTGCTGCCGTCACCCTCGTGGCGCTGAACCCAGCCCATGGCGTCGAGGATCCAGTGGGGCTCGTCGCCGAACTGCAAGCCAGGGGCGTCGATAGCCATGACTGTGTCGTCACCGAGGGGCGGGACGAACTTCGTCTCATCGTTCGGCTGGTGACCGCCGACCTTGCTGGCGGTCATCTTGTCCACCTCTTCGTCGAGGTGCACCTGACGGGAAGAGATGTTCCGTCGGCGCCAGCATTCCTGCTGGTTCTTGAGCCCGTCGTACTGGATGATCCCATCCGTTACGAGTTCCCTAACCTTCGGCATCACGAAGATGCCAGGGACTAGGCAGGCTGACGCTATCTCAGCGAGCGTATACCGCTCACCGTCTGACAGCAGGTCTGTGATCTGATTCTTCACTTGACGTCCAGGCAGCGGGTACAGACGTACCCTTTGTTTTTGACGGGGACCATGCTCAGGACACCGTAGTCCTGCTCACAGGCAAGGCAGGTCGCGACACGGCGAACCCGACGGATGGGGTCGATGAGTTCAAGCTCACCTTCTAGGGTTTCGATTCTCTCGACCAACTTGATGAAGTCCCCGAGCATGATCTCAACCGTCATGAACGTCGCGTACGGAGACGTGACGCCCTCGGGGAATGTACGGCGACGGACCTTGAAGTTGTCCGAGCCGAGTACGTCAGGGATTTTCTTGCTACACTTCTTGTGTGTAACGGTCCCCCGGACGCTGGTGTCTTTAAAGCTCATTGATGTACTCCCCCAAGAAGTTCTTGAACCCCTGAGTCTTGATCCAGCCGGCACGGTGTTTCTTGATGCATTTGCTCGTCATCGTGAGGTTCCGCATGAAGTCCCGTCGGTTGCTCTTACCGTCCACCATGGTGTCCAGCATGTCGTTGTTGAAGGAGTCGTTGTCGTTGAGATAACGGACAACCTCCGGCCCGAGCAGCTTCATGTACCTGCGAAGGTCCGGGCTGTCCACGTCTTCGTTCTTAACAAACTTGCTATACCCGAACTGGTCGTTGCCGTAGATACTGCGGAGGAAGTCGGCAGCCACGTCGACGTGGTGCTTGTTCACAACGATCTTGCCTTGTCGCTGTGAGTAGCACAGTGCCGCAATAGCGGACGCCAGACGGGCCAGCTTCCACCGTGCCTCAGAGGCTGTGAGTAGAACGAGTTCCTTGAACTGGTGGCTCAGGTCGCTGGACACGTCGAGCACATGGTTGGCGACCTCACCGATGATCTCAGGTCGCTGGCGCCACGCCCACCTCACATGCTCTGCGGCAATGTCAGTAGTGTATGGTGACGGCGTCTCGTCTGGGAGCTTGTTATACACCTCGGGGCTGTCCGGCCTGTACACACCAATGGCGAACTCGTACCGCGCCACGTCCTGCGGAGCCTTGAGCAGCTCGTTGATCGCGAACATGGTGGACGAGTAGGATCTCATCCGTCGGTTTCCGAGTGGGTTGGAAGCCATGAGCATACGGAGGCGTGAAGAAGCCTGACGTACGCCTCCCGCAATGACTCTAGATGCAACACCGTCACTTCGGATACTGGTGAGCTGGGAAAACACTCCGGACCGTACAATGTCATCAATTTCGTCCATGAAGACAAAGCCGCCGTCCTGGCTCGGAAGAACTCCCCACGTGAAGAATTTCTTGGAACCATGTTCTCCAGATCCACCCACAAGCCCAGCAAAAGTCGCTCCTTCGCACTGGACGAACCTGCCTGCCTTGAAGTGTCCAAGCATAGTTTTGCTAACAGACGTTTTGCCTGCTCGAGTATCTCCAATGAGTAGAACCTCGGCTGAAATTTTCTCATTGATCCTCCCGAAGAGCTTGAACCTGATCGGCATGAACCACAGCAAGAGGCTACCCAAGATGAGTGGCTTCTGCTCGTAGATGTGAGTGATCCGCTCCTCGAACTCGTCAGCGTACCATGCTATACGAGTGACGATGTCACGCTTTGATGCGTTACTGCCTGGGACGGTGGTAAGGAACCCTTCGGACTTTGCGGACACCTTCTGCGTCTCGAAGGACCGGCTCACTGGCTGGAGCTTCCTGAGAACCATGGTGGCCCTGCTGTCCGTGGGGTCTGCGATGATCTTTCCGAAGCACTGAGCCGGCTCGTTCTCTGGGATGTTCCCCTTGTCAACGTAGTACACCTTCTGGACGAACCACTGTCCCTGATCAGCCTCGTTCCAGTCGTTGATGATGTCAACGTCCTTGACGATTCCGATCTCGGCAATGCGACTACTCTTGAACGTAGCTTCGGGGTGCGGACAGCGTTCGGGGATACCAGCCACCTGCTCCAACAGGTACTTCGTCTGCTTCCTCGGTCCCTTCATTCGGATCTCGATGAGGTCCTCAGCAGGCACTACAGCAGACATCTCGAACCCGACACCAGCAAGCCCACACTTCCCGCAGGAGGGCATGGGCTCAACGAATCCCTTGTTGCATTTGATCTTCATCTCAGAGGGGACGAAGAAAGGCGTCTCGCCGGAGCCTGCCACGATGGCTCGGAACTGTACTTCCTGGCCTACAAGGTCCGCTTCTCGTAGGTCCTTGAACCGGATCACCTTCGACTTGCGTCGCGACTCGTCCTTTACCACTGTGCGTGGGAGGGCCATCCAGTCGTCGAACACGAAACCCTTTGACCTGTAGTAGTCGTTTACGTCACCTTCAGGGAGGTGGATGATTCGTACCCTGCGTGCGTACTTAGCCAGCTCCTTAGCCAGCTTCGTTGCTCCCGCCACACCAGCAGCGTCCGCATCCATGGCGATCTCAACGTCCAGGCCGGTGAAGCGCCGGAGCCACTTGACCGTGAACCCACCCTCGGCACCAGTGAACGTCACCGCAGCGACCTTGTTCTGGTTGAGGAAGATAGCCTTTAGCTCACCGCCAGTGATCGTGGTCCAGTAGGTGTCGTCGGTACGCGCCTCATCGAGGGACATCTTCTCACGGCCTAGTACCTGGGATGGGTAGAGGGTGAGGCTGTTGTGTCCTCGGATGCCAATGACCTTGCCGCCTTGCTTACGGGGCTTCGCAGACCGGCACAGCTTTGAACCGAAGTACGCTTTCCAATCCTCTGGGTTGTCAGGACGAGCGGACTGCATCTTGAAGTTGGGGCTGGCGAGCGTGTCCTTACCGGCAGGTGTCCCCTGGATCCACACGCAGTGGGCTCGCATGATGTCATGCTTGCGGATCCCGCACAGTTTGTTCTTGTGGTAGATGGGGATCCACAGTCGGTAGGTCCCGTTGTCGAACCCGAGCTTGAAGCGCGACACAGACTCAAGCGTCACACCGTAGTGCTTTGCCAGATGACCAAGCACCTTCTCGTTCGTGAGGATATTCTTCTGAGCGATGTGCAGGTCCCGAAGGATACGCTTGTCTTTGATCTCGAGGGTGGTGCCGCGCTTGCCTGCCTCCTTAGCAGTGCGGGCCGGGGTGAGGGCTGGATCGCCTACCCATTCGGCAATCGACCTGAGGGCCATGCCGAAACCCATGTTCTTCACCTTCATCCAGGCTGTGAACACGTCGCCAGACTCGGCACATGAGCCGGCGTGGCACTTCCACCCTCCATGCTCCTTCGACACTGACATGCTTGGAGACTTGTCGTCGTGGAAGGGGCACTTGTACTGGATGGAAGTGCCGGAGTTTGCACCCTTGCCGAAGAGGTGGTCGTAGTAGACCTTCAACTGGGCTAGGATGGATCCTTTAAGGAGGTCCTTATTGATGCGGTGAGCGGTCGGATCATTTGTTCTGCCCACTGAGGAATGAGGAAGGGGCTTGGGAGGAGCAGTACCTTTCGCCCATTGTGGGACGCCAGGAGGCCGTACGCCAGGTGTTGGTACGGACCCTCGACCGGCCAGTGCCATCTGAGGACTGGCTTTGCTCCCCAGCCATGTTGGAATTGGAGGAGGACTTCCATTCCTATCCCCACCCACATGTCCGCTTCCGTTAGTTCCTCCAGCAAAAGGAGGGAGCACGCTCGCCTCGCTTCGACTACGTCCAGGGACCGGGGGCCTCCCCGTTGGATTACCGTCTGCTTCGTTTCCAGCGGCACTAACGGACACTTCAGCATCGTCGTGCTGTACAACTGGTGTGGCCCAAGGAGGTCTAAGAGCTTCCATACCGCTTCGTCTTCATCCGTCTCAGGTGCTGCGTAGGGGAGGTTGAACGCTCCGTACCGAGGGCGTCCAGGCTTCTGGCGCGCTTCGATCAGTCCGACTCGAACTCCGCTTCCAGTACCTCCTGCTCTTCCTCGCCACCCTCCGGTGGGCTGAGGGTTCTCAACACCTGAACAGGGACAGAT
>Ga0208299_1001306_pt1 | contig 18948 bp, 33 predicted proteins | sample 15_taG_FD_184089 | JGI IMG/M metagenome (GOLD analysis project Ga0208299, IMG submission 184089) | Marine viral communities from the Subarctic Pacific Ocean - 15_ETSP_OMZ_AT15312 metaG (SPAdes) (version 2) | ecosystem: Environmental > Aquatic > Marine > Oceanic | place: Pacific Ocean | collected...
ATGGGCTACTTCACGCTGCGTGCGATGGCGCGTCCCGAGGTGGAGTCGGTGGACGTGTACGAGATCGACCAGCGCGTCATCGACTTCTTCACGGCCACCTTCAAGGACCGCGAGGGCTTCGACAAGGTCCGGTTCCACCTGGGCGACTACCGCGACACCTACATCGATCAGGACCACGACTTCCTGTTCATGGACCCGTACCCGACCCTGCTGGGCGACGATGTCCCCGAGTCGGTCGAGTGGGTGCTCGACAACAACTACGTCAGCGACCTGATGTTCTGGGGCCGTGAGAAGGTGCTCTACGCGGCGCTGCTGCACGCCCGTGACGGCGAGACGTTCCCGCCGCTGCTCGACGGCAACACCCACCAGTTCTTCTCGACGTGGATGGCTACGGAGATGGACGGGGTGCCCGGCACCAAGCTCGCCAACATGGCCGACCGCGTGGTGGACGCGGAGTACGTCGAGGCCGTCAGCGCGCCGTTCCACGACCGCGGGATGGCGGTCTGATGGCGGGCGGGCGCAAGGGTGGCCGGATGACCAAGGCCGAGATGCAGGAGATCCTGCACGCCGCGCAAGAAGCTCTGCGGGACGCCGAGAAGGAGAACACGGCGCTCCGGGGACAAATCGCGGCGCTGACGCCCCACGCCGAGAAGGGCGAGCGTGCCCTGAAGGCGAACGCCACGCTGATCACCGGGGTGCGGAAGGCGTACCGCTTTGTCTCCCACGCCTTGACCAAGGGCAACGCGATGGAGGGCCTGAGCATGGCTCTCGCGGCCCTGGAGCCCATCGCGAACGACGACACCCTCGTCGCGGACGATGGGTAAGCCGCCGCCGCCCAAGGTCGCCCGCGCCTACCGGGCGAACTGTGAGACAATCAAGTGGCGCGAGTGCCGGGTACGCTGGGGCCGCGGGTGGTGCGATGGCCGGATGCGGGACCGAGTGTTCACCGTGACCGAGGCCGAGGGCCGCGCGCACTCCAAGCGGATCTACGGCATGGAGATCCCCGACACCCAGTGGGTCGGGGTGATGATCTACAGCGACAGCTACCGCCTCGTGCCGCTCTCGATGGTACGGCAGAAGGAGACAAACCCATGAGCTTCCCCACCGGACCCGGCCGCAGCCCCGACGAGATCGGCACCGACATGCCCTCCATGCGCTCCGAGGAGACAAAGCTGTGGGTGGAGGTCGGCTCCGACCGCACGGGCACGACCTACCGGGCCGCGGTGCCGGGCGGCTGGCTCTACCGCCACAACGGCGGCAGCGGGCACAACAGCAGCAGCGCGATGACGTTTGTCCCCTCCCCGGACAACCCGGTGAGCCCGCAGGACGCCACCGTCCTGCTGACCATGCTGAACACCCTGATGGCGCGGAAGACCAGTCCGGCCATCCACCACGTCCTGGCCGAGTACCCCGAGGCAGTCCTCAACCTGTCTGTGGACACGGTGCATCGGGCGGTCAAGGCCCTGGACGCGCTCGCGCGCACCCTCTGATGGGCTGGAAGCGCAGGAGCCGCGGGCACCGCCGGAAGCCGCCCATCCGCAAGACGGTGCGGCACTCGCGCAAGCACCACGACGGCATCGAGATCACACGCCACGCGCGCCGTCGCTACGCCGAGCGGATCGGCCAACTCTCGCACTACCAGACGACCATGGCGATTGTCTCCGGCGTCGAGAGCGGCGTGCAGATCCCCTACCGCCTGGGGCAGACCCTGTGGAGCCCGCGGGGGAGCGACAGCCCCAACGCCAACCACCGCCGGGTGCGGTTCATCCTGGGCGGGGCCGCGGTCTACGTGCTGCGGGGCAAGAGCACCGTCATCACCGTCATCGACGTGGACGCCGAGGTCCTGGCCCAGGCGTTCGTCTGGCTGATCACCGGCCAGTGGCTCCCCGTAGAAGTCGGGGCGTCCCCGGGTATGTCCGTCGCGGAGGACAAGCTGTGCAGCGACTGAAGCGATGGTGGAACGGCCGACATGCGCGCCGCGAGAACGCACGTCGTGAGCGGTTTGTCTCCTACGCACTGAGCATCGTGAAGAACTGCCACCCCCGGAACTTCACCCTCCTCTGGAAGGACGGGGGCCTCTTGGGTAGCGTCGATGGACCCCAGGGCACCCTGCACCGGGACGGCTTCACCGCCAAATGGCGGTTCACCCGCACGCAGATCGGCTGGCAAGGTACGATGCGGTGTGGCGAGGTGGCCGCAGACGGCACCATCGTGATGTTCGTCACCTACGACCTGCGCTACGCCGACGCGGGCGCACTCTACATCCTGCGGAGGACGACATGATCGACGAAACCCTCACCCGACTGCGCGCCATGCCCCTCGCTGACGCTGAGATCCTGCTGGTCTACGGCAAGCCTACGCGGGAGCACATGCAGCAGATCAAGGCCGTGCTGAACGACCGGGGCTTCAACGATCTGCTCCTGATCCGCTGTGACGAGGGCATGGACCTGAGCACCGTCAACGCGGGCTGGATGAACGCCCACGGGTGGGCCCGGAAGGAGACATTGGGCACGCTGTTCGCGGACAGCGAGGTCGTGGTCACGCGCGCGATCCAGGCGTTCCCCGCGTGGGCCGAGGGCCACGCGGGCGACAGCGCGTGGCGGATGACTGCGACCCAGGTCCTGAACGGCTACCGCGCCTACAACGGCCGAGAGGAGCCGGTGTGTCTGGAGGAGTCGGAGGGCGCGCACCATGACGCCGCGATCCGCGCGGCGGGCTACGCGCCCGTGGCCCACATCAAGCTGCTCGCGGCGCTGATGACCGGGGCGGTGAAGCATGTGAACAAGGGCCGGTGCCCCCATCCCGCGATGACCCACCTCCGCGACCCGGACTGCCCGGCGTGCGGGATCCAGGGGAAGATCGGCTACCTGCTCACGGCTCTGTCGGAGGAGGAGTGACCTCTTCCGCGGGCGGTGGTTCGGCCACCTCCGCGGCTTCCGGTGGAGCAGCGTTTGTCTCCTCCACCGCTGCCTCTTCTGCCGCGGCTGCTGCCGCTTCCGCCTCCAAGGCGGCAAGGAGGGCCTCCAGTTCGGCGGCGACCCGGGCAGCTTCCTCCGTCTGAGCCTTCATGGCCGCGTCGGAGGCTTCCTGCGTGGTGTCCTGGGCGAGTGCCCCGCAGAGCAGGAGCGCGATCACCGCTTCACCGGGTGGTGGATGTCCATGATCTTTCCCACGGTGTCGAGCCCGGCGTTGTGCCGTTCCGCCTGGAGCCGGAGTTCAGCGACCTCCCGGGACAGCACGGAAACCTCCGTTTCCAGGCCCTGGACGTAGTCCCAGGCTCCCCAGAGGACAGCCGCGAGGGGGATGGACAGCTTCCCGCCCTTCACCGTGGCCTGCTTGATCACTTCGGCGTTGATCGACATCAAGGGTTAGTGTACCCCCTGTTGCGTGTTGACGCTCACCAGGAAGGTGGGCAGGCTACAGTGGAGGCACCGGGTGAGCGACGACGTGACACCGAAAAGCCTCCTCAACGAGATCAAGCTACTCCTGGGGGAGGAGTTGAAGGCCGTTCGCGACTCCATCCACGCCATCGAACTGGCGTTCTCCGACCTCAAGGGGTCGATGGTGGACAAGTCCGAGGTCGCGGACTTGGACAAGCGCATGTCCAAGCTGGAGAACGCCATCGCCGCGCAGGCGGCGTCGCTCAAGGTCTGGGTCGTCATCCTGGGCCTGACCGCCAGCGCCATCGCATCCGTCGTCGTCAACCTCTTCACGGGGGCCCTGCAATAGGGGGACAAACACGGCGGAGAAGGAGTCGGCCGCGGGTATGAGCCCCCCGACACCCCTTGCACCTGCTATTGTCCCCTGGAAAGCATGGACCCCATCGAGACGATCATCGCGCTGAAGCTCGCAGCCCAGGAAGGAAACTGGGCCGCGGTGGGCACGATTGTCTCCGCGTTGGAAGACCTGTTCGGGGCGCAGGATGTCGAGGAGTTCCTGGCCCTGACCGGGTGCCAGGACGCTGACGAGGTGGCATGGCGCTTCATCGAGGAGGACGCAGGTGACGAGCCTACGCTGGCCCCCTACGACAGCGGCGTGACCCTCACCCCCGATGACTTCCCGTTCCTGTGGCGTTGCGAGGCCGCGAACGGGTAGCTACAGCGAGATCCACACTGCATGGAGGCACCGTGGGCCAGAAGAAGAACATCCCCCGACAGATCCGTGACCGCAAGGCCCTCAAGGAGCGCCGCGCGCGTTCCGCGCTGGAGGGCCTGATGGTGGCCCTCGTCGATGGCGACGAGGGAGCGATCCTCGCCGCGATGGAGCAGGCGAACACCGCACTGGGCAAGCTCGCGGTCTGGGACGACTTCCGCGAGTTGCCGGTCAACGACAACCTCAAGCGGGACATCAACGCGGTCGGCGGCGACGTGCCGGACGCCGTGTACCTGAACAGCATCTACGAGGTCTGGTGCTACCGGGAGCCCCTCCACGGGGACTACGGCGACGGACCCGCGCCGATGATCGCGCACCTGTCGATCAAGCGCCGCGACAAGCAGCCGATCGACTTCAACCACTGGCGCGAGTTGCAGCGGATCAAGGACGCGATCTGCGGCCCCTCCGCGGAGGCGGTGGAGTTGTTCCCGTCGCAGCGGCGGCTCGTGGACACGTCGAACCAGTACCACCTCTACGTGCAGCCCCCGGGCGCTTGGTGGCCGGTGGGCTACATCGAGCGCGCCGTGTCGAGCGTGTCCGCGATCAAGAACGCGAACGGCGGCGTGGGGCGGCAACGGCCGGTGCCCGAGAAGCTCCGCCCGCCCGATGACGCGGCCAACCAGCCCGTCGTCGAGGAGGCCGTCGCCCAGATGCTCCAGGGCAACCGAGTCGTCATCCCCGGGGCCAGCAAGATCGCGCTGATCACCATCGGCAAGGGCAAGGCCGTCCACCGGGTCAAGGCGTGGGAGACGGACGCCGGAGACAATCCGACCGAGGTCTACTGCGGCAAGCCCGTGGGGGACTGGCACGCCATCGGAGACGCCGACCTCGACCGCAAGCCCTGCGGCAACTGTGGCAAGGCCCAGGCGCGCGAGGTGGTGGTGTGAAGCCGTTTGTCTCTGGGGCGGGGTGGAAGCTCTACCACGGCGACATGGTCCGGGTGCTTGCCACCTTCCCGCCGGACTACTTCGACGCCATCGTGACCGACCCGCCGTACCTCCTGGCGTTCATGGGCTCCGACTGGGACAGCGTCCCCGGCGGCGACCCCCAGAAGATGCAGGAGCAGTTCCGGCGGTGGTTCACGGCGGCGCTCCGGGTGTTGAAGCCCGGGGGCCACATCCTGGCGTTCGGCGGGACGCGGACCTACCACCGGCTGGCGGCGGGCATCGAGGACGCCGGGGCGGAGATCCGCGACAGCATCCACTGGCTCTACGGCAGCGGCTTCCCCAAGAGCTACAACGTGTCGAAGGCGATCGACGCGGCGGCGGGTGCGGAGCGGGAGATCGTCGGCGTGTCGTCGGTCACGGGCGTCAGGAACGATAAGTGGTCGGCTGGGGCCGGTCTTCCGGGCCAGACGGCGCCCGTGAATCACATCACCGCCCCCGCGACCCCCGAAGCCGCCCGCTGGTCCGGCTGGGGTACGGCGCTGGCGCCTGGACACGAGCCCATCGTGCTCGCCCGGAAGCCGTTCAAGGGGACAATCGCCGGAAACGTGCGCCTCCGCGGCACTGGGGTCATCAACATCGACGGGTGTCGGGAGGCCAGCGGGCCCTCGCAAGGCGGAGCAACCTCTGGCCGCTGGCCCGCCAACGTCGTCCTCACGCACTCCGCCGACTGCCGCCAAGTCGGCTCGCGCTCCGTGGCGTCGAGTTGCAAGGCCGAGCACGTAGGCATGGGCCGCGAGGGGCAGCACACCAACGGGATCTACGGAGCCAAGGCCAGCAAGGTGACCAGCGGATACGCCGACGCTGATGGTACGGAGACAATCGCCGCCTGGGAGTGTGCTGACGATTGTCCGGTCGCAGGGCTGGAGGCCCAGCAGAACGGGGCTTCCCGGTTCTTCCCTGTGACGGCGTGGCATGCGGACTACGACTTGCCGTTCATGTACCAGAGCAAGCCCGCCCGGAGCGAGAGGGGCAAAGGCTTGAAGCATTTGTCTCCGACCGCCGGACATGACGCCGTGAAGCGCAAGGCCGGGACCGCCGGGCTGGACAACCCGCGGGCCGGTGCAGGCCGGACGGCGTCCACCGTCGCGAACTTTCATCCCACGGTGAAGCCCTTGGACCTGATGCGCTGGTGCGTCAGGCTCGTTTGTCCCCGTGGAGGCCGTGTCCTCGACCCGTTCGCGGGCTCCGGCACCACCCTGGCGGCTGGCCTCATGGAAGGGATGCACGTCACGGGCATCGAGTTGACCGAGGAGTACCTGCCGTTGATCGAGGGGCGCTGCAACGCCTGGGACTCGCTACAGGGTAGGCTCCTCCGAACTGCGGACACCGCCGCATCCCCTGGACCCCCGGAGATCCCATGATCCTCGTTTGTCTCCTGTCCTGCGCGACCTTGCAACACAGCGTCGTGCGCGACGCCCCCACCTACACCGTCGAGATCCTCGCCACGCTCCAACGGCAGGAAGACGCCGCCGACGCGCTGCGCGATGCCGCGAGCTACGCCCGGGAGAACGGCGACGTGGAGCGCTGCATCCTGTACGCGGAGCCCGCGCTGATGATCGACGCCTACGCGCGGTCGCAGGCATACCGGGCCCTGTGGCTCGCGGACCTGCCCTACCCCAACCCGGACGGCTCGCTGCCGGAGCCCGGCGAGGAGCAGCCCGATCCGGGCCCCAGCGCCGCCTTGGAACCGGTGACGGTGCTGTGCCCGGACGAGGACGAGGTCCTGATCGAGGACCCCATCGAGCAGCCCACCCCGGACGAGGAGTCCCCTGATGTCCCGTGAACTGACCGCCGTCGCTGATGCCGTCGCAGAAGCCGTCAAGGACCACCTCCCGCAGATCGCCGCGTCGGCCATCCGCGAGATCGAGGCCGACAACCCCTTGGCGCAGGCCGCGCTCGACATCGCCGCGGGCTACGTCGAGAAGAACGGGCCGGACATGATCGACGAGTTCACCGACGACCTGCTGAAGCTGATCGACGGCGACGCCTCCGCGGCCTTCCGCCTCGCCCAGCAGGGCGACGCCGGGGCGCTGTCCAAGCTCACCGAGGCGATGCAGTCCGCGGAGGCCGAGCACAAGGCCAACGCGAGCAAGCTCGCCCGCGACCTGGGCAAGGTGATCAAGCCGCTCGCCAAGCTCACCGGCAAGATGCTCCTGGGCGTCCTCGCATGATCAGCACGCGCGACCTGCCCAACGCTCCGCTCACGGGTGTCCCCGGCGATGCCGAGGCGGTGCTGATTCTGGGGGACAATCACCTGATCGGTGGTGCGGTGGTGTCAGACGGCATCCTGACCGGGTGCTGGTCGGTGAGCGACTTCCAGTCGGACCACTGGGTCCACCTCGTCGGCCAGACCCTCGCCGCGGTCCCGGTGAAGCTCGACGCGGAGGAGGCCGTCCGCGGAGCGATCGACCGTGTCGGGCGGGTGGCGGTCGCAGAAGCACGTAGCTACAGGGATCGGCAGGCTGGTACGTTGGATGCCGTGAAGGTCCTCGCCCAGACCCTGAAGGACGCGTGAGCAAGCCCGGCGACACCTCCAACCTCGTGATCACCCTCCGCAAGGGGGAGTCGGCAGTCGTCCACCTCGACGACGAGCGGCAGATCCGGGTGACGTGTGTGCGCCAGCAGCAGTCCCGCGCGGTCGTCGCGGTCGCCGCCCCCCGGGAGATCAAGGTCACCCGTGAAGGAGACAAAGCGTGAGCACGCTCCGATCCAGGCTGATCGCACAGGGCCACGCAGATGACGATCAGGCCCTGCTCCAGCTTCTCACGCCGTCGCTGGTCAAGGCGTGGCCGAACGCCACGCTCGACAGCATCCTGGCGACGGCGGCTGCGGCCATCGCGGCGGACACCTGGGACCAGACCTGATGCTTGTTCATGGCGACTGTGTGGCGGTCATGGCCACGATGCCCCCGGCGTCGGTGAGTGCCATCGTCTGCGACCCGCCCTACGGGCTGGTGTTCATGGGGAGGGGCTGGGACGACCTGGGCCACGGCAATGCACAGCAGGCGTGGCACGCGCGCTGGCTCACCGAGGCGCTTCGCATCCTCAAGCCGGGCGGGCACCTGCTCGCCTTCGGCGGCACCCGCACCTACCACCGCCTCGCCTGCGCCGCCGAAGACGTGGGCTTTGAGATCCGCGACAGCTTGCACTGGCACTACGGCAGCGGCATGGCGAAGGGGCTGAACGTCGGCAAGGCGGTGGACGCCAAGCTCGTGCACGGCCGCACGAAGGTCACGAGGGACCAGCCGCAGACCCCCGAGGGCGCGCAGTGGGACGGCTGGGCGACGGGGCTCGCCCCCGCCCACGAGCCTATCCTGCTCGCCCGGAAGCCCCCGGCAGGGAACGTGGCCGCGAACGTGCTGGCGCATGGCACCGGGGCGCTGAACATCGACGCTTGTCGCACCGGAACGGTCGGCGGAAGCACGCAGCCGAGCGGCATGGACCGCTACAATGCGGCCAACGCCACGCATGGCTACCGACCCAGCGCGGATCAGAAGGGCACACCACCCCTGCCACTACCAAAGGGACGCTGGCCCAAGAACGTGCTCTTCACTCACGCGCCGGGCTGCGCCGCGGAGTGCGTCGAGGGCTGTCCGGTTGCGGGCCTGGACGCGCAGAGCGGCGTGCGCAAGAGCGGTGCGCATAAGCGCAGCCACGTCCGCAACGTGCCGCGTCTTGGTGCTGGCGGGGTCTACGGCGAGGAGAAGAAGGCGGACAAGGCGTTCACGCGCGCGCGCCCGGCAAGCAGCGGCGGCGCCTCCCGCTTCTTCCCTGTGACCTCCTGGGATCCCGTCTACGACCTGCCCTTCCTCTACACCGCGAAGACCGCGAAGAAGGAGCGCGAGGCGGGCTGCGAGAAGCTGGCCGAGCGGCACGGACGGAAGCGCGGCAACAATCACGCCACGGTGAAGCCCGTCGCCGTCATGCGCTGGTGCCTGCGTCTCGTCACGCCGCCCGGCGGTGTGGTGCTGGACCCCTTTGCAGGCAGCGGCACGACGCTCGTCGCTGCGCGGCTGGAAGGCATCGAGTGCATCGGCGTCGAGCAGGAAGCGGGGCACTGTGAGATCGCTGCTGCGCGTGAGGCGCACGCAGGGCCGTTGCGCTGATGGAGCAGCTGTCCGTCCTCTTCTGCCACGCAGCCTCCGACACGCCCGAGGCCATCGAGGCTGACTGTGCCCTGCACGGAGGCACGGGGCCACTGCACCCCCATTGTCTCCCCAAGGAGCACCCTCATGGCCCTTCAGTTCGCCACCCGCCAGATCGCCGTGGTCGCTGCCTACCCGGGCCTCCCTGGCTCCGGGTGATGCAGCGTTTGTCTCCGGGTACCAGACGACCGAGAGCCGCCTGACCTTGGAGTCCGCTGGTCCCCCTGCTACTCCCGGCCCTCCACCTACCCCGCCGGGTGTCGCCAAAGCGAGACCGCCACCCCCGCCCCCGCCACCCATCCCAGGGTGAAGGGCCTGCGCGCGTAACGAGAGAGACGCGCACGGGACACCCCGTAGCCCCGGTGCCGGGCTGCGGGGTGTTGGCCGTTTTGTCTCCGATGATCACGACCTGAAAAGGCGTGTTCTACCTGTAGATGCAGGGAGGGAAGCCCCTGCACTACAACCACGGAGACAATCATGCTGATTCTCGATCCCTGTACCGCGTGCGACTCGACCGAGGCGACGTTCCTGGGCACCCTGGGTCCTGTGACCTGGGCACGCTGCCGCCACTGCGGCATCGACCGCATCGTGCCGGACCTGTTCGACGACGACGACGACCTCGTCGTGGACGACGCCCCCACCCACGAGCCGCCGCGCGCCGTGCTCGTGGCGTGGCGCAACACCCTCGCCGGATGGGGCGTGCCCTGCTCCGCTGAGGACGTGGGCTTCGCCTTCCACCACGCGTTCGACAGCAAGCGCACGGCAAGCGGCGAGGACTACGTCGTCGTCTTCTTCAAGAGCGACAAGCCGGGCCTCGACCCCATCGACGGCTGGCGCTCCTGGCTCGACACCTCCGACCGGGAAGCCCTCGTCCAGGGGCTGCTCGACCTGGGGCTCGTCGAGTACGCCTCCAACCCCTTCTGACGAGAACCCGGTGGCACCGGGTCGAAACGCCGGGCTCGCCCGGCGTCAAGGGAAGCTCTCAACCATCGGAGACAATCATGCAGATCAACGTGGGCGACATCGTCCAGACGTTCGCCTCTTGGGGCGACACCACCGACCGGTCCATCACCGCGACTGTCGGAGCCCTTCCGGGCCCCAACGACCGGACCACGCTCTACCGCCTCGACTCGCCGCACTGGCTGGGTGGAGCCGTGTACCGCACGGATCACGAGTTCGACCGCGCCATCACCCCGGCGTTCACGGGCACGGTCACCGCGGCTGACACGCTGCTCCGGGCCCAGACGGGCCTGGAAGCCCTGGTCTACCACCTCCGCGGGGCCGACCGCGTCGCCGCGCTCGACTTCATCGAGGACGACGATCAGGTGTGGACGTGGAGCCGGGAGGCTCCGCCGCCCGCGCGGTTCGGCGTCCCGGTCGCCCCCAACGGCTTCACGGTCCTCGTGGTGAAGGGCTGGAAGGGGCTCTCCTCGCCCTACTTGAAGTCCTTCAACCCCAACTGACGAGCCTCGCTGGTAACGAGGCGAAACACCCCTAATAGGGGGTGTCTTGGGAAACCTTTGAGCGACGACCCTCCGGGCTGATCCGGGGCGCTCGCTCAGTTCGGAGACAATCATGCTCATCACCCGCCTCCAGCGCATCGTCTTCACCGAGAACGGCGAGAAGCACGAGCACTACGCCCTGATCATCAACCGCAAGACGGGAGAGGTCACCTTGGAACAGGAAGCCGACGCGGACGGCCGCGCCACCGCCGAGGCCGTTCGCGAGTGGTCCACGCGCATCGAGGGCAACGCCGGGCTGGGCTACAGCGCCCGGACCTACCCGGAGCCCAACGGGATCCGCTGGGACTCGCAGGAAGCTGCGGCCACCGCCTGGGTCGATCGTGTCCTCGTCGAGACGCGCACCCGCGCCCCCGGCATCGCGTCGCTGTTCAGCGAGGTCCGCCGGGTCATCCGCACCCTGCGTGACGCGAGCGGGACCGCCGTGGGCCTCGACCACCAGAAGGCGTGGGACCTCGCCGTGGACCTCCAGTACGCCCTGAGCGACGCCCAGTCCCGCCGGGGCCGGACGCACGACGAGCGGCGCGCGGCCGGGGACCTCCACGGCAAGGCGACCCAGGTCCGCGACGACGCGGTCAAGTCCACGGTCAAGGGCGCACTCGACGCGCTCGACGGGCTCAACAAGCCCCGGAAGACGGAGTTCATCCACCTGACGGATCCGACCGTGGACGTGGACCCGAACGACCCGCGTCGCTGAACCACACTGACGAGCCCGAGTTGCACCCGGGCGAAACGGGAGACAATCACCTTTGTCTCCCGTCTGTGGAAGCTCAACCCCTGGAGACAATCGTGGAAAAGCACGACACCTACATCGAGAAGTTCATCGCGGAGCGCCTGCCGCAGTCCCTGCCCGCCATCGTGGTGCTGAACGCGCCCAACCCCTTGGACCCCACGACCCCGGAAGGTACGTGGCTGAAGGTCGAGGGGTGGGGCTCCGGCTCCAAGCACATCACCTACGACCTGCCCGGCTGGGACCAGATCGGGGAGGACGACCCCTACTACGTCGTGAACCACGCGAACGGCGTCCACGTCATCCGCTGCAACGCGGAGGGCCTGGAGATCGCCGCGATCTACGCGGGCAACGTCGAATCCATCATCACCGACGTGGTCGAGCGGGCTCGCGACGAGGGTGTGGCTCTGGACGACTGGATCGACGAGGAAGCGGCGTGAGCCGCGCCGTCATCGAGCGCGCGTGCATCGAGGGCGTCAACGCGCGGTTCGCGAACCGCCTCCGCAAGAACCCCTACCCGCTCCGGACGCCGGAGCGGGACGCGTGGTTCCGCGGCTACGACCACGCCGCTGACGCCGTGAGCCACCTGTTCGTCAAGGTCATCACCAAGGTGCCCGACCTGTGCAAGTCCCTGATCCCGCAGACCTGAGAGACAATCATGCTGAAGAAGTCGATCCTGCTGACCGTTGCCCTGTTTGTCTCCGCCGCCGCGTGGTGGAGCCTGTACGTCCACCGCGCCGACGCCGCCCGGTACGCCTGCATCGACGCCACGTCGAGCGCGGCCTACGCGGCGTGTCTGGAGGCCCAGTGATCACGACCTGAGAAGGCGTGTTCTACCTATAAGTGAGAGGGGAAGGGAAGCCCCCTCGCTACCACCACCACGGAGACAAACCATGAACTGCCCCGTCTGCATCAAGCGCGAGAAGCGCCACGAGAAGAAGGTCGCCGCTGCCCTGGCCGCAGGTCGCCCGGCCCCCCGCCGTCGCATCCTCCGCAGCCCCTGTTCCGGTTGCTACAGCATCCCCGTCTACAGCCGCCCCTGCGGCGTCCACGAGTAGGGAGACAAACCATGAACTGCCCCGTCTGCATCGACCTGATCATCGACCGCCTCTACGACAGCGAGTTCGACGCTGCCGACGCCCACGCCGCCGACCTGCTGGCGTGGCTGAACGGGGACGGCTTCACGCCCCAGCGCCCCAAGGTCGAGGAGTGCCAGTACCTCGCCGTCTACGTCGGCCCCGAGGTGGGGTCGCTCTCCGACTGGCCGAGCCTGCGAGCCCTGGTCAACCACCCCCGACTCAACGCCCACTGACGAGGCCCCTGGCAAGGGCCGAAACGCCGGAGACAATGTCTCCCGGCGTCTGGGAAGCCAACAACCCCCGGAGACAATCATGTCCAAGAAGACCACCGCCCGCAAGTTCTCGCTGGTGGGCTGCTCCTGCCTGATCTGCGATGCGAGCCTCACCGACGCGACCAGCGTGCAGATCGGCATCGGCCCGACCTGCCGCAAGAAGGTCGGCCTCACCGCCCGCGACAAGTCCGCCAAGCGCCTCAAGGCCAACGACCTCTGCTACGAGGCCACGGTCATCCGGGCCAAGGCGGAGAAGGCGAACAAGCCCATCACCAAGCGCAGCGCCAAGCGGATCTTCGCCATCGCGGACGAGGTCCAGGGCCTGGGCTTCGACAAGCTGGCCGAACGCATCCGCCTGCGCTTCATCCCCATCCACCTGACCGAGGTCACCAACGCGGACCTCTTCCGCTGGAACCGGGACACGCGTAGCGAGGAGAAGACCGGCACGACCGGCACGATCCTCCGCGTCCGCACCCCCTTCAGCCGGGTCTTCCTGGGCAAGCTCAAGGGCGAGTCCCTGCGCTACCGCCGCCCCGTGAAGAACGGCCGCGACTTCTGGTGGGAGGTGGACCGCCGCGACAGCCGCCGCGTGCTCAACGTGCTCTCGCAGGTCTGGCCCGGGGAGGCCGCGTACGGCTCCAAGGGGGTGTTCACCATCCCGACCGAGGCCCAGTTCACCAAGCGCTACAAGAAGTAGGAGACAAACCATGAGCAACCGTACGACCTTCGATCGCTGGTTCGCAGACGGCACCACCTGGGTGGGCGTCTACGAGTGCAAGGACCTGTCGTCGCAGCGCCTGGGTGACCGGGTGGCGATGCCGTTCGACACCGCGGACCTGAGCAAGGCCGAGGTCGGAGACAAAGCGCCGGACCACCCGACCAACGGGCCCGGCTGGCGCTGGTCGCTGATCGCCAAGTGCAACACCGTCGAGGAGGCCCTGGCCTACTTCCCCGACCCCAACTGACGAGAGCCCGGTGAGCGCCGGGCCGAAACGCACGCCGGGAGACAAACCCCCTCCCCCTCCCGGCGTGCGTCTTGGGAAGCTCAAACAACGGAGACAATCATGTCCACCATCGAAACCAGCCGCATCTACGTCGCCTCGCTGGCCGACTACAACGCCGGACGCCTCGTGGGTGCCTGGATCGACCTCGACGAATGGCTCGACGCCGACGACATCGAGGAGATCATCCAGGCCGAGGTCCTCGCCAACAGCAAGGAGCCGAACGCCGAGGAGTGGGCCATCCACGACAAGGAGGGGCCGCTGGCCCCCTTCATCGGGGAGCACACCAGCCTCAGCGACATTAGCGACATCCTCGACGTGGTCGAGGAGCACGGCGAGGTCGCTATCGCGGCCTTGCACTCCGTGGGCTTCATCGAGCGCACCGAGTGTGTCATCGCCACGGTACAGGACGGGTTCGCCGGGGCCGGGAAGTCCAGCGAGGACATCGTCTGGGACTACTACCACGACACGGTGGGCGAAGACGCCTTGGGTCCGCTCGCGGACCACATCGACTGGTCGAGCGTCGTGCGCTCCTGGGAGCACGGTGGCACGTCGTTCACCGAGGTCAACGGCACGGTCTACGCCTTCAACGCGGTGTAAGGAGACAATCATGCAACGCTTCAAGATCGAGGTCCTCTACGGCGACGGCGAGCCGCTCGTCTGGGAGACGGCCTACGCCGGAGCCAACGCCGCGTGCGCGCTGACGGACAGTCTGCTGGACTCCACCGGGTACACGCAGGAGGACGACGGCACGACCGGGCGCTACCGCCTGACGAACGTGAAGACCGGCGAGGTCACCGAGTTCAGCACGGTGCTCCACGTCAAGACCTCTCTCACCATCACCCCCGGCTGACGAGGCCCCGTGACACGGGCCGAAACGCCGCCCACACCGGGCGGCGTCCTGGGAAGTTCAACATCAAGGAGACAATCCCCATGAGCGCATTCATCACCTACGACGAAACCGATGTCAACAGCCTCAAGGTCCAATACGACGACAGCCGCCGCGTGTCGTTCGGCGGCGACACCGTCGTCACCGTCGAGATCGATCTGACGCTCGACGAGGACGGGGTCGATCGGCTGGAGGTCGAGGTCACGGGCTCGCAGTTCCTCGACGGCAGCAGCAGCATCAAGGACGCGATCACGGAGGTCCTCGACGCGGCCAGCGAGGCGAACAAGCTGGACGTGGTGACCGCCGCGATCCGCGACTGGGCCCAGGCGTGGAACTACGCCGACGCCGTGCTCGACGAGGTCTACCTCTCGCTCGACGAGGACGCCCGAGGCGACTGGATCGAGGACCAGATCGAGAAGTCGAACGGCTGAAACCCACTGACGAGGCCGCTGGGAAGCGGCCGAAACGGGGGACAATCACCCCCGTCTGGGATACCAACGGTGGAAGGGGTCGGGCTCTCGCGTGAAGCGAGCTTCCCAATGTCTCCGTGCCATGCCGGAGCCTGCCCCTTCCCACTTCTGCGCCAAGCCCCGTCTGGGCCCCCTCCGGGGGGTCTGGGCGGGGCTTCTTGCGTTGGGGGACAAACACCTGTTTGGGACAATCATCCCTTGACCCGTCAACCTGACAGTTTTGTCAGGTAGGTTGACGTGTCAACCTGACAAATCTGACAGGTCCAATAGAACACCGCCGTTCTAGGAACTAGAACACCGTCCTTCCTCCCTACGGTCGGAAGGCGCGCGCCGCTCGCGCGCCGCGCACTTCTGGAGGGAGGATCTGGGCCCAGCGGGTATGGACCCAGCCGGAGGCCGTATGGACCTGAGCAACGCACTCTCGATCGCAGCCAAGCAGGCGGACGCCAAGGGCGGGGCCGCGGGCTGGCACGCCTGCCGGTTCGATAGCGGATCGCTCGTCGCCAGCGACGGGGTTCGCGGCGTGCGGTGCCCGATCGAGACGACCGTGAAGGTCGCCGTGGACGCGGCCAAGGCCAAGGCGATCATCGGTGCCCTCACCGGGCCGACCCTGACCGTCAAGCGCAACAGCCTGCACGCCAAGGCCGGGCGCTCCAACTTCAAGCTCAAGGGCCTGCCCGCGTCAGCGCTCATGGCGCTCCCCGACGAGCCCCCGGCTACCGCCTGGACCCGGATCGACGGAGACAAAGCCGCCGCCATCGCGGTCGTCGCGGAACTGGCCGGGAAGGAAGACATGGGCCGGTACGCTCTCTCCGGCATCCGGTTCACGCCGGATTGGGTGGCGGCGTGCTGCTCCGGGGCGCTCGCTGTCGCCTGGGTACCCAACCTCGTGTCGGCAGCCATCACCGCGCCCGCCACCATCTTCCAGGGCCTGAGCGGCGACGTGTCGTTCGCCGTGGCCGACCGGCGGATCTGGGTGCGGGAGGAGGACACGGGCCAGATCCGCTGGAGCCTCCTGCTGGAGGCGGAGTGGCCGGATGGGTCGGTCAACGCCAACCTCGCGTCCGCACGGGAGGGAGACAATCGCCACAAGGCGGCGCTCGACTACCCGGCCCTCGCTGCGCTCGCGGGCATGGCGCTCGTGGCCTCCGACTCGCCCGCCGACGCCCACCGCGTGACGTTCGACGGGGGGAAGCTCGACTGGACCTACGAGGGCAAAGTAGGCCGCTATCAGGGCGACATGGACTTCGACTACACGCCCGAGGCGTCCTGGGTCATCGGGATCAACGCCACGCTCTTGGGAGTGGCCTTGAAGGGCCTGATCTCCGTGAGCGAGGAGGGCAAGCGCTACGTGTCCGTGGGTGGACCGCGCGAGGCGCTCCTGCTCTGGGGCGGAGAGCCGATCGTCGAGATGCTCGTCTTGCCGATGGTCCTCCCGTAGTGGAGACAATCAGGGTATGGTGCTCGCGGTGGACCTCCGAACCCTGAGCACCCGGCAGCGCCGCATCATCCGTTCCAAGATGATGCGCGCCTACTGCGCGACCTACGCGAGCGAGACGCTCCGTGGTCCGCCCGAGTACGACGGCCGCTTCCTGCTGGGGCGGCACCACATCGACTGGTCCGACGCGATCAACCACAACGATCGCTGCCTGTTCATGGCCGCGCGGGACCACGGGAAGTCCCACTTCTTCGTCCTGGGCTACAGCCTGTGGCAGGTCCAGATCCGCAGCCCGGGGCGCACGGGGTACATCTTCTCCGCCACCCAGCCGCAGGCCGAGGAGCACCTCGACAAGATCCGCAAGGAGATCATCGGCGGCGGCGAGAACGGCGGGCCGAACCCGTATCTGGCGAACCTGCTGCCCTTCAAGAAGGATCAGGCCCGCACGCTGGTGTTCGCGAACAACAGCGAGATCCGGGCCCGTGGGTTCGGCACCAAGGTCCGCGGCGGTCACCCCTTCTGGGTCCTCTGCGACGACATCCTGAACGATGAGCACATCTGGTCGGAGACGGTGCGGCAGAAGGCGGTGGACTACTACCTGTCCGCCATCGAACCGATGCCGGTCCCCGGGGGACAAATCGTCATCGTGGGCACCCCGTTCCACGCGCTGGACCTCTACGGCCACCTGAAGGAGGGCCGGGAGTACACGGTGCTGGAGCACCCGGCCCGCGGCCCGTTCGGGAAGCCCTTGTGGCCCGCCCGCTACAACGAGGAGCGGCTGGCGCGCCGCAAGCGCATCGTCGGCTCCATCCGGTGGGCCCGCGAATATATGTGTCAGCCGATCACGGACGACGCATCGCTGTTCCCGTCGTGGCTGTTCGACGCGGACGGGATCAAGCAAGACTACCCCCTGGGTGTGGACGCCAAGCTGTGGCACCGACAGGGGATGACGGTCTGCATGGGGGTGGACCTCGCGTTGTCGGCCTCCGCCGGGGCGGACTTCTTCGTCTGTTTCATCATGGCGGTGGACGGCAACGGCACCCGCTACGTGGTGGACATCTTCCGGGCCAAGGGCCTGGGCTACCAGCAGCAGGTGGACACGATTGTCTCCCTGTCCAAGAAGTACGACTGCGACCTCGTGTTCGTCGAGGCCAACCAGTACCAGCGGGTGATCTCCGACATGGTCATCCGCACCAGCGACGCCCCGATCAAGGCGTTCTACACGACCGGGCGCGGCGGCTCCCGGCAGGCGAGCAACCAGCGCCGCGGCATGGCGGGCGCGTACTCCAGCAACAAGAACAACCTTGACCGCGGTGTGCCCGCGCTGCGGCTCCTGCTGGAGAACAAGAAGATGCGGATCCCCTGGGCCCACGCCACCCGGGAGCGGGTCCAGCAGTGGATCGGGGAGATGCAGCAGTTCGGCTGGGCGGAGGGCAAGATGCAGGGCGTCGGCGCGCATGATGACACCGTCATGGCCCTCTGGATGGCCGACAGCGCGCTCCAGATCGCGGGTAGCTCCTCGCTGCTCGACAGCGACGGCGAACTGATGGACGGCTCCGAGGACTTCGATCTGGCGACTTGGGGTCTGGGCGACGGCGGGGACAATCACCCCAAGCCTCCCGCCGAGGAAGAGGATGTGCCAGACTGGTTCGGAGGCCGCGACAACGGCGGGCTACCGGGCCTTCCAGGCTCTCTCGCGCCTGACCTCTGGTCCTGATAGGGTCGGTCTATGTCGATGCCCCATCGGTCTGACAAGCGGTCAGCACGCACCGGAAAGCACCCTGGCCTGGGGATGATCGGCAAGATCGACGCGGCCACCGCGCGTCAACAGGCGGTCGAGGGGGCCAAGGCGCTGCTGCGCGAGGTCAACGTGAACCCGGAGCCTCACCAGCCCGGCGAGCGCGACTACATGACCGCGGAGGAGGCCGCACGGGTCATGGGCCTCGACGCCCAGAAGGAGCGCATCGCGATTGACGTGGTCCGCGCCGTCGTCGAGGGGACCGCCGACCTCATGGCGATCTCCGCCCGCGGCCGACAGGGCGGGCTCGACGCCGAGATCATCCGCGAGTGCATGCGCCGCGGCGAGCGCATCCGGGCCAACCGGAAGCGCGTCGGCGTGCCCATGGTCAAGTCGGAAGGGGACAAACCCCCTGGGACTGGCTGGCAGTCGATCCCCAACAGCAGCGTCTCCGGCGGCATGCGCCGGGGCTCCCCTGGGAACTACGACTACTGGTACCCCGGCGACGGCGGCGACGTGCGTTCGACCCCCCACGCGCAGGAGGCGGGCCCGGTCCACTCCGAGCACG
>Ga0208299_1001307_pt1 | contig 18937 bp, 38 predicted proteins | sample 15_taG_FD_184089 | JGI IMG/M metagenome (GOLD analysis project Ga0208299, IMG submission 184089) | Marine viral communities from the Subarctic Pacific Ocean - 15_ETSP_OMZ_AT15312 metaG (SPAdes) (version 2) | ecosystem: Environmental > Aquatic > Marine > Oceanic | place: Pacific Ocean | collected...
GCCGCCCCTTCATGCGCACCCTGCGCAAGCTGCACAGCCAGGGCGTGCTGACCCGCACCAGCACCGGCCTGTACGCCTGGGCCTGAGCACCGCGCCAGGGCGCGCCCCGCGCCTGCAGGGCCGCCTGCGCCAGCCGCGAAAATAAATCGTCAGTCCGCTGTTCCCCCCGTGCAGGGGAACAGCGGACTTGCGTGCGTTGAGCGTTGACGAAAGTTCCCCACACGTAACCGCGCAGGGGTTACTGTTCGTTCAGCACACAGGAGAACATCATGCTCAGCTCGCTCATCCCCACCACCCTCCCCACCACCACCCCCACCACCGGCACCTGCGCCGTGTGCCAGCGCGGTGGCTTCAAGCTCAGCGAGGACGGCACCCTGAGCCGCCACGGTTACACGCGGTGGCGCAACGGAAACCGCCGCAGCTGCGCCGGCAGCCACCACGTGGCCCTGGAGCTGAGTGACGCCACGCTGGTGGCCCGCGCCGACAACGCCGATGGCACCGCCGCCTGGGCGCAGCTGCACCTGCACAGCCAGACTAACGAGCAGCTGGTGGCCCTGGCCCGCCTGAACCGCTGGTTCCCGAGCGTGCGCAGCGTGCGCAGCCGCCTGGAGAACATGGCGACCAGCGCCGTGAAGGCCGCTGCCGAGGCCCGCGCCCTGGCCGCCACGCACCCCTGCAACGCCCCCGCCCCGAAGGCCGCCGTGCCCACCACCGACATGGTGCAGCTGGTGCAGGGCCTGCGCGGCCAGCACGCCACGCTGAGCAAGGCCACCGCGAAGGCCCTGGGCGTGGAGCGCCGCCCCTTCATGCGCACCCTGCGCAAGCTGCACAGCCAGGGCGTGCTGACCCGCACCAGCACCGGCCTGTACGCCTGGGCCTGAGCCCCGGCCCGCCGCCCTGCTGGCCGCCGCCGCGCTGGCCAGCGCTGGCGTGGGCCAGCACGTGGCCCTGGTGGCCGCCTGAGCCGCCCCGCCCTGCGCCCTGGCTGCCGCCCCTGGCAGCCAGGGCGCAGCTGCGTGTGGGGCACCCGTGTGACGGTTGTTGTTGCGCATGTACCCCGCGTGTGGTTAGGTGTCTGCAGCACACAGGAAGACGACATGACCCGCACCATCGCGTACCTCCGAGTCAGCACCACCCAGCAGGCCGACCACGGCGTGAGCCTGGAGGCCCAGGAGGCGAAGGCCCGGCTGTACGCCGAGCTGTACGACCTGCAGCTGGTGGACGTGGTGGTGGATGCTGGCGTGAGCGCGAAGACCCTGCAGCGCCCTGGCCTGCAGCGCGCCCTGGCCATGCTGGACGCCGGCGAGGCCGACGCCCTGCTGGTGGTGAAGCTGGACCGCCTGACCCGCAGCGTGCGGGACCTGGGCAGCCTGCTGGACGACTACTTCGCCAGGAAGGGCGGCCCCGCCCTGCTGTGCGTGGGCGAGCAGGTGGACACCCGCACCGCCGCCGGGCGGCTGGTGCTGAACGTGCTGATGAGCGTGGCGCAGTGGGAGCGCGAGGCCATCGGCGAGCGCACCAGCACGGCCCTGCAACACAAGAAGGCGCAGGGCGAGTACACCGGCGGGCGCGCCCCCTACGGCTGGGCCGTGGCCGAGTGCGGCCAGCAGCTGGTGCCTGTGGACAGCGAGCAGCACACCGCGCAGCTGGCGCTGCACCTGCACAGCCAGGGCCACAGCCTGCGGGCCGTGGGCCGGCAGCTGCTGGACGCCGGCTACGCCCCGCGCAGCGGGCGCGGCTGGCACGCCAGCAGCGTGCGGGTGGTGCTGCAGGCGCGGCTGGCTTGACGATTGTTGACGATTGCTGTTGCGCCTGTACCACGCACGTGGTTAGGTACCCGCAGCACACAGGAGCCGACATGACCGCAATTGACCTCGACAGCATCCTCGTCTACAAGAACCGCAGCGGCCTGCACGCCTTCTCGCTGGACGGCGAGACGGTGAGCCTGCCCACCGGGCGCACCGTGGCGCTGGACGCCCTGGCCGACCACGCCTGGGAGGAGCTGGACGGCGAGCCCGAGGAGCTGGCCCAGCTGCTGGACGACGGTGCCCGCGCCCGCATGCTGGTGCTGGTGCAGCACCAGATGGACGTGGAGCGCCGGGAGGCCGAGCGCGCCCAGGCACGCCGTGACGAGCGCGCTGCACGGCTGGCGAAGGCCGAGGCCGACCGCGCCTATTGGGCCAGCCCCGAGGGCCGCGCCGAGCAGGCCCGCGCCTGGAACGCATGGGAGCGCGACCTGCTGCGCCTGCTGCGGGCGCTGGGTGGCCGGTAGGCCCGCGCCCCCACCTGCTGCACCCAGGCCCCGCTGCACCCGCAGCGGGGCCTGCTGTGTTGTGGGGCCGCCACCGCCAGCCGTTGTCCTGGCTGGTCCGTGGCTGCGTCCGGGGTCCGGGGCTCGCCCACCCCCGAGCCCTGAGCCCGCAACGGCAGCAGGGAGGAGCACAGGTCCGTGGATGATGAGGTTCGGGTGTGCGCCTGCAGCCCCGCCGGTCTACTACAGGGCAGCGCCCACCACGGGCAGCTGGAGGTGCCTGTGCTGGACATGAGTGCGCTGCCCACCCAGGCGGCGATGAGGCTGACCAAGCTGGTGCCACGGAAGGAGGGCGCGGGGCTGGCCTGGGACGCCGAGCTGGCCATGGAGGTGGCCGACGAGGACGCCGCCCAGGTGGTGGAGCAGTACCTGCCCGGTGCACAGGCCGTGTTCGACGCCAGGGAGGCCAGCAAGGGCGACGTGAAGACGAGCGGTGGCTTCGACCTGTGCCGGGTGGAGTTCCAAGACGCCGAGGGTGAGCGGCTGGCACGCGGGCACTGCGAGGTGCGCAGCGTGGCGTGCAAGGCGCACGCCCAGCAGGCGGTGCTGGTGCTGCGCCTGCGCGTGCACGGCCTGCTGCTGGAGGCGGCCATGCGCGTGGTGTCCATGCTGGACGAGCTGGTGCAGCTGCGCCTGGAGGACCACAGCCAGCAGCTGTCGCTGCTGCCGAAGCCAGGGCCGCCAGCCCTGGAGGGCAGACTGGTGGTGCACGCCACCGGCGACCGCGTGGTGGCTGGCATCGTCGCCGCGCAAGACGGGCGCACGCTGCAGCTGGCCACCATGGAGGCCGAGGCCCTGGTGGAGCTGACGCTGCAGGGCGCACACCCCGACACCGCCTTGCACGTGGTGGCCCCTGACGGCAGCTCCATGCGCGACGACCTCGTGGCCTACGTCACCCGCTGCGACGAGGCTCGGGTGCCAGCCAGCTGGAACGACGTGGTGACCGCCCTGGGCCAGCTGCACGCCGAGCACGCTGCAGCTGCCCGGCCCGACTTCAGCTGGGAGCTGACGCCCGCCGTGTGGGACGCGGCCTTCGCCCTGGCCACCCAGCAGGGCGTGGTGCGGGGCTGATGCGGTACGTCGTCCAGTCGCCCATGACGTTCATGCTGCATGGCGGTACGGGCGAGCAGCTGCACCTGCAGCCCGGCGACGTGGTGCAAGGCGTGGCCGCCAGCAGCCTGGACCAGCGCGCCAGGAAGTCCATGGACAAGGCACAGAACCGGGCGAATGTCAACCGACGCCCCGGCGAGCCGCCAGTGCGGCTGGTGCTGTTCAAGGCCCACGGTGTGGTGCGCTACGCCGAGGCCATCACTGGCCTGCGCCCCACGCGCAGGCTGCAGGTCAACGTGCCTGTGGAGGCAGACAGTGGCTGAGACACCCCCCGCGCCCCCGCCCAGCTGCACGCTGGTGGGCGTCAACATGGAAGACCCTGCCGCCGCCGTGCGCGATCCGCAGCTGGCGGCCCTGGTCCGCGACGGCTGGCAGGTGGTGGCCCACGTGCCAGCGCAGCGTGGTGGGAGGAACGAGTGGCTGCTGCTGCTGACGCCGCCGCCGCAGCGCGATGCCCTGCCTACGGTTACGATGGACCGACGCACCCAGCTGGCCCTGCTGGCCCTGTGTGCCGTGCAGCTGGCCACCCTGGCCCTGCTGGCTCTGTACACCCTTGGAGGCACCTCGTGACGACGCCGCAGATGCAGATCGAACAGATGGACCTGGGCGCGCTGGTGCCCGACCCAGCGAACCCACGCACCCACGACGAGCGCAACCTGAACGCCATCATGGCGAGCCTGGGTGAGCACGGGCAGGTGGAGCCCCTGCTGGTGCAGGCCGCCACTGGCATGGTCATCGCCGGCAACGGCAGGCGCGAGGCCATGCTGCGCCTCGGTTGGACCGAGGCCACGGTGGCCCTGCTGGACGTGGACGACACCCAGGCCCGGCGGCTGTCCATCGCGCTGAACCGCAGTGGCGAGCTGGCCGGGTGGGACGAGCACACCCTGGCCGGGCACCTGCAGGCGCTGGCGAAGGTGGGCGAGGAGGGCTGGCTGGCTGGACTGGGCTTCGACGGCACCGAGCTGGACGAGCTGGTGGCTGCCTACGGAGGGGCAGTGGACGAGCTGGCCATGGTGCCGCCGCCACCGCCCGAGCCCCCTGCCGAGCCCCCCACTGCGCCGCCGCTGCCCGACGGCACCGCGCCCGCGCCCATGCCCACCAGCGGCGTGCGTATGGTGCAGCTGTTCCTTGACGACGGCACCATCGAGCCGTTCCAGCTGGCCGTGCGCCGGCTGGCCAAGAAGTTCGGCACGGACAACGTGACCGACACCGTGCGCCGCGCCGTGCTGGAGCAGGACGGCACCTGGGTGGACGACGAGCCCGAGGCTGGCTGATGCTGCAGCTGCCGCCCCGCACGAAGCTGGTGCTGCGCAGCCGGGTGCCTGCCGCGCAGGTGTCCCCCTGGAAAGGGCACCACCCCACGCCCGCACACTTCGATGTCCTGCTGACCGGCAGCGTGGAGGTGCGCGGTCCCGCTGGCGAGCTGGTGTGTGTGCTGCTGCGCAACGTGCTCAGCGAAGAGGCTGTGGCCCAGGCGCTGCCCGAGCTGCGCTGGATGCGCCGCTTCACCAGCGACAACCGGGGCCAGTACGCTGGCGCACGGCAGACCGGGAATATGGTCAAGGCAGACGGCACCCGCTCCAAGAGCAGCCGGGCGCTGGACGAGGATGGGAAGCGCGTGGTGGTGGCCAGCATGATCGCGGGCTTCTACGAGCAGCAGGGCGGGCGGCACCCGTTCTGCAGGGCCACGGGATACGTGCGCCACCACCCCGAGCGCTGGGCGCAGTTGCAGCCACTGCTGCGCGAGTGCGCCCAGGTGTACGCCCAGGCCGCCCCGGCGGGGTACGCCCGGCAGATGAAGGTGGTGCGGGAGACTCACCCTGCCTGGGTCATCCCAGGCACACCGTTCACCACCGTGACGGTGAACAACACCGTGGCCGCCGCCTACCACGTGGACGGCGGTGACCTGAAGGACGGCCTGGGCGTGCTGCTGGGCATGGAACACGGCAGTTTCGACGGCTTCCAGCTGGTGGTGCCCGAGTACCGTGTGGCGGTGCGCCTGCAGGCCCGCGACGTGCTGCTGTTCGACCCCACGGTGTGGCACGGCAACGTGCCACCGAGCAACGCCCTGGGCGTGCAGGACGAAGACTGGTGGCGGCTGAGCGTGGTGCTCTACTACCGCGAAGGGATCAGGGGCTGCGGCAGCCCGGCCGATGAGCTGGCCCGCGCAAAGGAGAGGGGAGCGCTGTGACCCGCACCGTGACGTTCGTTGTAGGCCCGCCCGGCGTGGGCAAGACCGTGGCCCTGCGTGGCCTGCTGGACCCGTTCGGGGTGCAGCTGGTGCCCAGCCCGAAGTGGACCCTGTGCCCGCCGCTGGCGATGGTGGGCCATTACACCAGCGCCGGCTTCGACGGCGGCGACACGGTGCCGTACAACGGGGCCGCCGCAGCCCTGGACTACTGGCGCGACACCCTGCTGCCCGACGCCCGCCTGCGGGCCACCGTGTTCGACGGCGACCGGTTCAGCAGCGCCAGCGTGCTGGAGCGGGTGCAGGCCCTGGCCCAGCAGCACGGCCTGACCCTGGCCTGTGTGCTGCTGACCGCTGACGCCGCCGCCCTGGCTGCCCGACGCGCCGCCCGCAGCAGCACCCAGAACCCCGCCTGGATGAAGGGCAGGGCCACGAAGGCCCAGCGGTTCGCGGACGGGCTGGCCGCCGCCGGCACCCCCGTGCTGAGCCTCGACACCACGGCCATGCCCATCGCTGACGTGCAGCAGCAGCTGCGGGAGGTGGTGCTGCCGTAGTGCGCCAGCCCGGCCGCGCCCCTACAACGGGGCAGCCAGGAGCACACCATGAGCGGCACCCTGTGGACCGAGCGCCGAGTGAACGAGCCCACCAGCTGCACCCGCCCAGGCATGAGCGAGCACGAGCACGCCGTGGTGCTGGACCCCGGCCTGAGCCCTGACTGGCTGCGCATGCCGAACACCCCTGGCCTGCCCGCCAGCATGCGCGGGCAGGACTACAGGGTGGAGCGCAGCGTGTGGTTCGCCCTGGCCCCGAACCCAGCCGGCGACCCGGTGTGGCTGGAGCAGCGCACTCGCTGGCACCTGCTGGACTGCGCCGGCTGCTACTGCGTGGCCGAGGTGGCCGGGCACGGCTGGGTCGTGCTGGAGGTGGGTGCCGAGCGCATGCAGATGCTGCGTGCACTGAAAAGTTGAAGAAAGTCCTTGCAGGGCTCGCCGGGCGGGCACCCGACCCAGCCCACCATGGGCACAGCAGGGCCAGCCTGCACGGCCTGGGTGACGACCACCGGGGCCGGCGTGGCGCGCAGAAGGTTCATGCGCTGGAGCATGCTGTAGGCTGCCTGCCCTAACAGTCGCCCGGCGGGCACCCGACCCAGCCAGCCAGCGGCACAGCCGGGTCCACCTGCACAGCCTGGGTCACCACCACCGGGGCCGTGGTGTCCTGCAGCAGCTTCATGCGCTGGAGCAGACTGTACGCTGCCTGCCGCGCCGTCATGCCAGCGTTCAGCGCCACGCTGGCGGTCAGCATCAGCACGGCGTCCAGCACCAGCACCAGCGGCAGCCCGTCGCCTGCTTCCATGGCCAGCCACAGCTGGTCCTCCAGCTGCTTCTGCTGCTTCTGCTGCGCTGCGGTGGTGGTGGTGGGCAGGGCCATGGGCAGACCGTAGCACCCGCCCACGCTGGCCACCAGTGTGCGCCGTGGCAGGCCGTGGCCTACCACGGCGCAGGAGGTGCCCCGTGCACAGGCTACTGCTGGTGGAAGACGACGCGCTGATGGTGCGGTGGCTGGAGCAGATGATGACCCGTGCCGGGTACGAGGTGCGGGCCGTGGTGCTGCAGCCCGGCCAGGACGTGCTGCTGGAGATGCAGGCCCTGATGCACTGGCCCGCCGACGCCGTGCTGACGGACGGCCTGGGGGGGCAGGCGCGCCAGCTGGTGGCCCTGTGCTCCAGGGCCTGGGTGCCGGTGGCTGTATACACCGGCGAGCCCGAGCGGTACGCCGACCTGCCGGTGCCGGTGCTGGCCAAGCCCGCCGACAGCAGGGACCTGCTGGCCGTGGTGCGCCAGCTGTGCGCCAGTTGAGCGGGCTGCAGCGCCCGCAGCCACCGCTCCGATAGTCCCCGCGTGCAGGGAGTCGTGCGAAGAATCGTCACGCAAGGTGACGATTCTTCAACACAAACAACCACGGTGTGGTTACACTTCGTGTGTACACAGGGAGCAGACATGGCCGGACGCATCAAGGGGCAGGGCAGCAAGTGGATTCGCAAGGACAAGCGGCTCGCCATCTACCTGCGCGACGGCATGGCCTGCGCCTACTGCGGCAAGGGCGTTGAGGAGAGCGGCAACCACCTGACGCTGGACCACCTGCTGCCCTGCGCCGCCGGCGGTGGCAACCACGAGGGCAACCTCGTGACCTGCTGCCTGAGCTGCAATAGCCGCCGGCAGGACACGCCCCTGAACGTGTGGCTGGACCGCGAGCTGGGCACCCAGGCCGGTGCGACGGCGCAGTGGATTGTGGAGCACACCGCCCTGGACCTGCGCCCCTACCGCACCCAGGCGAAGGCGATCATCGCCCGCCGCCGTGCTGCATGAGCCGCCGCAACCGTAGCGCCTGCTGAGGACGATACCGCGAGGCTGACTGCGCACCCGCGCAGCCAGCTGTGGGTGCGGGTGCGCGGGCTGCGCGCCCGACCGTACTGCGCGCCCTGCTGCTACCCTGCAGCCGCCTGGGTGCGCAGCCGCAGGCCACCGCCTACAACGGGGCAGGAGCCAGCATGCGCAAACGGAAGCACACCCAGGACGGCGTGACCTACACCAGCCACGAGCTGCACCTGTCAGGAGTGTGGATGGTGCAGCGCACACCGCACACCGACGAGCGCGGCGAGTTCGACCGCCTGTACGACCCGGCCCTGCTGGCCCTGGTGGTGGGCGCGCACCTGAAGGTGGCCCAGCTGGCCCTGGTGAAGAACCCAGCCGAGGGCACCCTGCGTGGGCTGCACTACCAGCTGCCGCCCTGCCAGGAGCAGAAGCTGGTCTGGGCCATGCGGGGCAGCGTGCTGGACGTGGTGCTGGACCTGCGAGCAGGCAGCCCCACGTGGGGCAAGGCCGCCCAGGTGCAGCTGCAGGCTGGCGACGGGCGCGGCGTGTACGTGCCACCGGGCTGCGCCCACGGGTACCTGACCATGGAGCCCGACAGCTGGGTGCAGTACGCGACCAGCGCCCCGTACAGCCCCGAGCATGCGCGGGGTGTGCACTGGCTGGCCGCTCAAAAGAACTGGTGGCCGGGTGAGGTCAGGCTGGTCAGCGAGCGCGACGAGGCGCTGCCCTGCCAGGAGCTGCAACTGCAGCTAGATGGGAGCTACGCCTACCCGCTGCCCCGCTTGCCAGGGTGGAGGCCGTGACCCGCCAGCAGCGGCTGCTGCTGCGCTGGCTGGAGGTGGGGCCGCTGGTGGCCGACGACGACGGCAACCTGTGCGCCAGCCACGACCCCGAAACCGTGGTGCTGGCCAGGAGCGAGGACCACGACGCCCAGCAGCAGGTGGCGCAGGCTGTGGCAGAGCTGTGGGACGAGCTGCCCGCCCTGCTGGGTGGGGCCATGGCCCGCCGGGAGTAGCTGGAGCATAGCCCGGCTGCGGGCTACCCTGTAGCCGTGGCATTGACTGACCCCATCGTCCTGCACCAGCTGCGCGTGGTATGCGCCGGGCTGCTGACCACGGCCCGCCGCCTGCGGCTCATCGCAGGCAGCGGCGTGACGCTGACCCCGGTGGAGGTGGAGAGCGAGCTACAGGTGACCATCGCCGCCACCGGTGGCGGCGGTGGTGGGGGCGCGCCCACCGATGCGCAGTACGTGACGCTGGCCACGGACGGCACGCTGACAGACGAGCGCACCCTGGCCGTGGGCGCTGGCTTGACTATCGACGACGGCGGCCCAGGCCAGCCCGTGACCATCGAAGCCACCACCGGGCTGCCGCCCTGGGCTGGCGTGGAGGACGGCTGGGTGCTGTCCATCGTGGGCGGTGCCCCCACCTGGGTGGCCGTGGAGCAGGTGGGGGCCTTCCGCATCGCCGTGACCACGGGCCTGGAGGGGTGGGGAGGCCCATCCTACAGCCCGCCTATCTATGCAGTAGCGAACGCGACGGAGCCTTGAACCATGAGCACAGCACCCACCTTGACGTGGAAGCAGACCCAGAAGCGCGCACCTGTGGACCCCACGCTGGTGCAGGACGTGCTGGACGCCCTGGCCCTGGCCGTGGCAGACACCGACGATTGGGAGGTGGTGAGCAGCGCAGCCAACGAGATGGAGATCCGCCCGAAGGTGGCCAGCCCGGTCACGGCCATGCGGGTGCTGTTCGCCACAGGCGTCAACAACGCCCAGGTCCCCGACCCGCACGACCAGAACGTGGACGGCGTGCTGTACATGGGCATCGCCCCCGACGGCGGCACCCTGGGTGACGCCCACGGTGCTGGCAACCCCTACGGTGAAGCGCGGTGGAGCGGCTACTGGAAGATCACCGGCATCATCACCGGGGCAGACCCATGCGACTGGCTGCACACCGTCAGCAGCAAGGAGGTGTTCAGCGTGTGGTTCCAGGAGAGTAGCCCCGAGGACTGGCGCGGTGGTGTTGCTGGGTGCATCGTTGACCCACCCCTCGACGCTGACGGCGAGGGCACCCCTGGGCGCGTGTACGGCATGCTGGTCACGGGCACCGACGCCATCGCCACGAGCTTCTGGGGAGGGTCTAACGACTTCATCAACGGGAACGGCAACGGACGCACTGACCCGTGCGGCGGGGTGTTCCGCCCGAACCAGCCCACCACCTGGGCGCGCATCGAGCGCGAGTCCATCGGAAGTGGACTGGCTGCGCCCAGGCATGAGACGGAAGGCGGCACCCGCGTGACGTGGCCAGTGCCGGTGAACCTGCGTGACAGCCCCCACAACCACGTCGGCGTGCTGCGCCAGATGCGGCAGGCCCAGGACGGCAAGATGCGCGGAATCGTGCAGGACGACGGCGAGCCGCCCACCGACTACAGCTACCACGTCGGCGGCAGCAGCACGACGAGCATGGACTGCCTGTCGTTCGACAACGGGTAGCAGCTGCAACCAGTGCGGGCGGCCAGCTGTGGGCCTACAACGGGCCACAGGAGCACCCATGCCCCACGCACCTCCCGACTCCTACGCTGGCGCGCTGCTACAGCTGCTCGAAGCTGGGCCGCTGGTACCCACAGCCGAGCAGCTGGCCGACACGGCCATCGAAGTCCTGGCCCACGTGTCCACCGACCGGCCCATGGCCAGCTGGGCCACCGACGTGCTGGCCGTGCTGATGGCGGTGCCCCTGCGCCACCGCAGCGCCCTGTTCTGGCTGCTGGACGGCGGCACCGGGCAGTGCGGCCCCGGCTGGTACGGGTACACGCGGGAGGTGCGGGGCAAGGAGGTGGAGTGGCACTGGAAGCTGCGCCGCCTGCGCAACGACCCCGCGTGGGGGCCGCGCCTGTTCAAGCTGCTGGACGCCGACCTGAGCCCACGGCCCTGGGCGGTGCGGGCCAGGGTCTTCATGGTGGAGCCACAGGTGGCCCCTGCTGCTGCCGTGGCCCACAAGCACCGCACGGTGCCCCTGATGGCACAGGAGCGGCCAGGGGACGACTGTGGCCGCTGCAACGGCACCGGCATCGGGCCAGGGCAGGCGGGGCCTGTGGACGGCTGGTGCACCAGCTGCAGGGGCACCGGCGTGGTGGGCGGGAGCCGGCGATGATCGCGCTCAGCCCCGACCAGCAGACCGCCAGGGCCGCCGCGCACGCTGCCCTGGCAACTGGCAAGCGCTGCAGCGTGCTGGTGGGGCCAGCAGGCAGCGGCAAGACCACGCTGATGCAGGCCGTGGTGGACGACGTGACCGCCACCGGGCGCGAGGTGGTGCTGCTGTGCCCCACCGGCAAGGCCGCCGCCGTGCTGCGCGACAAGACCGGGCGCGAGGCAGGGACCATCCATCAGGCCCTGTACGGTGCCGTCTGGGAAGAGGACGACGACGAGGACGATGCCAGCGGGGCCACGGCCAGCGAGCCGACGCTGCACTTCGGTGACCCTCACCCGCCCTGCGGGAAGGGCGGGCTGGTGGTGTGCGACGAGGCCAGCATGGTGGGCAGCAAGCTGCACCGCGACCTGCTGCACCAGCTGTGCAGGCGGAAGGGCGCGCAGCTGCTGTACGTGGGCGACCGCGAACAGCTGGAGCCCGTCCAAGACACGTGGGGGCCTGACTTCGCCGCGCCCGACGCCCTGCTCACCCAGGTGCACCGGCAGGCCCTGGACAGCCCCGTGCTGCAGCTGGCCACCGCTGTGCGCACACGGCAGGCGTTCACCAGCTGGGTGCCCGGCGTGTGCGAGGCCGGGCCGGGCGACCCCGTGGCCTGGATGGCCCAGCGCGCCCAGGCCGACGCCACCCTGCTGGCGTACACGAACAGGACCCGCCAGAAGCTGAACACCCAGGTGCGCCACGCCGTGGGCCTGCAGGGCCGGCTGGCCGTGGGCGACCGCGTGGTGTGCCTGCTGAACAGCCACAGCACCGGCATGATGAACGGCGAGGTAGCCACCGTGCTGGCCCTGGAGCCAGCCGAGCGCGGGTGGACCCGCCTGGAGCTGAGCAACCGGGTGAAGCCCCTGGTGCGGCTGGACATGCTGGGCAGCAAGGTGCGCGACTGGCGCGACCAGCAGAAGCGCCTGCCCTGGGCGCAGCGCGACGAGGCCCTGCACGTGGACCTGGGCTGGTGCCTGACCGTCCACAAGAGCCAGGGCAGCGAGTGGCGCAGCGTGGGGTTCGTCACCGACAACGGGTACAGCTGGCTGCGCCGCAGCAAGCCCGACGAAGCCCGGCGGCTGACGTACACCGCCGTCACGCGGGCCAGCACCGAGCTGCGGATCTTCAAGTAGTGCGCCCTGGCGGGCTGCCGCCTACAACGGGGCACACACAGGAGCACACACCATGCTGGACAAGACCCTGAAGCAGCTGCTGGAGGCAGCGCTACGCACCCCCGAAGGGGCCGCCATGGCCTATGACGTGCTGACCCACGTGGTGCTGCCCTGGCGCACCGACGGCAGCATGCCCCCGAAGCTCCAGCGGCACGACGGGCACGGTGCCGTGGTGGCCGTGGTGGACCGCTGGTGCGGCGGCTACCAGGACGCCCACAAGCCCGTGGTCGTGGGCTGGCAGGCCTGCCTGCCCAGCGGTGGCGGTGGCACAGCCAGCTGCAGCGGCATGGTGTTGGTGACGGACCCGGATGACATCCAGGCGCTGTCCTCGGCCCTCGCTGAGGCGCAGGACTTGGCCGAGGCAGCCCTGGCCACGCTGTGCGTGAAGTACGGGTACGAGCTGCTGTGAGCCGCATGCCCGCCGACCTGGGCGGAGGGTTGAGGAGATAGTTGAAGAAAAGTGCACACAGCGTGCCCGTGGTGTGGTTACACTGCTGGTGCACACAGGGAGCACCGCATGTCCAGCATCACTAACCGCCCCGACTACAGCAACCTGACCCCCGCCATGCGCAGCGCGCTGCGGCTGCTGGAGGCCGCCTGGGTGGACGCCGACGAGGACGGCACGCCTGAGCTGGCCTGGGTGCACGGCCTGAAGGCTGGCACGGTGGCCGCCCTGCGCCGCAGGGGCTTCAACGTGGTGCGACGTAGCTGGTACCACAACGGCATGGAGTGCCGCATGCCCGACCCCCACCACAGCGGCCTGGGCTGGTAGCAGCGCGCCCTGTGCGCCATGGCAGGCCAGCGCCTACAACGGGGCACACACAGGAGGATGGCATGGAGCTGACCGCAGAACAGGAGCAGGCCCTGGTGGCCGCGCTGAACGCAGTGCGCGCCAGTGGCGCGGTGAACATGATGGACCGTCGGGGCGTGGCCGACGTGGCCGAGCTGGCCGGCTACGAGGACGAGGCCGAGCTGCTGCGCGACCGTGGCATGCGCCGGCTGTACATGGGCCTGCTGGGCAAGGTGGGCCGCGATGCCGGCTGAGCGCCAGCCCCTGCACCTGGGCGACGGACTGTACGTGGTGCTGGAAGGCCACCAGCTGCGGCTGACGGCGAACCACCACGACCCCGAGCAGGCTACGGACACCGTGTACGTGGAGCCCGCCGTGTGGCTGCGGCTGTGCGGCTACGTGTCCAGCCTGGACGGCACCATGGAACCCAGCGAGAGCACCGCCCGGCGGTGGCTGCGCCGGGGTCGCCAGCGGTGGGGCCGGTTCAGCGAGCTGAACCGGCAGCTGGAGGACAGCGGGTGGCACGCCCTGGCCGCGTGGCTGCGGGCTGCGCCGTGACTGGACCCAGGTACCCCATGGTGAAGGTGGAGGTGCGCCCGCCCCTGGGCACCGACCCCGACGAGGCTATCGTCAGCCTGGAGCGCGACAGCGCAGGGGCGTGGTGGCACGTGGTGGGCGGCGAGCCCGTGCGGCAGGCCACCCCGCTGGAGGTGCTGCTCCCCGCCAGCCCACGCACGTGGCAGCGGCTGGGCACGCCAGCCAAGGAGACGTCATGAAGAAGCTGATGGACCGCTGCTGGCCCTGGGTGGAGAAGAATGGCGGCCTGTGGGGGCCACGCGCCGAGCGCGAGCGCCGGTGGCAGGCGCTGGGCCGCCGCTGGACGCTGAGCATGCGCCCCGCCGACGGTCCGACGGGCCGGTTCGGCGGTGGCTGGCAGTGGAAGGTGGGCGTGCAGGTGGGCAAGGCCACCGTCATCGTCAACCTGCTGGTGGCCAGCCTGCGCGTGGACCCGCTGCCATGAGCGCCACCGCCTTCCACGCGCACCTTGACGGGTGCAGGCAGTGCGCCGAGGACCCGTTCAACCTGTGCCCCACGGGGGCGCGCCTGCTGGAGCGGGCCGCCGCCAGCGCCAACAGCGGGACCGACCTGACCTGGGCCGACGTGGAGCGGGCCACCGAGAAGCTGAAGGCCACGCCGCCGGGCCTGGGCGCGCCCAGGTTCTGCGGACTGGGCGACGGGCCGGGCAGCGCCATCCTGCGCTACCTGCTGGACCCAGGCGGCGAGTGCGAGGGCGGCCTGGGCTGGCAGCAGGTGGGGCCGGGCAGCCCGCCCATGGGCCTGTGCGACCGGCACCGACCACTGGTGGCCCAGGCGATGGGCGTGGAGGTAGACCATGAATGACCAACAGATGGCCGAGGCCGAGAGCCTGTACGAGCGGACCAGCGAGGCCATGGTGCGCCGGGGCCTGGGTGGCCGCCCCCGGTGGCACACGCTGCAGCACCGCGTGCAACTGGCCCACGCCGTGGCCCTGGCGGGGCACCGCGCCCTGTACGCCGCCGCCGCCGGCAACCACCGCCAGAAGGCCGAGGAGCTGGTGGGCGCACGGCCCGCCGAGCTGCAGCCCTGGGCGCACGCCGCGAAGGTGCGGCTGGCGGAGGGCGCACTGCGCCGGGCCGCCTACGAGGCCCTGACGCCCGTGATGGCCGTGCTGGACGGCGTGAAGCTGTACACCGACGCCGACCCTACCGCCCGCGCCCGGCGTGTGGTGGGCCACCTGCGCAACGTGGCCGCCCTGGCTGAGAAGCGGGCAGGGCGGCAGCAGGCCCGCGTGGCTGTGCTGCAGGCCGCCGTGCAGCGTGTGCGGGAGGACACCGGCTGGTGCCCCGTGTGCGACACCCACCACACTGAGCCCACCCTGGAGTGCCCGTGACCGTCACCACCATGGGCGACTGCAGCCAGTACAGCCCGACCCTGCCCTACGGCGACATGCGGTTCAGCCCCGGCCCGTACCCAGGCGCACAGGGGCTGGACCGATGGCGCGCCTGAGCGCCGACCCCGCCCTGCGGCCCCTACCCGCCTACCCGCGCAGCTGGCCCGACGAGGCGAAGCACGCCCTGGTGGAGCGGGCGGCCATCTACGCCGAGAGCCGGTACGGCGACCCGGCCCGCAAGCTGACCCCGAAGGAGCGCCAGTGGGTGCTGGACGACGTGCGCCGCAGCTGGGACGCCTGGGCGAAGGTGTACCGGGCCAGCCACAGATGACGGCGCGTGTCAGCCCCATGGCCCGAGAATCGCCTGCTCAGGCGCAGAAACATCCACTCGGTCCACTGCGCCCGCCCAGGTATTTCGGGCAGGCGTGACGAAAGTCTACACAGCGTACCCGCTCTGTGGTTATACTGCTGGTGCACACAGGGAGTACGACATGTGTTTCAAGGGAATGGTTATCGAGATTCTGGACGACCGTGGCTTTGACGGCTGGTGGATGGTGCACCGGTTCAGTCTGACGGTCAGCGCGTACCGTGACGCCTACGAAAGCGCCGACGCGTGCGCCGACGAACTTGAGCGCCTGCTCGAAGCGGTCGCCGACGCCGGTATGCTGTGATGACACTGCACCTCGATATGGGCAGCGCCGCAGCCTGTGGGGCACCGCTGCACAAGCACGCCGGCGACCAGATTGTTGGCCACCACGCCGTTGACTGTGGCCGCTGTCAGCGGACCGCAGCGTACAAGGCAGCCGCGAAGCAGGCCGCCGCTACGCCGTCTTTCGCCCCTGGCGACCGCGTAACGAGCCCCTACGGAGACGGCGTTGTCGTCTCCGCGTGGGACCGTAGCCGAACCGAAGTCAAGTTCGACGGCGGCTGGCAATCCATCACCGACAACTCAGGCCTGAAGGCACTGTGATGCACTGGACGATCTACAAAGTAGCGACCGACTTCGGCACGAAGATCCGAGGGTCCTACCGGACCGGCGTCACCGGGGTTCTCGCCCGGCGAGAGGCTTGCGTGCGGGGCGACTGGGTGACCACGGCGCTGTCTACACGGCGCACAACCACCGACGCCAAGCGCTGGATCTCGCGCAAGGTGCGCGACCAGTGAAGCCCCCTAACGAGCGCCAGTGGGTGCGGGGCGACGTGCACCGCAGCTGGGACGCCTGGGCGCAGGTCTACCGCACAGGGTGATGCACGCGGTTCGGCCTGGGCGGAGGGTTTAGGAGATAGTTGAAGAAACTTCACACAGCGTACCCGCCCTGTGGTTACACTGCTGGTGCACACAGGGAGAACAACATGGCCGCCAAGAAGCTCAACAAGTCGCAGACCGAAGGACTGAAGAAGCTCGTCAAGAACGAGGGCTACTACCACGAAGGGCGCGTGTGGCTCTTCGTCAAGCGTGGACTGCTCGTCCTCAAGCCGGACATGCCGCTCTGCACGGCAGCTGCGGTGCGCCCCTTCAAGCTCAGCGCCGCTGGCGAAAAGGCGGTGTCCTGATGCCCGGCTACAGCGTGCCCCCGGCCTACGCCGACACCGGCGAGCTGGCCCAGGTGCTGCCCGCCGTGGACACCCGCGCCATGCTGGACACCGAGTGGCCCGAGCTGGAGTATGCCGGTGTGCACCTGCACGACGACCCCGACAAGGCCGCCGCCCTGGCCGAGCTGCTGTGCGACCACGCCGAGCAGCACCTGGGCGCAGCCCACACCCCGCAGCGGCACAGCGCCCTGGCCCGCGTGCTGCGCGAGCTGGCCAGCAGCGACTACAGCAGCCCCGCAGGTGAGCGCTGCACGGTGGCCCGCCGCCTGCAGCTGACCATGCTGGGCCGCCACCGCCTGGAGCTGACCGCCCTGGGCGTGACGGCCCTGCAGTACAACGCCAGCCGGAACCGCTGCATGCTGGAGAGCAGCTACAGCATCAGCATCGGTAAGCGCGGGGGCCTGCAGGCCATGCGGGACGGGTACACCGGACCCAGGGTGGCCGGCTGGAAGGCCCTGCACAGCATGCGCTGGAAGCAGTAGCCCACGCCAGTGCGCAGGCCACCGCGCACGGAGATGCCCCGAGCCCATGGCGCTGGCGCGCAAGTGCCCACGCCTGCAGACGCGCACAGGTGGCCGATGTAGAAGATAGTTGAAGAAACTTTGCACAGCGTACCCGCTCTGTGGTTACACTGCTGGTGCACACAGGGAGAACGACATGAACATCAACGACCTCATCGCCCGCGAAACCGACCGCCTGAACGCCCAGGTGGCCGACTGCGAAATGCGCATCGGCTGGCTGAACACCGAGCTGCGCACCAGCGGCCTGAGCGCCCAGGACGCCCGCCACATGCGGGCCGACCGCCGCAGGCTGCGCAGCCTGCGCAGCACCGCACGCCAGCTGCTGGCAGACCTGCGGGCCGAGTAGCAGGCGCGCCTGCGTGCGCTGCACGGCCACGGCCTACAACGGGCCACACACAGGAGCGCAGCGCCAGCGTGCTGCGGGAGGCCCGCCCCACCGAGGGCGGGCGCATGGGCACCACCGTGACGTGGGGCACCCGCAGGGTGACCGACGTGCTGGTGGCCCGGCACCCTGGCATCACGCAGAAGCGGCTGGTGGCCATGCTGGGCATGGACCCACTGCAGGCCAGCATGCACCTGCAGGCCAGCCCGCTGGTGATGCATCTGGTGTGGTTCAGCCAGGGCACCGGCTGGTACCCCCGCGACTGGACCGTGCCCGCCTGGGCGCAGGGCATGGTGCACGGCATGGTGCAGCGGCTGTGGGAGACGAGTGATGCTGTGCTACGCACGCAGCGAGGCTGACTGTGACCAGTGCGTGGGTCGATGCAGGTGGGCACCCGCACCCGCACCCACGCCTGCGCCGCACCACACGCAGCTGGACGACATCAGCGTGGCCCTGCCTGTGACGGATGCCACCGAAGAGTACCGACGCGCACAGCAGCACACCCAGCAGGCTGAACAGTTCAAGCGGCAGCTGTAGCTGCGAGCACACCACCCCGCCCCCATGCGCCGCTGAAGGGAAGATCCCCCACAGGGGAGCGAGGGTCGCCCCTGCTGGCTCGGCTGCTGTAGGGGCACACACACCGACGCAACGGCTGGCAGGAGCCTGCAGGCCGACCACAGGCCGAGCACGGATGACCCCTGCTGCCGCACGCAACTGGAAGGCCCACCCCGCACGCACAGCGTGACACCACACCACCACCACCATGGCACCCGCGCAGCACCCACTGCGCACCCACCTGCACCCGCGCAGCTGCCAGCCCTGTGCGCAACTATTGAGCACGCACCAGAAACGCCTGGGCTGGCTGAGCGATTCTCAAGGAAGCACGCAGGGATGCGGACAGGCTGTACCGAAGGGGAAGGGGAGGGAAGGAGGCCCGATGGGGCCACGCGGCTGGGTGGCACAGGGGGCTGCTCCATTGTCGGCCTTCCCCCTGGGTAATGGGCCAGCGGCTGCTGACATGCCTGCGTGCGCCCTGCAGCTGCGGCCCAGGCTGTACACGCGCCCCACCAGCGACCCGCCTGTACAGGAGCGCCCCCGTCTGTACAGCTGCGCCCCCTGGCAGCGCGTCCAGGCCCGCCTGCTGGGCGGCTGCAGCGCTGCCTGCGCGCAGTGCCAGGGGCTGCTGGCTGCAGCTGTGGCGCGGTGCGCCCCCATGACGCGTCCAACATGACGTAGAACCGCCCCACAGGACGATGTAGGGGGGGGTGGTGCTCCGTTACAGCTGGGCCGCCGAGGCTCGGTGTGGTAGCCACCCCCTATTGCCGAGCTGTTTTTTTTCGTTTAGTTCTGCGCAGTTAGCCCCCCTCCCCCCCCCCCCCCC
>Ga0208299_1001308_pt1 | contig 18923 bp, 5 predicted proteins | sample 15_taG_FD_184089 | JGI IMG/M metagenome (GOLD analysis project Ga0208299, IMG submission 184089) | Marine viral communities from the Subarctic Pacific Ocean - 15_ETSP_OMZ_AT15312 metaG (SPAdes) (version 2) | ecosystem: Environmental > Aquatic > Marine > Oceanic | place: Pacific Ocean | collected...
ATGACAGTAAATGGAACTACTGATAGTAATTCAGCATATTTCGACTCGACTTCTAGTGGTTATGATGTACAATATGATTCTAATATATGGTCTAATATATCGTGTGGTAACAATAGTTATTCTCCATCGGGATTTACTGGTATATTTTATCCTGATGCAGATGGTACTGGATATCCATATGGCATCACCGGTGGTGATGATTTATCGAGTATTATTTCCTATGCAATACAGCGGGCGGACGCGAGTGCGGTTGCGGGTTCAACTCATGTAACTGGTAAGGAGATTTATTTTAATAGATCGTTTTCAAACTCTTATATCGAGTTTTCAAATTTTGGAGCAGGAGATCCTACTGCGAATGATCCCAATTTAATAACTGGTAATCTTGTAGATTCATATCTTACAAGTGTTGGCATCGGTAGTGTGCAGCAGGGTATTTGGGGTTACGATACAAACGAAAATACAGACCAAGTTACTCATGATAGTTGTTTTGCTGGTGATGAAATACACGTAGAAGTTCGCCTTGGATGTTACAGAACAATGATAAATGATGGTGACTCAACCCAATACAATAGTTGGAGGAAGTCTGCAGCTAACTTTGGACGAAATCATATACAACCTATGATACAACTTCTTGACGGAAATACTATTATTGGAAGTTCTGCTAGTTTAGATTCTGGAATAATTAATCCTAATTTTACTGGAACATATTACGGAACAACAATCACAGGTATACCGACAGCTGCAGAATTAGCAAATGGTGATATAACGGCTGATTGGGATAATGACGGTGGTTCTAGAGCCAGTACATTTGGTGATATAACACCTTACAACTGCTTTCATTCAACTCCATTTGGAGGTTCTGATGGAGATGAGGGTTATTCCACAGGAACGTGGAGTGACCAACCCTTAAATTTTGTAGATGCAGATGGATGGCAAATTAGTGGAAGTAGGACATTTTCTTCTACTAAGACCTCTGCAACTAACGATTACGCAATCAACTCAGCGCATAGATTTTTCGTGTTAGGTCCTGGTGCGGGTACGCCTATTCAAAAATTGGGGATATTTGATGATTGGTATATGTGGGCTCCGACGAGTGTTACTGAAGCTGTAGCTGGTCGAGACGATGGTGGGGTAGTGCAACGTGATTATATAGTTAGTTTTAGTGTTAAACTAAGAGAGTATAGTGATACCGATGCACAAGCCTTGGCGTACGATCCAGGTGATCCTATAAAAAAAGTTGTTGATAATTTAACGATTAGGATTCAAAATGATGAACCGGAGTTGAGCGGTGACTGGTATCCGAGTACCACATGGAATAGATTTGGGAAACCTCTTTGGAAAATTAAAGACATAAAAATAAAAAAAGGTTTTAGCGTTTTACAAGCTAATGAAGAAGAGATCGGTAATACAATAATTGACACCCATGGTGTTGCCCCAGTGCCACCTGTAGATATACCAACATGGGTGGAAACAAATCACAATTACTTTTCAACTGATGCTTATCCCAATATGTGGACTTTCACTACCGATGCCGTGGGTTCGGGGAATACTTTTACCACGTCAATGGAGACCCCTGGGGCGTGGGGAAGTAATCGCGCTATAACTCCAAATTTTAATGGAGGAATTGATGCTAATGGTTATCCTATAAATTATTCTCTACCAGAAGGATTTTCTTTTTCACATAATGGTAACACAGATGGGGAGGGAAATCTCACTATTTGGGATCCTGCAGACTATACGTCCTTAAATAATTATGGGGGGATTGTAGGTGCAGCAGGTCCAAATCTGGCAAATGCGGGTATGCCTAATTTAGTATTCAATAGGGAGAGTGCTAGTAACAATTCTTACTCTCTCTTAGAGATAAACAGTGCTAGTTGGATAGATATTACGTCTAGTAGTAGTACCGCAGCTTCAGACATAATGTATGGTATAGGTGTTAATCCGGGTAGTGAGTGGACTTTAAATAATTGGTATTTAGTTGACGTTGAATATGAAAATTTTATACCAGGAACTGATCCAGGTGAATTATTAATATATGGCGTTGCTCCAATAGCGGGTTTTGTAGATGATGGGGTAATTAACGAAGAGGGCGTTGGTCTTTGGAGAGGCGATGACCCGGCAACCCCCACTATAGCACATTGTAAATTAGTACCAACTCTTAGAACTGAATATGGAGTCCAAAAGACAGTATTAAGAGGAATATTTAAAATAGCTAGTGATAGTTGGGTAAAAGATAATGATCCAAACAAGTTTACTTTAAGAATTTTAGGTTGTACTAATGGCATTAGAATTACTAAAATAATCCCAAAAAACTTAACCGAAGTAGCTACTCCTGGAAGTGTAGATAATGATGATTGGATAATTGGAGCTCCAAGTACATCGAGTCCAACACATAGTTTTAGTGACAGTATAATGTATTATACAAATGATAAATTATGTTGGGAACTTCCAGCTGATGCCGGTGGGATTAGTATATATCATACGTGGTCACAGGATCTTGCTAATGTAAGTACATTTCACCAAGGTCCTTGGGAATTAACCTTTACTGTTAGTGATAATCCTATGACTAACAATCACTCTGGTTCTTTAGGTGGTGTAATAGCCGTTAGCGATACCGGGGTGTTTAGAGGCGTCGCGTTTAATGGAATAGAGGACCCCGGTAATTATAAAATATCTTTTGATTTTACAGATAACTCAGATGGAAGTGGCTGGGCAGTTTATAAAGACGATGGGTTTGGTGAATTTGACACTTACAGTGGTGCTAGCACTGAAACCGCAATTGCTTCTAGTTGGACTGTTACTACTGCTGGTAATAAAATACAATTCCACCAAGATTTGGGTGAAACTACCGCACAAGAATATGCTATTAACAATATATCACTAAAACCTCTAGAACAAACGATTTTAGTTGGGAATATTGGTTCTTGGAATATTAATGGATTTGATATTAATCAAGTTGACCCACACATCTATTTAGATAATGATAACAATTATTTTGTATTTGACGATTGTCCTATTCACGATGTTAATGAGACGCAATTTATAAGTATTAGTCAGCAGGTTGATGAGATCGTTAATCAATTTGATCAATATAAGATAAGTTTTAATCACGGTATAACTACTGGTGAGATTGGTGTTTATTATTATAACAATAGTGGATATGGATTTAAAATAACAGGTATAGATAGTTCTACGTCTGCAAGTTTTGAGCAGGTTATTACTATTGGCGATCCTCCAACTTCTGGTGATGGATTATGGGTTCTTGGTCAAGATGGTAATATTCAAAATGGTATTGATTATGGTCCTAATGATTTAGATTTTGATTCTGATTTAAAAAATACTTTTGTTATAGTAGCTAGAGATAATGGAGATATTAATGGGATAAATGGTTGGATAGATAATATATCAATGGTTAGAGTTTATACTGATGAAGCTACCGCTGATAAAACTATTACATTTAATGAAGCTGTAAATGGTTGGAGTAGTTTTAAGAGTTTTGTTCCTGAAAATGGTGTTAGTTTATCTAAAAAATATTTTACATTTAAAGAGGGTAAATTATGGCAGCATTATATCCCGAAATTACAAGGTTCTACGGGAAGTTTTGATGATAATTTCTTTATAAAAACAACGGTAGAAGAAGCCGATAATTACAATGAATTTTATGGAGTAAATAATTACTCTAGTATTCAAGCTGTTATTAATCCAGAGCCATCTACAGTTAAAGTGTTCAACACTATAAATTATGAGGGAAGTCAAGCTTATATATCTACCCCTAGTGCAAGCGAAATCACAATAAATAATGCTGCCGCTTGGTCTTCGGGTGGCGATATACCCGGGTGGGAATGTTCTGAAATAAAAACAAACTTAGATTCTGGTAGTGTAATTGAGTTTATTGAAAAAGAAGGAAAGTGGTTTAACTATATAAAAGGATTGAATGCGAACCAAGCTTTAGATACAAGTAGATTTAGCGTTCTGGGAATTGGGATTGTATCAAGCACACAAAGTATAATTTAATATGAAAATAAACAGTTTTAATATAGATACTAGCGATATGTCTACTGGGCGAGTTATTAGACCATTCACTATTACCGGTGATAAAGGAGCTGAGTTTGAGATAATAGCACTACAATCAGGTACATTGAAGTATTATGATTTTAAAGACAAGGTTTTTGAAGATGGTCATAATGATTCGCATAATAATTTAAAGGTGAAACTTGGTGGAAAAAGTTATACTAACAGCATCATATTCCCATCTGGAGGTGGTGATTATATTATCAAACTTATAGCTATAAACGGGACGGAGACGCTAAACGCTAATTCGAAAGTTATAACAAAAAACATATCGAAAGCATCATCTAACACTACTATAACATTTAAACCTGGTTCTGCAGACACTACTTACTACCAAACCTTACCAACATCAACATCTACCGGGGCCGTAAGCGATACGGGTGTTGTTAATTTTAGTTGGAGTGTTCTAAACTCCACAACAGATGCTAAAAGTTTTGGTTTTAAATTAACGAATCCCGATATTAGTGTGTTCGATTCGAGATATTGGTATTTTACAACAACTGAAAACGTGGTTACTAATTCGGCTGGTGATACAGAAGATAGTACAACTGTTGTAGTGGCTGATACGACAGGCTTATGTATTAGTATGGAATTAAAATATTATAAAGGTACTACAGCACCAGAAAACAAAGCTGGAAGCGCGGTTGGAACTACTATAATAACTGCTATTGATACTGATACAAATACAATTACGTTTAGCCAAGCCGTTGGTTTTGACGAAGGGCAAACAATGACATTTAGGGCTTATGGTTCGACTTATATTAACGATGCTATCGGGCTTGATCTTAGTTTTGGTTCTGCTGAGAGAGTCACTACGCGGCTAACAAAAACCGTCGAAGCTAGAGGTGGGGTTACAGAAGCTACAGATAGTTCTAGCACTAGTATAGCTTTACCTAATACGCTAGGAATAGGCGTTGGATTTGGATATACAGGTTTTGGTGTTGATAATAGTAGTAGTAATCTTGTTACCGCTGTTACACCAGATCCTGATGGTTCTGATAACGATGGTATTATAACTGTTGGTTTAGCTCAAGAGTTAGAAGTTGGAACTGTTCTTACTTTTATAGATACGTTTAGTCAAGTAAATTTTTCTGGTATTATTAAAGTAAACAAGTATTCAAGTACAACACCTCACACAATCTACCTTGATTTAGATAAGATATTAACAGTTGGAGCAGGTTCTTAAATATAAAATATGGCGCAAACAAAAATAAACTTTAGTGATACAATAAATAGTTCTTTACAAGTTGGTGATATTGCCTATGCTTCAGAGGTTTTACCTAATGGTATTACTAAGGCCCCTAATTTGATTGGGACTATAATAGAAGTGACATTAAACTATATAATTGTTGAGCACGCGGGTAGCGCTACGGTGGCTCAAGGAATGTTTATGTTATTTTCAAAACCAACAGAAGTAAACGATTCTAGTTTAAAAGGGTATTTCGCCGATGTTACATTTAAGAATTATTCTAGTGAGTATGCGGAATTATACTCTATTAGCTCAGAAGTCAGCGTCAGTAGTAAATAAAGCGCGGAAAGTGTGACTATATAAGTACAATTAAATTAAATAGAATGAAGGAAAATATTAAAGTCCGCCAGATTGTTATGGAGGACTATAAACATGTAGATTCGTGGTATGAAAAACGTGAAGAATTAAGACCTATATCAATATTATTACCAAACAACGGGTTAGATGGTTTTATAGTAGAAAAGAATAACACGCCTATAGCTGTAATCTATCTTTATTTAACAAATTCTAAAATGGGGTATATGGATTTTTTAATGTCTGATCCAGATTATAAAGAGGAAGATAGATATGAATTAATAATGTTATTACTCAAATATTGCACACAAAGAGCTATAAAAATTGGTTTAGAATGTGTTTTTGTAACAACAGCAATACCTGGTCTTGTAAAAAAGGGAAGAGAGCTAGCGGTAAACGAAGATTTAATATGTAAAGAAGAATCAAGAGTTATTATTTATACTCACGAAAGTAAAAATAAAATTTTTATTTAAAAAATAAAGTTAATTATGGGAGGAAAATCAAGAAGAAAGCAAAAGGCGGCGATGCAGGATATGCAAAACATGGCGTCAGATCAAGCTGATCATTATTCAGGTCTAGTAGGAGAGCAACAAATAAAATTAGACGAAGCTTTAACTAATTATAGTGAATTTGAATTCACAAATCCATTTGGGAATTTACAAAATCCATATGCCGGGATACAAACTGATTTTACAAATCCTGCTACTGGATTAACTAATGTTACAGATGGTTATACTAATGCAGCTGCCGGAGCTATAAATGTCGCGGAAGGAATGACAGATTGGTCTTCTGGAATGACAAATGTTGCTGCTGGTGCTCAAAACGTATACGCTGGGGCACGAAATGCTTTTGCTGGTTTAGAAAACCAATTTGCTGGAATGCGAAATCTATACGCTGGAATGGAAAACCAGTACGAGGGTATGGAAAATGTTTTTGAAGATGCTACCGTTGACACGCGCGCCGCTCAATTTCAAGCTCAACAAACTCAACAGCAACAGGCTAATATAATGCAGGGCTTAAGAGGTGCCGCTGGTAGTAGTGGTATAGCTGGTTTAGCTCAAGCAATGGCTAGTCAAGGCCAATTAGCAACTCAACAACAAGCTGCTGGTATTGGTCAGCAAGAAAGACAAAACCAAATGCTCCAAATGCAGGAGGCATCTAAAATACAACAATTACAAAGAGGTGAAGCATCTAGATTAGCTACTCAAGAAGCTACTGGCGGTATGTCTATACAACAACAAGAAAGGGCTGGCGCCGCTCAATTACAGCAACAAGCGGCCGCGGGTGAAATGCAAACTCAACAAATGATAATGGGTGGAGCCGCTCAACAACAGCAATTGCAAATGCAAGGTGCTATGCAGTTACAAGGTATACGAGGACAAGCGGCGAGCCAATTACAAGGTTTACAATTTCAAGGTGCTTCTCAACAACAAAATCTTCAAATGGAGGGTGCTATGCAATTACAGGGTCAACAAATTGCGGCCGCTCAACAACTTCAAAACCAACAATTACAGGGAGATATGTGGGCTCAAGAAATGGGTGTAAATCAACAAAATTTAATGGCTTCTGGACAATGGGAAGCTGATGTACTAGCTGCTGAAGGTGAGGCGGGTGTTCAAGCTGCGCAATTTGGGCAAATGGGAACCATGTTAGGTATGGAATATGGCACAATGGCAGGTTTACAGAACGCTCAACAAGCAGCCTTTGGTAATCAGCTATCAGCTTTAGGAATGCAAGCGGATATGTATGGATCACAAGCGGGTAGTTTCTCTAATATGGCTGGAACCGCGTTGACAGCTGTAGGATCAGTAATGGCAGCTAAGATGAGTTTTTCTTGTATTGCTAAAGGAATTTGTATTGATACTATCAATGGAAGTGTACCTATTGAAGATATTAATGTTGGAGATATAGTTATAGGTTACAATGGGAATCCTACTAAAGTTTTACAAAAACATGCTTATAAGGAATATCCAGAAACTGCTTTCTATAATATAAAGATAGATTACAATAATAAGATAAGAACAGTAGATGTTGGTAATTTGCATAGAATTATGGATGTACCAGCTCCAGATATAACAGAAAACGTTATAAGTAAGGAAATTTACAATGGCGTTGAATTTAGTTATGATTTACTAACTGAGGATTTAGGTTATAGAATAGATAGCGTGCCAGTAAACAGTATGATTGAAGAAATGGCTGAACTAGTAGTAAAATTAAAAAACAAATAATATGGCAATACCAAATTTATTTCAAAAAGCAGATACAACCTTAGTAGAGATGGCTTATAAGGCGGCGGACGCACAAACTCCCGCTGATATGTCTGTGGTGTTTCAGCATATGGCCGCTGGTTATGACAGGACAATGCGGCTGACTGCTCAAGCGTGGAAAAATGTAGTTACAGCAACAACACCGCTGATAAAAGAAGCTGTAAGTAATTTTGCGGAGAGCGCAAAGTATAACGCCACTGCAGATCAAGATATGTATCGAAACAAAGATAAAATTAACATGTTTATGGATGGATATAAAATTAAATATTTAGACCCGAAGGGGGAAGCTGAGGAAGAATTTCCGAGTTTTGAGGACTGGATGGAGAAAGAATACGGGGTAGGAACACTGTATAATAATACTGATATATCAAGTAGTGATATGACAATCCAAACTGCTGAAGAATGGTGGGAAAAAAATGAAACCATGCGAGATTTCTATGAAAAAGAATACAAAAAGGAAAAAGATAAGCGGCCAAAATATAAAGAAGAACATATTATGGGGTTAAATCAAATATCAGAAGAACTGAAGAAAACCTGGTTTAATGGAAAATCTCGTCAAGAAAATCAAACAAGAAGAATAGAACTTAACAGACAAAAACAAGCTATATGGGCTGAGATAGATTTAATTGAAGGTGGTATGAATAATATAACAAAATTAATGGCAAGCGGTAACTTTCATGAAAAAGCTTTAAATGGAGATCCTGGTAACCTAAGGTTACTAACAGCTGTTAGCGCGATGTATACTCCTTTCGGTAAAACCGCGAAGGGTGATTTTGCGGGCGATTACGTAGATTTCAGCCGTGATGAAGAAGGCCGCATGACACTTAATTTGTTTAATAAAAAAGACGAGAAAATATTACGAGATTCGAAAGATAAAAATAGTCCACAGGTATCAATCGCAATTAGTAACCTGCAATCTTTAGTGACCCCAAAATTTACTAAAGATCAAAGAGAGCCATATGAAAGGGTTAATGAAATGTATTTTGGGATGCTTTCAGATCCAAGCGTTAACTTCGCGTCGGCTAAGGCAGCTTATGTATCAAGTCTTACAGAGATAATGCCAAAAGGTACAGCGCTAGTTAGCTTCATGCATGAAAAACATCTATTTGATGGGCAGACACTTAGTTTTCACGAAGAGGTGTTGGGAAATAATGGTAATGGCAGTGAGATATCAGGGGCTATTTTTAGTGTAGTAAATGATTTTTGGGGGAAAGATGCAGAAAACAATAAGCAGAAACTCCCAATGAATGCCGATGAGACAAAGCCTATGCCTCTTGATATTAGCGCCGGAGACCCAGATGAGTTTGATTTAGAAGATCTTATGGATAAGACAATTGGGACTAAGAATTTTACTTTACTAGTATCTAACCTAACAAATCCAAGTAAGACGTTTTATAACGAAGAAGTACTCCAGCAGGCTATAATAGAGTTTTATGCAGGAAAACAAGAACAAAAAGCTAAGTTAATTAGAGGTGAAAAACTAGCTGCAAATAGTTGGTGGGGTGAAATGGGAACAATAACTGAACAAAACTCGCAAGCTGCTGGAATAAATATATTAGACGCGATTATATCGGGGAATGTTGATAGTTTAGTGTTCCCAAAAAGAGGTGATGGTGGGCCAGGGAAATTAAAATTAGTAACATCCCCACCTTATGATCAGGATAATCCTGCGAGGATGGAATTTATAAGAGATGGAGTTACGGAATATACGTTTGATCCTACAAATAATGAAAATATTATAGCTCTTATGATGAACGAGGGAGTATTGCAATCACATATTAATAGTATGATAACGATGACCAATCCATCAGATGGTTCACCTGTTATGGACTGGAAGAATCCTTTATGGAATAGTAGGGGTGACCGAAAAGTAAGCCCAAACGATGTGATTAATTCTATTTACGACCAGGCAACAGGTGCTTATCCATACTACTAAACTTATACCCGTTATTATATGACAGAAATTGAAATGAAAAGAAAAATCCAGGAAATGTTAAAGGCTGGATATTCAAGAGAACAAATAGTTGCATTTATCCGTGGTGAAAAAAATAAAGAACCCGTGGATATCGGTGAAAAAGATACACCTGAAGAAGTTGGAGAAGTTGAAGAAGAGAAGAAGATTGGTGGTCTTGTTACTGGATCAGGGGGTAGTTGGACGCGGCATAGTGCCCCAAAGCCCGAGAAAAAGAGTAAAGGTGTTATGGGTTCATTTGATCCTAAGCCAGCAACATCACAAACCGATCTTGATATAAAGAATATTAGAAGTACAATTACAGGTAGTCAAGATTCGAAATCTGATGAATCGGGGCCAATAACTTTTACATCAGACGACTTGGTTCTTAGCGAAACAGGGACTTCTACGTGGTGGAGGGGAAATTTAGAAACAAAAGTGGTTGATAAGTTGAATAATCGAATTAAGAAGCTTGGGTGGAAAGCTGTAGATGAATCGAATTCAGTATATGATAATTTAAAAGGTGGAAACGTGGTGACCATATATAAAGATGGTGCAAAGGATGAAAACACCTCGCTAACTATAAATCTAGATGACTTTGTTGCGGGAAGGAAAGGTCAAGAAGATAAAAATTATAATTGGATTCAAAGAAGATTGCAGGAGGTGAAACATCCCTACATCGAAACCGATCCTTTCGGTCTTTTTACGCCAAACGCAAGTGATGTTAATAAAGCTCTTAGAGACCATGTTCTAAACCACATTAACACTCATACCGAAACCAATAGAGATGTAGTGGATGCGGGTAAAAAGGTTGAAGCCATTGTGCTTGATGCCATATTTACAACTGAAAATAAACAACAGAAGAAAGATGATGAGAAAAAAATTAAGTTAGAGCCAGGATCTAGTCGGCAAGCTGGACCACCTAGAGAGGAGGGTAGTTGGAAGTGGGAGGAAGGTCCCACGGGAGGAGGACACTGGAGGGATAGTAATACAGGCAAAGTACACGTTCCCGCAGATCGTTTTGGCTTTAACGCGCTTTATAATAATATAACAGCTCCGCAGGCGGAGTTTCAGAAGATTATAAGTGAACTCGATAATAAGATGATAGAGATAATAGCAGATAAGAACGATATTGACGCTGGTAATTTTGAAGGGACAATTGAGGAATTTTTCGAGGAATTTGAAGGTAAAATTAATTTTGGACACGACTATGAGGATTTGCTAGATTTCAAAACAAGTTTCTTTAGTGATACTACATGGGAGAAAATTTTACACCATTTTAAAAGCCAGACTGGACAAGGTAAAAATATATTTGGAGTAGAAACGAATAAAGACGGGGGGATATACTCTTCTCTTTTTTCTACAAATCAACAAGTACTAAGTGTTGGAGCTTCCAGTTACACGCCTACAGGTGAATTTGCCGCCCTTTCTGAAAGGCAAGTCGAGGATCACATAAAGAACGCGTTTAAGAAGTATGTAGAATATCAAAACGAAGAAATACAAAAATTTAACGTTAACACGGAGAGTTTGATCCTGGATTATGAAAAAGTTGACGCAGGGGACCTAGTTTCAGGCGAATACTTAGAAGAAATAAAGAAGAAAATTAGTATAAGAGATGAAGCTATTGATAAGTATGGTGAAGATTCTAAAGAGGCGGAGAGTGCTCGGGAACAGTTGGATTTAGCAAACCAAACTTTCTCCTATTACAAAACATTCGAAGATTTTCTTGAAGAAAGCACAAAATCTACTAATGATGATGGAAGCATTGATTATGATGGGCTTAACTACACTAAGATTACCAAGTTGCAAAGGAAGTTGAACGAAATTGGGAAAGTAATAGCGGAAACTCGCGAAAAGCTGTATGGAGAAGATAAAGGGATGATATTTACTGATGGAGTTCATCACTACAACCAGATTACCAGAGAGCAAGCAAACAATGACAACAACAGCAGAGAGATAACGCCAGAGCGGAGAGAATTTTTAGCGAATATTATTACGAATGAATTAGATTATTCAACTATTTTACCAGATGTTGGAGTTAACTTAACCCAGGAAGACCATAAGGACCTCAAGCGCGAAACAACAAAATATGGTGCGATGGTAAATTATCAGAAAAGTTTAATAACTAGTATCAAGGTCGATGAATTTATGCGTGAGAAGAAGGGTAAGTATGTTATAAATGACTATATTGCTTGGAAGAAGTTGGAGGAGTTAATGAAAGATCCAATTTATAGTGATAAAATCAAACTAGTCAGTAAAAATGAACATGAAAATGGTCGTGTGTACGAAATCACAAACGGTGTTCTTCAAGAGTTTTATGAGGAAATAATTGCTGAAGATGGAGTGAGAACTTTTGGAAGCTTTAAAGGATATGAAGTGGGAGAATCGAAAGGTTATAATACCAGAGCTGGGTTTTTCTCGAGACATGATGATGCATATAAGTTTGATCAATCTGGAATAATGGGCTTGATTGGAGCTTATTTGCCGGGTGGTGGTGAAACAGAAAACAATGGATTTATTAATTACTTGAAAGATAGTAAAATATCATATTATGACAAGCGAGACAAATTAATTATTGCAAATCAAATGTTGTTAGAGAGAATAGATCCAACTCAATTATCAGAAGGTGGTACGGTAGCTGGAGTTGTTGATTTTTTTGAACATACTGGTGAGCTTTGGGATCAGGTAAAGTGGGGAACCACGAAAGTTGACGGGAAAGTTTATAACGATGATAATAGGGATGGTAATGGTAATTATATGGGGCAGGATTATTCTGATAGATATTCTAAAGATTTATTCGTAGAGGTTATGGAAGAAGCCGATATAAAACTTGACACTAAGCAAAAAGAAGCGGTTGAAAGAGGTGTCTTTTATTCCGCTTGGGAAGGCACCGTACAGTTTGTACCCTTAGTTGCGGAATTTGCCGCTACAGAAGTAGCTTTAGTTGCCGCAGAAGCATTAACGTGGGGTGGTGCTACTGTTCCAGTTGCGGCCGTACAAGCTAGTATGATGGCTAGGTGGTCAAATATACTGCTTAACATTGGTAGAGGGGGTAAAGTTATACCTTGGCTGAAGAGAGGAAAAACATCAGCAACTATCTATACGCCATTAGAAAAAGTAGCTAGAATTCTTCCTGGCGCTAAAAAAAGGGGAGATTTATATCAAAAATATCTAACTTCAAGTAAGATTTATAGAAATGCAAACGGAACTAGATTAACTGAAAAAGCCTTAAGGAGACTTGAAAAGCTCACAAATAAAAAAAGAGGTACAGATGCTTTTAACCAACTAGTTTTACATGGACCAGTTGATGATATTACTAAATTACCACTTGCAAAGGGTGGGTATGGTGTATCGCGATTATGGAAAGGGCCAAGAAGACCATGGGCTGGAGGGGTTACACATAGTAGAAGTGCTTTAAATACTATAACACATAATCTATATCATGGATTACGAGAGGAGTTAAAAATGGGTTTAACTTTTAAAGAACACTATCACCCTGGGGGAGGAGTTGCTTTCTATGGTGTTGGAAAGTTACTCGCTAAAACCCCATTTAAACTTACTGAAAGAAATGTAGCGGCGCCTAAAGGTGTTAAAGGAGGGGGTAAAGCGGGATCGCGAACGAGTTTGGGTAGACTTAAAAATAAATTAGGACTGTCAGGGGAATTAACATTAGAAAATTATTCTAATATATTAAATAGTGGTTTAGCATGGGGTAGGTCTGGAGTTGCGGGTATGATTTCAGTACCGTTATCGCAAACTTTCGAGAAGTTTATTGCGGATATAGGTGGAGGCGAAACGTTTAACTTCATGGAGGATATGTATCCTGAGTTGACTATGAAAAATGCCGGGATAAATTTCTTTACATACCAGTTGCTCGGTATCAAGGGTGTTGCTGGACCAAAGGGAACTGGGCTCAAAACCGTTAGATCCCTAGAGAGATTAAAGGACATGGCAAATCACCACGCTGAAAGAGCTTTTAGAGATGGTTTTAATCTTAAAAAAGGTAAAGATGGGGAATACTTGGGTTGGAAAGATGCAAAATTAGAAGACAAATACGATAGGTATAGTGAATTAGCCCAAGCTGTTAAGTCTAAGACAGATGTTTTACGTGAAACGGCTAAGTGGATGGATCCAGACTATGCGAAAGACCATATGGGACCGACGATTGATAAGCTTAAGAAGGCTTATAATGAGGCAAATCCGGACAAGGAAATCGGTGATGTTTATTTCGAGAATACAAAGGAAGAAATGATAAAAAACAGAGGAAGAGTAGCCGGAGAATTGGAGGGTGCCGCGGCTGGGTTTTTTCCAAATCCAAATACAAAAAAAAGCGATTTATATATTGATGTTTCTAGAGCGACACCAGGCAAAATACCACACGAGATTCAACACCATCTTGATATAGCTATTTTAGAAAATGATCCACTTGCCGCAAGTAGATTAGTTGAGATTGTAATGGAAAAAATGGGTAATGTAAAATTAACTAGTCAAAATAAGTATAAAATAGTAAACGGAGAAAAAGTACCAGACTTAACTACTGATGGTAAATTGCAAACGAAGCATTATACTGTTAGAGAATATGTTGAAGAAAGGTATGGCGAGGATACTCACGAAAATAATTTAGAAGCTTTGGGGTATTTTTCAGAATTATTATCTGAAACTAAACATTTTCACAAATTTACAAGAGGTGGTAAGGAGAATTCATGGAAAGGATTAGAAACAGCTATAAAAGAATGGCAAAAGGAGCAACATAATCCTAACGGCACCATTAAAGAATATGATATTCAAACTATTTCAAAAAGCACTAAACAACAAGTTATAAACTTTTTTGCGGAAATGGCAATGGCTAGTAAAAAGGGGAAAACTAGCGCAAAGCATATAAAGCTTTATAGGGAACTAGGTGAGTCTTTGATATTCGATCAACCTAACGGATTCCAAGGGACGCAAAGCAAAACGTCTAATAAATCCTTAGACCTACATGAACAAAAAGTAAATTTACAAGAAACGCTTGATGGTCCACTTAATGGAAAGAATTTCGTTGAAAGAACGAGGGGGTTAAGCGAAAAAGAAAGAGGTAAAAAAAGAGAAGCATATTTAGCAGACGTTGCAAGGGTTAAAAATGAAATGGCCGAATTAGAAGCTAAGATATTAGAGTCTGAAAAAGATTTTAAATTTGAAAATGATGTACAAAGAATCTACAACGAGACTAAAAACGTAAATGAAGCTGCTTGGAAGATAGCTGAACAATATGACCCGAGGCAAAGTAAATCTGCTGGGGCTGGTAGGATAAATACTGAATTGAAAAAGTATGAAAAACTACCTAATTTTGAATTTGAAAAAGGTAATATACTTAATGATTTACTAACAGATAGCAATAGAAGTATTCGTCAAATGGTATTAGATTATAATCCAGATATGAAGAATAAAAAAGGAGAAGTAATACCTTTGTCTGGTTATATAGGCTCTATTCTTAAAAAACGAGGAATATCAGAATCTGTTCAAAAATTTATTCCAGAAGGGGCTAAGTTTTCCGTAGAATTTGAAGGTAAATTTGCGGAAACGAAATATACTGAAGATGCAGTTATTGAATATGATGTTGCTCCTGAAGGCGTAGAAGGTGTAAGGTTAGTTGAAGCCTTAAAAATAAAACCTCAGACCATAAAACAAATTGAAAGTAAAATAAAAGATTTAGATTTAAATAACGTTAGTTTTGCAACACTTAAAGACTTAGTACCAGAGTTAACTAAAGATATGTTTGGAAAAGGTCCACAGAGCAAAGCTGAATATATAGCTGAGAACTGGAAAACTATATATGATCTATTGCCAGAGGGGGCTATATTAAAATCTGGTAAAGTAGAAATAGAAGGTTTGTCTACTCAAATAAATCCAGCTGTATTAAAAGCATTATATAAACCTACGTCTAGAAAAGTAACAGAAGGAGCAAAAGCTTCTGCTAAAGAAACAGGTAAAACTGCTGGATTAAAAGTTCAAGAAAAAATTAAAAACTTAAGTAAAGAGCAGTTTTTAGAAAAATTGGGAATTAAAATAACAGAACTTGATGGGCTTATAAAAGATAAAGGAAATATAGAAATTATACATCCGAAAGGCACAAAAGAATATAGAAATACCACTGAAACTTTATTTAAAGGTATAATAACCGAAACAGGTAGAATGGTTACTAATCAGGTTGTAAGAGAAGCTATTAAGAAAGGAAAACTTTCTGAGCGTATGCAAACTGAATATAGTGTAGAGCAGTTTGATAGAATTTTAAAAGCTGGAAAATCAGATATTATGTTTAGTCTAGATATTAAAAGAGAGAAATGGGAAGAGGAGCAAAGAAAGTTAGGCTTTGATACGAAGAATATAAAGAATGAAATAGTTGTTAATAGTCTAAATTTAAACACTGAAAAAGCTCAAAAATTTATAACTGATTCTACTAGATTGATGCTAGATATATTTGAAAACGGAGTGGATAAAGTTTACGATCCTAAGAAATTGAAGCTTTTATCCACATATAAGGGGATACCTGAATATACATCAGACTTTGTATTAAAAGAACTATTCTCTAAAGGACTTATATTAGACCAACAGACAATGGGTAAAGGTTTAGGTAAGTTACTTTTGAAAGGAGTTAAATCTGGAAAAAGAGGAAATGTTCTTGAGCAACATCATATTGATTTAGCTGTAGTTCTTTCAAAAGAATATCCTGAGTTAAAAGTTAAAACTATCAAAGTTACAGAAGGCGGTATACCTGACTTACATTTAGAATTATATGGAACACCATGGAATGTTGAGGTTAAAATGGCAAATGCTCAACATGGTAGTCTTACACCTGATATAAAATATTTAAAAAATGGAGAGATTTTCATGGGACTTTCTAAAGAGAATAAATATATAGAGGAGTTGATGTTTGATATGGTAGCAGAAGTAACTCCAGCTTGGAAAGCTTTTGAAAAGGAAGCCAATAGATTAGCTGAAAAGCATGGACTTGAATGGAGATTTTCTTTAGAAAAAGGAATAAACCACAACGATAATGCAATCCCACCAAAAGTATGGGTAGGTTTAGAAAAAACGAATCTTCGTTCTAATACAAGAGTAGTAAAAGAGAATTGTCCAATAGAAGCAATATTTGAAATATATGGTAATAAGGAGTACCCTGTTTACGATATAAACATACAAGGTAAGGGGTTACATTGGATGGGAAAGAAGACATTTCCTAAATTAGATTATCCTCAATTAAAGGGTGATGCTATAGCAACTATGAGATCTGTACCAACAACTCTTGATACTAAAGCGAGAAATGGTTGGAAAAAACTTAATTATAGAATAATTCCTACTTTAATATCCAGTACTGTAAAAAGATCAAATATTAGTCTTGGTAATATCCTACAATTCCGCGAGTTTTTGGAAAACCCCGCAATTAAGGCTATGGAAGAAGCTTATAAGAAAAATGAAAAGCAGAGAAAGAAACTTAGGAAGCAATTAGAAAAAGGTTCTGGTATAATGCAGTCAAAAGACATAAGTAGTAAAGAGGTTATAGAGAAGATGAAAACGCTCGATGAAGCTATTAGTAAAGGAAGAAAACTAGACAAGACACCTAGAGGGATGAGTACTTGGGATTTTGATGATACCTTAGCTACAACCAAATCTGGTGTTAGAGCTAGAGTACCTAACGTTGATGGTAAGCCAAAACCAAATAGAAAAGTTATTTTCTTAGCTGGTGGCGCTGGTAGTGGTAAGGGTAATGTTATTAAAAAATTGAATTTAGAAGGACAAGGGTTTAAAATAGTGAACCAAGATATATCTTTAGAGTGGTTGAAAAAGAATCATGGTTTACCAGAAAACATGAATGATCTTACCAAAGAGCAAAGAAGTACTTTAGGTAAATTACAACATCAAGCTAGGGGTATTGCTAAAAGAAAGATGATGAAGTACCAAGGTAACGCCGGTGGGGTTGTTATTGACGGCACTGGTGGTTCTATTAAATCTACGGAAGGATTAGTTAAAGAGTTTAAAGATAAAGGATATGACGTTAGCATGTTGTTCGTTGAGACTTCTTTGGAAATTGCTTTAGCTAGAAATAAAGCTAGAGCAGAAAGATCTTTATTAGATAAGATTGTAGAAAAGAATCACGAAGCCGTTCAAGGTAATAAATTAGGTTTTAAAACTATGTTTAAAGAAAGATTCATGGAGGTTAATACGGATAATCTTAAACAAACATCTGCAATGCCTAAAGAGTTAGTTGCGAGAATGAATGATTTTGTTAGTGGTTACGAAAAGATTAGATTAGATGCAGAGCAATTTGCCACAGAAGGAAAAGATATACTCGATAGAGGTGGTGAGTTTGATTTTGCAGAGTTTAATGTTATTACAGGCGGAGAAAAGGGACCATTTTTTCAAAAGGCTTTAGAGAGAGCTAAGAAATTTGGGACAAAAGATCAATTCATATTAACCGCTAGACCACCCGAGGCGGCTGTCCCTATATATGAATTTTTAAAAGCACAAGGTTTACATATACCTTTGAAGAATATTAAGGGGTTAGGTAATAGTACTGGAGAAGCTAAGGCAATGTGGATGTTAGAGAAGTTTGCTGAAGGATATAATGACATGTATTTTGCTGACGATGCTATGCAAAATGTGGAGGCTGTTAGGGATGTTTTAAGTCAACTACAAGTTAAAGCTAAAGTTGTTCAAGCTAAAATGCCAAAGAAAAAGCCTATAGAAAACGTTAAAGATGTAGGTAAATTAGATTCCCCTGACAACTATAGTAACATAATGCACTCTAAAGATTTTAGAGAAGAATATGAAAGAACTATAGCTAAGCGTAGACCTGATTTGGTTAAAGAAAACCTCGTTTCCCAAGCCGTAGATGACATGATTAACTTTGTTAAAAAGCTAGACGTCCCTGTTAATAAAAGAAAAAAATACCAAAGAATAACTACAAAATGGTTAGCCACGAGTAATATCAAACTTAGCGAAGATGGTTACAAAGTAAAGCAAGCGGTAGAAATAGCTGAAAAATATAAAGAAGATATATTCTCTTATAGAAATCCTAATGAGCTTATAGAGAAATACGCTGGGAAAATTAAAG
>Ga0208299_1001309_pt1 | contig 18920 bp, 4 predicted proteins | sample 15_taG_FD_184089 | JGI IMG/M metagenome (GOLD analysis project Ga0208299, IMG submission 184089) | Marine viral communities from the Subarctic Pacific Ocean - 15_ETSP_OMZ_AT15312 metaG (SPAdes) (version 2) | ecosystem: Environmental > Aquatic > Marine > Oceanic | place: Pacific Ocean | collected...
GCCGCCGGGATGCATTCATCCTCACAGTCCTATCTGGCACTACTGGATTTGTAAGCTCTTCGATCACATCCGAGAACCTAACGACTTCGTCAATAGCTGATGGCAACTGGCACCACTATGCTGTGAGTCTGCTATCCGGATCCGATGGCGTCTCTGGCAGCTTTTACGTGGATGGAGAACTAGAAAACCAATTTGTCTCTGGAACACTGCGAGTCGACATCGACGGCGCCAGTGGCGACAAGGCGGCCATTAACGAAGTCACTGGCGCTTTGAGTGCGTATATCGGCGCTCTACGAGCCCCAATTTCGGGCACGACAACACCCAGCTCTACGACTGCCGGCGATGGTAAGCTCGCTGCATCCTTAGATGAATTTAGATATTGGAAAACGCGCCGGAGTTCTAAAGACATAGGAAGGTTCTGGTTTACTCAAGTCGGAGGTGGTACTAATAGCGATACGCCACCGTTTTCTGATGATAGTAATAAAGAAATGGTTAACACTCATCTGGGAGTTTACTATAAATTTAATGAGGGGATCACGGGTTATTCATCAACTGACTCTGTAGTTCTGGACTTCTCTGGCCGTGTTACCAATGGAGCATGGACCGGATACACATCACAATCCCGAAACACAGGTTCGGCCATTATTTCATCAAGCGCTGCAACGAAAGAGTTTGAAGATCCAATTATTTATAGTTTTCATCCGCTAGTCACCACTCTCCGCGACAATTTAGAATTGTCTGGATCATCTTACGATGTCATCAACAACTCTTCTCTCTATAACAGCATTCCCGCTTGGATCACTGAAGCTGATATGGAAGGACAAAAACAGCTCCGCTATCTAACACAGATTATGGGAAGCTACTTTGATACCCTGCAGCTTCAAATGGAGACTCTCAACAAGTTTAAAGATATTTCCTATGTAAGCTCCAGCGAAAAGCCGCTCCCGTTCGCAGAAAAAATGTTAAATTCTGCCGGCTTCGTTTCACCCGAAATCTTTCTTGATGCAGATATCTTAGAAGTTCTGGGTGATCGTAGTGAGGACATAGTTTACGAAAAAAGCCTGAATGACATAAAAAATATTGTTTATAAAAATATCTACAACAACTTAACCTATATTTTTAAGTCTAAGGGCACCGAGAAGGCCTTCCGCAATCTCATAAGATGCTTTGGTATCGACGATGAGTTAGTCAAGCTAAATCTATATGCCACAGATACTGTTTATCGATACCGTGAAAACCGTCGGAATGTGGTTGTTGCCGACAAAACAGTTAATTTTAATAGGAAAGAAAACATGGGCGGGGTTGTTTACAATGCCTCCTCGTCCACCAATGTAGACGGGTTCTCCTATATACCAGCGAACACTTTCTTAACCGGAGGGTATGCCACCACTCTTGAAACTGAGGTTTTTTTCCCACTGAAAGATCCTGTCTCTGAGGACACCTATATTAACACCAACGTTATTAGCTCTTCTCTTTTCGGCCTTCACCGAACAGCTGAGCTGCCCGACGACCCCGCCTGGGACCCCGCCGGCGACAATGCTAATTTCCAGGTATATGCGGTACGAGACGAGATAGAGTCGGCCAATGCTCACTTTCTTTTAACTGGTGTTGGTGCCACATTAATACCTCCCCTCACTTCGTCTCTATATGAAGATCTGTATGATGATAATTCTTGGCAGCTCGCAGTCTCTATTAAGCCGTTGGAATATCCCCTTGTTCCCTATATTTCTTCTTCTAGCGATTCGCCGACTACTCGTGATGATTACCTGGTGGTTTTCCGCGGCGTACAAACAGACTCTGGGGAGATAATTAACTCTTTTACTGCCACCGGCTCCATCGCCGCTCCCCCCGACTCATTCGTGACATCCAGCCGCCGAACTTATGTCGGCGCGCATCGCACTAATTTTACTGGAACTCTCCTGGACCCCAGTGATGTGCGCATCAACAGCAGCCGATACTGGCTTAATTATCTCGACGACTCAGCCCTCACGGCCCACGCATATGATACTGAAAACCATGGAGCACTCTATCCTCATAAATATGCCTACCCCTTTGACCCCACGGCCTCGTTTGGTGAGATACTAAACTTTGATACATTGATGTTCAACTGGGAGTTCAGCCAAAACACCGGTTCAGATGCTTACGGAATATTTCAAGTCGCGGACGAGTCATCAGGATCCTCGCAGTACATCGGGAGTGCTTTTACAAATCCGACCTTCGGCCTTCCAGGCGAACTTCTTAATAAGAAATACACAGCTCAGGGTTATGGTTTCGAGGCCTCCAATACAGGTTCGATAAGAAAAGAACACGTAATCTCTTCTAAGTTAAATCCTCTAGAGGTTATTAATTCAGTCGATCAAGTTAAGGTTTTGTCTGTTCAAGAGCATCAGGAATTCTATCTCGACTCCCGACCAGTCAACTACTTCTTTTCTTTTGAAAAGAGTATGTATCGAACAATATCAGAGGAAATTGTCAATTATTTCGGCACGTTAAGGGACTTTAATAATATTATTGGAGAGCCAGTTAATCGCTACCGCCCCAATTATAAATTAATGGGACTACTTCGCAAGCGCTTTTTTGCACAAGTCTCAAACTCTGAGATCGACTTTAACAAGTTTTATGAATTTTATAAGTGGTTTGACTCTTCCTTATCTTATATGTTAGGCCAGCTGGTACCAGTTTCGGCCGACTTCGCCGAGAATGTTCGGACTATGATCGAAAGTCACGAGCTAGAAAGAAATAAGTACAAGTCAGTATTCCAGTTTATGGATGAAGAGAAGACAGTTTTCGAAGCGGCCCTTCAAAGCAATGTAGACTATGGGGGGGCAATATCTTCCCCCGATGATGATAAGAGCCTGGGATTCTGGCCATCAAGCGCCCCAACTAGACGTCAGCTGGGCACGTCACCGCGATCACTCACAAAGGTATGGCAAGATACTTCTGCCCCAGTAGAAGCCGGCATCGATGGCTCGGCCCTTGAGGCCCAAGAACAACGATATTTGTGGTGGAAGAACAAAACAGAGAGAACAAGCTCTGCCTTGGCAGTTCCTTTTTCTGACGATTTTAATAGATCTCGAGTCCAGTTATTCAAAACTATTAAGCAAACCATCGACCGGCTAGCCGTATGCCCTTATCGTTTTGCTATTGAGGGAAATCGAACCTTAGGAGGTGTTGGATCTCCCGTGGGACAGAAGGTTAATTTTGTGTTTGCAGCGACGACACCTTTTGGTCCTGAAGGGTCGGACTACCTTGAAAAGGTGATGGTCGCAAAGCGCTCCGATCTAGAACTCCTCTTAAATACCACTGACCGTTTTTATGGGCCCAACTTTAAACAACGCCTGGGGCTGACCTTTGATCCAGGTTTTAATACTCCGTCTGCAGAAGACTCTTTAAAGTACACCGGCGCCAACCTTTCTCCGTTTAGTGTTTATTCCTCGTCGGTTTCTACCGGCTATGTGGCAGACATAGCCTCCAACTACACCGGCGGAATTGATTTTACTAATCTTCATCATGATTTTGTGGCAAACACAGATATCCCATTGCAGGGCCCGTTCCCTGAAAAGTTCGTGGGCGGCCGATTTTATCGACATGTAGGTGTTGCGGACGGCACCGACACCATAGCTAATCGCCCAGAAGGCTTCCGGATTCAGTTCGATGCCGCCAAGGATTCGGGCATCCCTAAGTCCCTACTCTTCGATGGTGACAACCCCAGCGAGATTGATATTGGTGCCAGTTCTATTTGGAATCCTCTAATAGGCGGCTCCGGTGTGTCAGCAAAGGCTTTCAGCTTCTCTGCCTGGATTAAATCAGATGGAACCACAGGTATCGGAGCCAGCTATGGAGTGATATTGGATGTGGGCGCCTGGGATCGTGCCTTGCTGATAGATTACTCTTCGAGGCCTTATAGCACTTATAATCTTAAGTATTATATGCGCGGCAGCACCCCCGGCGAGGCAGTCACCGCCACCGGCGGCTTGAACAAAGACGTTTGGTATCACGTTGTTGCCACGTATACCGGCGGCACAGCCGGCACAATAGCTCTATATGTCGATGGAGCCTCAGCCGCTACATCAGTCACCACGCCCTCGAATCCGGACTCCATCGCTAGTGGACATGATTCTAGCATCGGAGTAGATTACGACGGCGGCGTTGCCGCCTTTGGTGGCAACATGTGTGATGTCGCCATTTGGGACAAAGCCCTCTCAGTCACCGAAATATCCGAAATCTATGGGGGCGGCAAAAGGGTTAATTTAACAGACTCAAGCGTTGCATCAAACATAGTATCCTGGTGGAAAATGGGGAACGATCCACGTGACACCTACGACGGCACAATTTATGATCAAGTAGGGGGCAACAATGGCACCGCTTCTGGTTTTAACTCAGCCGCGGATATTGAGGCAGACTCCCCGGCGTGGGCCCCCATGACAAACATTGTTGCTGTGTTGCCGCCAAACTCTAGGGGGACGGTAGCCACAACGGACGCGAATATCCCACGAGGCAATCGTTTTAGGGATGAAACAGCAAAGCGACCATTCAATATTAAAAACATTCTTATGACGACGGCTTCTGCTGGTGTACGTTTGTCAGGAACGATTATGCATTCTGCTATCGGCAATTACCAGCGTAACTATCAAGTTGTCCAAACATGCGGCCGCACAGCAAATGACCCCTATTTCCGCGATCAATCTTTTACTTTTGCAGTTCGCGCGCTCGCGAGCAATCAGACTGTCCGCGGAAGATTTCCTTTAACCGAATCTACTCTGGGAGTTAATCCTGGTTTTACTGAATTTGAAATCCCGGAGAGAACTGGATCTAATTCTAATCAGACCGTCATAGTAAACAGATTTAGCTCGCCTGGTTCTTATGCAGTAGACTCCCTTGGATATATGGCACCCCCGGCTGAAGAACTATCTGTATATAATGCTCTTCCTTACCGAAATCTTGAAGTTATTAACTACGGCCTCTCCGGATCTGCATCATCCGATCCTTCGATTGCACAGTCCATTGCAGTTATAGATCAAATCAGCAAAAACAGGGGCCTGAACCAGCTCTCCTCGCTTCATTGTGGCCAATACGGGTCTGACGCTGCCTATGGTTTGATAACGGCCACCAGCACCCGCACAGACGGCGGTCTGGGTTATGTGGCCACCCCGTCGTGGCACAAAGTCAACCGCAATCGCAAACAGCGCATGCTGAGCGGCTCTGCCACCGGAAACGGTTTATACACCGGGTCAGTTTATGATAATCTTTTTGTCCAGCACCCCATCCCCCGCTCCTTCCAGCAATATGCATGGGTGACTGCCTCAGTGACAGGCAATGCTATAATGAGCCTACAACCTCCCTCATGCTTGAGTGCCTCAACGTATAGCCAGTTTTTAACGAGTTCGGACGCAACAACTCTTGATGCTGGAAAGGGCACTTCTGATTATATTAATGACTTCGTCGGACTCCGACGCCTCGTCCTCGACCCGGTCACAGCTTCTACTCATACCTTGGGATTTTCACCGGGTTCCTTATCTTCTTATGTAAATAACGATTATATAGTTGCTAACAATCTAGTCGGCACCTTTGCCGGCGGCATAGCATTTCAGGCCTTGATGCTCAACCGATCTGGCCCATATCAGTATCCCACATGGAAACAAATGCGCCTAGGCTCTCACCCCGTTGTGAGAAAGTTACGAAAGACAAACACAATTAGTGTGGTAGACTCTCCTCCTCTTTTGGAATCGGGACTGGGTTATTTGACGCGTGGCAAGAGTGCCAATACTTTCACTGACTTCACAGAGCAGCCCTTGAGCAGTCGCCACATACCTGCCCTAGTGGTGGCCGAGAAGCGTGCCGGTGATGAAACGTTTCAGGATGAAGGAGTTTATCAGCTATCATATGGAAATAATTTAGATATGTTTTCACACGAAAGCTTAAATAATCGGCTAAATCTACAAATAAGTAAAAAAGAGATTTATGATAATCCGTTTGTATCAATGATGGAATATTTCTTAAGCTCAAGAGCCAATCTGTTGGTAGATTATGGAGAGAGGGTTTATCCGGCTGAAAAAGTGGTATATCGAAACATAGTGAGAAACCGTACTAATTTCACCATTACAGGATCTTTTGATCCCAAACGCACCGTGGCAGAACGCGCCAACTCTCAGGGCCATGTTATTACTAGCAGCGCTGCTTGGTTCTTACGAGAAGAAGAGAATTTCACCACTGTTGCTCCCACCCTATCATCGCGTGAGCAGGGAGCGGGCGAAGGCCAATCGATCCAGGGACGTTATGGGGTGCCAGATTCTTATGACATTACGGCCAGCGCCCAATACAACATGAGAATTCCTATTGGCTGGAACGCCGACCGATCATCTTTAATTTATGGCGGAACCACCAAGTGGCAAGTGGCCGAACAATCTGGGCGCCTCCCATACGTTGACTATGAGAACTGGGTCCACCAGCTTCGCCTGAAAGCCAAAGATTATTCTATTGTGCCTGAATTTAGAATTAGCGAACATATTGCTGATATTATTAATGACGGAGGCAATCCTTTAGTTGATAACTGGCGCTTGGACATTACCGGAGCAGAATACCCTAACTCTAACGTTGATCGTTTTTTCGAGACTTATACCAATGGAGAATTTTGTAAATTATTCAAAGTAGTTGACGACATGCTATTCGAGACTGGAACGGGTGACCAGAAGCTTAAAAGAAATAAGATATCGTTGCAGTGTAACGCGGCAAAGAAGTTGCTCCCCTACCCCGATTTCTATCCTATCCAACAGTTCCAGAAACTAGCACAGCAATTCTCTCAGTCATATGGCCCTTATGTTAACACTACGGCTTCGGCGGATCCCGCCGATATTCCTTTGGCCGCAGGATATCGAGCATTCTTAGACCCCTTCTTCTCCCCTGGAATTTGGTTTAATACTTATAAATCTGGATTAGGAGTGGGAAGTTATGTGTTGTTGGTCTCCGGAGGATACTCGGGCGACCTTCGCGACTTGCAGACATATAGTGCTATGAATTCTGCCAATAGTGCTTTCCCAGAAGGAGTCATTAATTTTGGTAGTGGCAGTATCTTGTCCTGCTCAGCTACCGCGTCTAATACGGATTACGCTCCTTACCGCGTCCCCTTTGAAGCAATTTATCGGCCCCAACTATTAAATACTAAAATTATAAGCGGCTCTTATATCTATGACAGTGGTGTAGGATCCGCTAGCTTGGCCGAAAACACCAACAATGTTTATAAGGCAAACAGGGTGTCTTGGGAGGGACAAGGAAACGATCTGTATCGGATGATGGCAGATAACACACTTAGCTCCATTTATGATCTTTTCATAGAAAATCCGGTGAGCTTTATTTCTAATACTCAAGATAAGTTCTCGGCACTAGATGTTACGGAAGGCGATGTGTTCGCTATGACCTTTAACATTCAGAGATCATTGGATGCTACAGGATCAGCGGATCGGTCTAAATTCGAAATGTATAGTAGAAACACCGCTTTCGGTCCCCCGGTAGTCCTGGATGATGGAACTGGCGTCGACGGTGAGTCCTACCTAGAGTACAGCGCCTCGACATCACCCAGCACGCCCTGCTATATAAATGGCACAGCCTCAGTAACAGTGGTTGCGACTGCCTCATTTGCTGGTACGCCGATCCTCTCAGATTTGTTAGCGTCAGCAGAGTATATCTACAGCACTCAGCTAGAATCAGACTCCTACAGTGAGAGCGCCATTGGGTCTTGGTTTGCTCAAACTATATCAGAAAGCTTTAATTTATCAGAGCGTCTTGGACAAGAGAACTCTTCGCGATGGATGATACAAAGTAAATTTGAGACCCCAGTTCTAAATTTTGCTGATGTGAGCGCCACAACCCCGGCAGAAGCAGCCCACCCCATCCAACCCGGCTCTGCACAGAGTATCACCACCAAAGGAATGGGGCACCAGTACGGTCGTATTACGAAGGGCGATGAGGGAATAGATTGTTATATTGATACTCCTGAATTCGTTGTTTCACCTAGATATGGCCGTTTGACGCGTCCAAGATCCTTGGCCAAACTTGTTGGATTCCCCGAAGGGATTAAGAAAAAAGTTGGTGTTCTCAAAAACGAGGTATTGCTAGAAGAGGCTGTAGTAGTGGTGCCCTTTATTCAATTAAATACGCGACGGAAGTTCCTCACCTTCCCTCGCGCCAGAGTAAAACTGAATAGTTATCAAAACTTACTCTCAGCTATGGATAAATACATCTTTCCTCCTAAGTTTGACTTCACAAGGTTTAAAGAAATAAAGCCCGTATTGATGTATGTGTTTGAGTTTGAGCATTCTCTTACGCAGGAAAACCTTTCATCATGGTGGCAGGGCGCTTTCCCCGGGCAACCAAATGTCGATTGTCACCTTTGCGGATGCACTGACACTGAGTTTGAATTAAAAGAGGTCCAAATTGAAGAAAAAGAATTGGTGGATAAGATTTTGGGGTGCGATAAAGATTTGCACTGGATGGTCTTTAAAGTCAAAAAGCGCGCCGCCCGAAACTTCGAAAAGCTCCGTCGCTCGTTTGTAACCGATGATTTGAGTGATATCCCCGCAGCTGTGGGCGAATATACTTATAACTGGCCATATGATAATTTTTCTTTGGTCGAGCTGGTGAAGATCGAACAACAGGTGCGATGGCTCTCTGATGAGGTCTCAGGACCGCCATGCCCTGATCCGGAAGCCGATATACCTACGCCCTCACCGGCACCTCAACGCGCCCCGACAGCGACTCCTCCGAGTCCTTTAGTTGTCCGCGGACGCGGCAAGCCCGACCCGGACACGGGCCGACAAGCACAGACTACGGAAAAACCGACAACTACAACGACGACGACTACTACCGGCCAGACTACTAACCAGACGGTGATCGTCAAGCAAGAACAGACAACGGATACCATCGATCCAGATGCGATTCTCGGTGAGTCGACCGGAGGCGGTCTACGGTCGACCCTATCCGATGCCGGTGAAACTGGCGGAGATAGTACTATCAAAAAGCCACAGGATGGATAATTAGTATATGGAATTTTTTGACAAAAAAGAAGAAGTACTTGATATTGAACTGACCGAGTATGGCCGGCAGCTATTATCCCAAGGGCGTTGGAAACCAGACACGTATGCTTTTTTTGATGACGATATCCTGTATGACTCCGAGTCCGGCGGAGAAACAGAAAAGCAAAACTCTGCTCGTCGTCGAATAAAATATAACACTCCGTCCATGAAAACACAACCATATATCCAGGGAGCTGAAACACGCGTGAAGAACTTTCATTCCTCTGTGAAGGGCACCTTCGACGCCGCCGATGATGCCGGCAACGCGATCCAGGATAATTCGGTGAGGTTTGTAAACGCTTTTCAAAATGCTCCATCTTTTGGGCAGACGCACTTTGCGGCCTCTAACCCCTTAGGGACTAGTGATCTTAAAACAGAATATGCGCCGGCCTGGGCTGTCTCGATGGTAACAAATGAGATATCCTCCAGCCAAGACCAGGTCGGGATGACTCTCGCCGCACAGGGCATAAACTTGACAAGTAGTCATTCCGGAGCTATAATTCAAGACATTCCCCAACTGGACGTGGTGGTAGACTACCAAACATTCTATAATCCGACAGATCCCGACTATCAAGGATCTAAATATCTTCCACTCACTCCTCAGTTTAATGCAGAAGGTATCCAGTTATTTGTACAAGATGATTTTTTAATAGTTGAAATTTTAGAAGAAAATACAAACTACTTGAAAGAGAATTTTACTATAGAGGTATATGAGCACGACCCCTATCTCGACTCGGCGTCAGGCAGTGTACTCAATCAACTAACTTTTGTGAATAACAGCGATATATATCATTTCCCTCAGAAAAGTCAGGATGTTGAGTATTATATGAATATTTTGGTAGACAGCGAAATGCCACCACAGGTGGCCGAGAACCTAGGAATATCTGAAAGGGTAATTCGAGCATCGAGCGTCCGTTTGGCCGTCACCCGCGATCTTTACGGAGACGCTGAAGGTGGGGAGTGCGAATAATGGCACTAACTATGGCCTCTGGGTTTAGTCAAGGGGACCTTCCGGTACCTTTAATAAAGGAAGTGGTGATACACCCAGCTGATAAGATTGCGCCGAAAGGTAGTTTTACTACTCAAAAAATAACAGCTCGATTTATGATACCGCTTGAGCACGGCCGCCACTATGCACCCCTCACTCTCTATACCCGCACCTTAGGGTCTAAGAGTAGAATAAATGGAATGCGGTCTGCTTTTGCAGTCGGCAACATATCAACACAAATTGCTAGCTTCTCGGGGACCAATACTGGAGAGATGCATCTTGTTGCTCTAGACGACATGTCGGTGAATAAAGATAATTATTTTTCTTCCAATGTTGAAATGTCAACAAAATATTATTTTAAGTATGTTGATGTTGACTTTCAAGTTCCGATCGAGAACGGGCGCCTCGACTTGATCAGAGACCTAGCAATAGTGGCCACCGTTTTTTCATCGACGGCAAAGCCGCTTGTTGCCGGCATAATGGGCCAATTCTCAGCCCAGCAGGACCCCACGAGTCGGCTAAAAATAGGAGAAATAATAATTCAGGACGTTCTGACCAACCGTGCTGTCCCGCTGGAGAGTAATTATTTTATTCTTAGCGAGACAGTGGCTGGCTATGGCAACAAAGGAGATATCTGGCCTGGCCCTGTCCATAAGAATGGCTCTGACTATATGGTTGGTGCCACCCATGATCCTGGACGCCGACACCCTAAGTGTGAGAAGCAGACCTGCGCTAATTATAAAATTAAAGATTTGCGGTTTTTGGATCCCAATAGTCGCTCCTATATAGCACGGATCTTCGTCGGACAGACGGATGAAGTATCTGCATATGCACCGCCGCCGCCAACTAAAGAATCCTCACGACAATATTTTTCAGAGCCACAATACTCTCGACAATCTGGCGGCAGCGCGGTGACTTTTGTTAGCTTTAACCTTTTATCCTATTTACAAGATCATCTAGAATTTTCTGCGTTGATTCCAAGGCAGGAGATGATTTTAAGTTGCGGCAGCATCGCTACAGCAAAAGTATACAGATTTCCTAGGGCACAGCAAGATCTTTCATCAGACCTAACTCCGGGCAAAACCGGCCCATCCACACAATGCCACAGCCACGAAGAGGTTTTAGTAAGCGATGCTATATCTTTTTATGAGGGCCGCGCCCCAGGTGTACTAGGTATGTTTATAGCTGATCCCGAGGTAGGCCAAGAGTCAGCCGGTTTGTATGGGTATCGTATAGAAATTGAAATAATTGATAACTCACGCGCCCTGATTCTACACATTATTAAGAAACTTACGGCCGCCCTGGATGTTTATAAAAATTTTATAGCTAAGTTTAATGAACACTCTAATAGATCTTTAGGAAACTACTCTTATTTTAGATCTAATATAGAATCAATTAAGGCCGGCTCGAACCATAAAAAGCTAATAAATTTGCTCTTATCCTCTATAAAGTTTTTCTCCCGCGGAGGGAACCTAGGATCACTGAAAAATAATTTGATGTCGATGACATCACCATACTCAGCAACCGTAGAGTCCATCTACGCATTTAAAGAACTTATAGAAGACTATATTAATACCTTGGCCAACCTAGTTACGGAGAATATTCAAAATGGCATACAGACTAGTGACATAAAGTCTAAAATGTTTACCTCCCGGCCAAATCGTCTTACTAAGGTTTCGTACGAAATTCCAAAAGCCTATTACAATTATTCCCACCAAGGAAGAGAAATGGGCCTAGACTACTTTGGCACAAGCTATTCAGTGGAGACTGGCACCGAAGCTGCCCCCCCTTATTCTACTGGAGTGAGCGTTCCAACAGCCGGCCCAAATCTCATGATTGTGGGTCCCGATGCATTTATAGATCGACTAAATCTTGAAAAGAGTAAATATAGAGTACCAGACTTAAACTCTCTAGCTCTTAATAAATATGGATTCTTAAGTCCACTCATAGTACGCACCCCACAGGACAGCATTGGCACAACAACCAAACTAAATTTCTCTTCATCACTTAGCGTTTTGGAGGCAAATGACGTTGCTGTCTCATCGATTAGAGACTTTGGGGCGTCGATCCGTCAGCCAAGAAGCATAAACTACCTTAGAGGAAACCTGATATCACAACAGGGGCTTTCTATCAAGCCGAAAAAAGTTTCTATTAGCCAGCTGGCAGCCACAACGCCCAATCAGACCTTAAGTTGTATTGGTATCGACAGCGCGCTCTACTTCTCTACTGGGAGTCTATTTATTAATAGCGATGAAAGAGATGTCCAGAGGCTTAGTGGCTCAACCCAGACTTTAGTAAGCCAGGCAGTTAACGAACAAAAAGCGCTTTTAGGACTTCCGGTTATAAATTACATTCTGCAGCAAAAGGCCCAACAATATTTAGATAAAGTAGAAGTAGTAAACCCGGGTTTGATAAAGGGCTCTTTTGCTTATAACCAGCTTATGATCAACACGGGTTCCATGTCAGGCCAGAACATATTTGAAAAAAACCTAAACTGGAACAGCTTTGTTGTGGTAGAATATATGGACAAGAACTTCATGAATCCGACATGGTCGACTCTGACCCAGGCAACCTTTAATTTGGCCAAACAAAAAAACAATTCTCTTCTCTGTCGACTCCGACGTTTGCCCACTGTGTTCAATGTGCCAAATGCCTTTGAGTTGCCAATCTATAACCATCTCTTTATTCTTGGCTCCAGCGGCGCGGCATTTTCTCGGGCAGTGGGTATTTATGATAACCCCACAGCTACTCATAGCTATGTTTCTCGCTATAGCGAAAACATAAATGAAGTAAAAAACTTAAATGAAGACTCTATCGTGAACTCTGCTGATATCTATAGTGAATACATGACATCGACTTCGGGAATCTTTCCTACCACGACGATGCCTGGGCAAAAGAGAGGTCGTATCTCGCGAGGCGATCCGCACGGAGGCGACAGTCTCCGGGGGAAGAGCTCTCGACGGCCGCCCACTTCCGGAAGGGGCAGCTACTAATGGGCGCCGGCACACCACTGTCAAAACAATATGTTGTTTGTTTAAACTCTAACATGCTGGGCATGCCCTATGAGCCGGCCAGCCTCAACATGTCGCCCGACAATACGATGCGCGACAACCCCAACGAAGCAGCCCTTCATCCGCTTATTAGGAATTGGTTCGGCTCTCAAAGCCCCAGCACCCCTCATGTTAATATAGATCCTTATCGACGCGCAATGTCTTTGGATTATGGATATACCTACCCCCTAAACGGAGACGGCGAGTATTTAATTAACTCTTATCGATATGAAAATCCCGATGACTTCGACTCGGGCACCCCGAACACCCACACGCCCTATACATATCAAGACGGCACCGCGGTAGGTCCAGAATATGGTTCATTGGGTACTGACTCGTATGCTAATTTCGGACTAGGAACCTCATATTCCGATATTTTAGATCTTCGCTTCAACGAAATAGGCTGGAACGAGTCACTGCCTCCTCACCTTCCAGGTCCAGGCCTTTTTGATTATAGTTACGGCGCGACTTGGGGGTCGGTTGTTTCTCCTTATTATGCTTCCCTTTTAGATGAAGAAAATCGAGATGAGTGGAACGAAGGAATTCCTTATTTTGATAAGTATCTCATAGGTACACCCCTGGGCAACATCTCACCATACCTGGTCCCCGGGTCGATCGGCCCCAGCGGCGAAGAGGCTCAAAGAGTACAGTTGGCCGGCCAAGTAGGGAACTACGATGGCTTGTTTGCCCATACGACCCCTCTTTTCTGGATGCCGAACGCGCGTCGAGCACTCCTTTTTGACCATACTTTTGGGTATACCAATGCCAACACCTACAACAATGAGGACCCCAACCTTCCCGACCCACTTTCCCCCGGCGTAACGGTCGAATCAACTTATAATTTTTATGTTGACTCCTCACCGAATTATGAAGATGTGATAGCACCAGCAAACATACCCGAGTGCATCCTCCCCAATTTTTATATGCTGCAGTCTTCAATACTTCAATACTTCAACATTTGGAGCGCCCAGCGGCAGAACGCCTATCTTAAACAGGTATCTGCAGGAACAGAAAATTCTGAGTTCAGCGCTCTGTTCCACGAGACGTACACCAACCATCCCCTCAGTCCAGGAGACCCGGCAACATCGGAAGGATATTGGAACTTATATTCAACGACCTTGTCAAGCCTAAATCCCACAGCCATGACTGAGTTTGAGGGGAAATATAAAAATATTGTAGTGCCTCTTGGTTCTTTAGATTTTATTTCTGCCCAAAATGAGGCCTCTTCTTTCTCCGGAGACCCGGCCAATCCCGGTCCCTCAGGCCCGTTTACTGCTTTAGCCGCCTATCCTTTCTATAATAAGATCACCCTGCAGCCCATCGGCATCCCGTCGGATAACGATACTAATTTGGGCCCCGAACGCGCCGCCGCCGGCTGGATCACCGATCCCGATTTTCTGCGCGGCCTCCTAGACGCCAATGGAGCACATGGCACCCTGACTGCGGCCGAAACCACCTGTTTCGTACGGTCACTTCAGCTTTTAATAGCCAATTCATATAACCCTGATGCTTCGGAGGATCCTGCGGACGCTTTGACAGGCCTTGTCGCACAAGACCTGCTCGTCGACTTTCCCCGGCGACCAGCCCTTTCAATGGATTTAAATTTTATGGGCAACGGTTTCAATGAGGAGTCTGATCAGCCCCAGGAAATCCAACACACTCTGGGGAAAGCGCAGCCTATTAAAGTTTGTGCCGAAGTCGATAAGATATTATCCCCCGCTACGGAGCTGAAGTGGCTCACCTACCCTGACAGGCCCTATCCCCACTATTATATAAACCTGGAGAAGAACACAACAAATGAAAAAGACATTAACTATAGTATTTTGAGAGATGCAATTGCCGGAAATGAGTTTTCCACCGCGGCCACATGGGCCGAGACGGTCGACGGGTTGTCGCGATCCCAGATTCACGCAGCCATAAAAGACTATACCCGAAACTTAAACTCTGTATTCAAGGGTCAGCTTAGTAATGTATCTCCCTTGATGTATCTTATAGAGAAGAGAAGAATCCCTGATGGAGAACTGTCGGTTCCACTATCCGTAGAGCCAGTGCAAAGAATTTTTATAACAAGAGACTTTCGAAACCCCGGAGACCCCTCCCCGATAACTTATTATGACACCCAAATTAAATATGGTGTCAGGTATCAATACGATGTTCGTGTAATAAACATTGTTTTTGGAACCCAGTATGAGTACACGAATCTCAACACCGACTTTCCTTATACTGAGGTCGAGAACATTCCTCTTGCAAGCTCCGGCCGTGCCTTAGGAAATGCTCTGGGCTTTTATAATGAAGAAAATGCTGACGTTACAACAATGGGAAATTATCTAGTCGGCGGCCTGGTCGACGGAGATGGATGCCAACATAACCACCTCCGCCTGTCCGACGAGACAGATCTCAACACCGAAAATGACTCCAGCCTCACGAACCCAACCATGTATTTCTCCGACGAGGGCGAATTGGGCTGGCCTTCTACCCCATATCAGACTGATATCGGCGAAGATCCTGGCTGGGACAGTGCAAACGGAACCGTGTTCTCCAAGGAGGCGAAATCAAACAAACCCGTCGGCCAGACAGGATTTTATGTCTTTGGTGGATCTGATCGGTCTCTCACTGAGAACCACCCAGTTGAGTCTCTCCGCGAGCGCCCAGGGTTTGTGCCATGGACAGTTGACTTTTCAGACCACTTCAATTGGTCTTCAGCCTGGCACCAGGCCTACTATTCTCTACAATCGACTATTAATGATCCGTATGGTTCCACACTTAACGCCCCGTCGCCCGGCGGGATGTATCGGCCGGGTGCAGTAGGTGACATGCTGAGTCTTATGAAAGTGAAGGTGGTCGGCGGTCTAGGCCACGATGGTAACGCAGAGGGGGGCTTGGTCCCATGGATCGCGGATATCGAACCGGCACCGGAGGAGGAGGTCGAGGCTGAAACCCCGGTCACTATATGCGAGTGGGCGCAGCTATATCACGCTGATCTTGCTCAGGCCTTTAGGGACTGGTACACAGAATCCCGGGAATTCGAATCGCCCACAAGACAAGCGTTCGTCTTCGGCGACTACAAGTGGCACTTGGAGAGCATATCTGTTCTTTCCCCCACCGTCTGGCAGGCTTCCACATACCGGGACTTCGAGCGCTGGTTTAATGGCGACTCAAACTGCATGACGATCGGCAACTACCCGGTCCTCTGGCAAAACGCCCTCGCCGATCACCAGTCGACCTCAGGCTACGAATTCGTCACCGGCATGCAACACGTCAGCGACGCCGGCGCCGCCGGCCGCAATACAGCAGCCTGGTATTGTCCAAATTGGAATAGCCAGATCACTAATCACACCATCTGGCGCCCTCATAGTATATATCAAATAGTATATTGGTTGCTCAACGGCGCCGCCGCCCAATACCAAAACAACGCGAGCGCAGCTAAGGAAACTACTGATCCTTACGACGGCTCAACTGCGCGCGTCTACTTCTTTCCAAAAGCTGATCTAGGCGCGACCCATGGCAAGGAGATTCTTTCTGAGTTTCGCAATTGGTGGAATACTCATTACGCAACGTATACGGGCGGCAGCTGCAGCCACCGCGGTGTGAACCGCGGCCCAGGCGAATCCGTAGCAGATGCAACGCAGGCCCACGTCGGCGCACCATGGGACGGGGTCCAGTGGGAGACAATGATCGGCAATCTCTATCTCGAGTCATGTATGGGAACGCAGCACTGGATCACGCCCGGAGACATCGCGGGCTACGTTGGGTCTGGCTAATGGCACAAACACAATGGTATATGGATATTGAGGTCTACCTCAAAGGCACATCCGAGGCGACCGGTGCGGATCTTATGACCAATAGCGAGTTGCTATATGAATATGGGCCGTATGAGTTTCCAATCAATGGGATTATAAACCTTGAGTCTTTTTTGGAGGAGATTAACACAGTTAATTATGGTATACATAATGCTCAAAATGTTCCCTTTTATTATGTATATGCCACCCCATATCTTATTGACCGGGCCTCGACGTTCAGCCGTCTTACTTATATTCCCTTGGCTACACCCGACATCGTGGACACCACAAACCTGATGCATGCCCCCGAACAACAGGGCCCCCTACAGAGAAAATTGGATGTCGGAGGGCCGCTCGCCCGCAAAGACAATGCTTTCGTCGACCTCGCCGAACGCGAGATGCTGGTTCGCTATGACATCTCGTTATATAACGCTTCGTTCCATCAAGATCAGTTTAAAGCCGACTATCCCGGTTATGAATATTATGGATTTAAAATCTATTGGAGAACGGGGCCCAAGTTCATTGTACCCGACGCACCCCTCGGCCCGTTTGCTCATGTAGATTATAAGCAAGATACTGACACGGTCGCGCTGGATTTGCCCTATGCTCCGTCAATTCGCGCAACGATCCAAGACGATTCGCCACTCCCTCCAATGTCTAGAATTGCGCCATATCAGGGAATTAGCAGCAAGCTTTTGATAATGCTGAATTCAAATACTGGTGAGTACTTGGCAAGGCCTGTCGCCATTCTCCCTGAAGATCTAGAGAAGTTGGCCAACATATATTTGAACCAAAAAGGAGTAGTCTATACTCCAGACGAAGTAAATAATCTTATTAATGATCCCCTCGCCGCAGAAGAAGATTATGCGTTAGAGTACAAGAAAGACGATCCAACTACTAGTTTTCAGATCTTTCGAACGACGGTCCGGCCGACTTCTTATACAGATTTCAACACAGGGCAAAACCCTCATGCGACTATCGTAAGTAATGTATCTTATGGAAAACAGTCCGATGGCGCATCTTTAGTTGATGACATAGAGCCCAATAAAAAATATTATTATTGTTTCCGGTCCCTAGACGTTCATAATAACTTTTCAAATCCGACTCACGTCTTTGAAGTGGAGATGATGGACAATGATGGACAGGTTTATATTATTATTAAAACTATCGAGTTTATTATAGGTCCTCAGCGCAGCCCGTCAAAATCAGGGCGACGCTTTATTTACATTGAGCCATCCATTGCTAATCTAACACTGGAGAGCACAGATATTTTCCTGACCGGCCCACAGACCCTAGATTCAATAACTCCTGAGGATGTGCCGCCCGACAATATTTTGGGAGCAACACTGCCCCCGCCGGTGGCAGGTTCTGACGAAAGAGTTTGGGACAAACAGTATAAAATACGGGTGACCAGTACGAAAACAAGCAGGAAATTTGATTTAAATTTAACATTCAAGAATACTGGAGTGAAATTTCCAGAGGGTTAATAAGTATTTATTTACTATTTATATAGAGAGGTAGCAGTATGGGATTCTTAGACAATTCAGGCGACATTATTTTGGACGCCGTTCTTACCGACACCGGCCGACGTAGATTGGCCAAAGGTGATGGTAGCTTTAACATTAAATTTTTTGCATTGGGGGACGATGAAATCGATTACGGTTTGTATAACCCTAATCACGCTAGCGGCTCCGCCTTTTATGATTTAGACATTCTTCAAACTCCTGTATTGGAGGCCTTTACTAACACCAATGCTTCCTTGAGGTCTCGGCTTGTTTCGCTCACTAACATGAATCAGCTTTATTGGCCCGAGATGGTCCTACGCGGTAATCTTGGCTCAACTGCTCCCTATACAACTGGAGCCTATGTTCTTGCTGCCGACCAGACTACGTGGGAAAATTTGGACGGCGGAGACACAACCGGAATCATCCCGGGCTATAAGCCGGCTAAGTCCTTGAATCATATTCGAGTAGAACAGGGTCTAAATACCAATGAGGTGGCGAAAGATAGCACTCTAGATATAGAGCTGGTCGAG
>Ga0208299_1001310_pt1 | contig 18909 bp, 26 predicted proteins | sample 15_taG_FD_184089 | JGI IMG/M metagenome (GOLD analysis project Ga0208299, IMG submission 184089) | Marine viral communities from the Subarctic Pacific Ocean - 15_ETSP_OMZ_AT15312 metaG (SPAdes) (version 2) | ecosystem: Environmental > Aquatic > Marine > Oceanic | place: Pacific Ocean | collected...
TACTCTTAGATACTGCATCTGGTATTGCAGGGCCAGTACTAGCTTCTGGCATGTCACTCATAGAGCAGCTAATAAGTACTAAATCTGTAGAGGATCTTAAGAAGAATAGGGAATCCTATGAGACCTTCCTTAACTATGTGCCTAGAACCGATGCGGGTAAACGTGTTAATGCACAAGTCATGAACACTATAGGTGATGCTGTTACCTTTGCAGGTGAAACATATACAGAGAATAAAGACAAGCTCGGCCCTATACCTGAGGTGATTGATGCAGGTGTAGAGTTGTACAATGAGATACCAGAAGAGTATCGCTTTGCTGTAGGTAATGTTGCCACGGTAGCAGAGGCTCTAGTCCCCTTAAAAGGAAGTAGTGCTGTAAAAGGTGGAACATATCAGATGCCTGAAGGATTAACCCCTGATCTTATTGGGGATGTTCCTGCATCTAGTGTACTAATTAAACAGGAGATAGCTGAATCTTCAAGTGGAGTAGACCCTAATAGTGTTACCGACTCATTAGTAGCTAGAGTAGATGCCATGGAGGAACATGGTGAAGTGGTGGATGACGTATCTGAATTCATGTTAGATGCAGATGAAGTGAACTACAGCTATGAGGATATAACCGCTGCAGATCTAATTGATGAAGAGGATGCCATGTATAGTGGTGTTGTTACTGGCCTTGAATCTATGAAGGATGCAGGTATAGAGTTAGATGAAGCACGAAGGGGTATGTCCTTTGTATCCAGTGACCTAGATGATGATGTCATTATTCCTGCAGACTACCTTGGTGGTATTAGAGATGGGGGTGTAGTCAACTTAAGCCACCTATATGATGGAGAAAGTTTTACTGTACCTGATAAGTATAGTCAACGTAAGCACCATCTACGGTCTAACAAATCAGCAGACATGGTAGCTATAGATGGTATGGAAGAGTTTAGTGACTTTGATATAGAGGCACTAACAGTAGCCTTGCAAAGATTCAAACGGCCTGACCCTAGGGATCTCCCCATAGAAGATGTAGTTGTCTACGTAGTGGGTAAGAACTACGCTGATGAAATATTTAAAAGTCAAGGTGGTGAGGGTTTATATGATCCTGATAATATCCTATCTAGGGATGAACTACTGGAAGTCTTCTATGAGGACGTAGATGTACGTGGCTTAGACGTAGTTACAGAAGAGTTGTACGAAACTACAGGATCCCCTAACTCACCAACCACTATGTATAGGGCATTTAATCCCAACAATGAAGAGTCCGTGGCTGCTTTACTTAAACTAGCTAATACAGAACAGGCTAGACTAAACAAATTCAGAATTAAGTATCGTAACAAACCTGATACTGTACTATATCAGAGTACTAAGTATGGTGATGGAAAAACCCCTAGAAGAAACTATGTGGCTGCAGATACGCAAGGGGTCATTGAAGACTCCGTTAAATTTGAAGGTATGGATACCCCTAGTGCCCATGCAGAGCTAGGCTACGGTGCATTCTCCACCACTAATGATCCTAACTTCTTAACTTACCAACGTAGTTTCAAAGGTAGTAATCCTAAGAATGTAGTGTTCACTCGTGTAAGTACCCCTGAGTACAGATACATGCAATTTAATATGGCTCCTGCAACCTATGATGAACTACTCAGTCATAACCATACTACGGGTGAGTCTATACATACAAAGGCACAAGCCTATGAACGTGGCGTAACAGGCACAGCAGATACAAGTGTATACACTAGAGTCCCTAGGAGTAAACACCTAGAGGGTGAGACTGCACTAGCGGAACCCCACCATGCAGTATACTCCGCTTTAGTGGATGATGCTAGCCTACTGAGTAACTACAAGAGGGCAGGTGCAGCCACACGAAGATACTCAAAGGAAGCAAACGCCATGCTGGGGTCTAGTGAAGTCCTCAATAAAGTAAAGAAAGCATATGGCATAAACCCTAATCAAGGCTACTTAGGACAGCTTGAAAATATAGTAATGAACCCTGAGTGGACTGACTACATGAGGAAACCTGCATATAGGGAGGCGGTGTATCAGACTGTACGAAGTACCCTAAGGGAAGCATTGGATTCTGTCAAGTACAATAGGGGCAGTGGTTCAGGGGGAGACTACACAAAGAAGCTGAAGCAGCTAGGTGAAGTGGGAGTAGGTGATGCTAGAACCCACACTGACATGGTAGGGTTATTAAAAGCATTGGCTAAGTCCTATGGTGATACCTCACCTGAGAAGGTTAAAAACTTACAGGCTCTACTAAGTAGCTTAGATGAAATAGTAGGGGTGCAAGATAATATGACTGCAGTTAACGTGCGTGATAGGGTACGTAAACCTGTAGATGCAGTACGGTCTTTAACACAGAACTTCAATGGAGGGGGATTAGTAGGTGATGAAATGGACTCATTGGGTATGCCTCTTGATAGTGGCTTGCCTACTAGGGTGTACAGTAAAGATGACCAAGACTTCCCTGAGGTCTACAATAAAAAAGCAGTAGCCCCTACAGTAGTAATCCCAGAAGAGGATCCTAATTCCCACGGTATATCACTGGAGGTGGAGGCAAAAGATACACTAACCTCCATGTCAAGAGAGCTAGGCATACCCGTTGCTACTCTAGCCGAGTGGAAGGGTGGGGATCCTAATGTGTTATCTGCAGGGGAATCCATATCGGTACCTAATAATTGGTATAGCTTCGTTGAGGAAGATGCGGTGTCAGAGGCAGAACCTACTACCCCTACCTCAGATATAGCTGAAGAGGTAACGCCTCTTACAGAGCCTGTGGTGGAGCCTGAGGGCATCATGGCACCTGTAGCTACCACACATGCAGACAATATGCTTGATTGGTTTGCTTCCAGTGAAGGTACTAAAACTACCACCGTAAATGGGGTACTTACATATCCGTATGGGGTAGAGGAAGGTAAGTTTGCTGGTGTAGATAGGGAGTTATATAAGAAGGAGGATGGCACCTATAAGGATAAGGAATTTGCTAAGGCAGTTCTAGCTACTCACATTAAGACTCTCAAGGCTAACCATCCTGATTGGGCTACATACCCTAAAGGTGTGAAGGAAGCATTGACTAGCTACAAATGGAACTATGGTCTAGGTGTGAGTGTAGTTACTAATGCTAAGGCAGCAGCTAAACTCACGGATCCTACTGCCCGTAAGGCAAAGTTCAAAGAGGCTATGGCTTCTATGCTGGATACTTTTGGTGCTAAAGACAAGGCTAAGGGGGATGGTAAGAAAGGTGCTATGACAGGGCTAGTTAAGCGTAGGGCTGATGACTACAACAGAGCAGCAGATGACTTAGGCTATACTAAAATTGCTACGTACTCTTTGAATAACAAAGGTACTGGGGCAGAGGCAGTGTACAAAGCAGCTGATGGTACTGTTATTGCTACAGAGACTGCTACGTATAAGATACATACTGATAGTAAAGCGGTTACTGATAAGGCACTATAAAAGAAAAGCCCCATTGCCATCACTAGCTTTGGGGCTTTTTAGTGCTACACCTTAGGTGGAGGAGTCCACCCTTGCTCTACTAAGTATTCTGTTAGTGCCATATCCTCTAGCTCTAACATCTTCCCTTGTAATACCTCTTCTATATCTCCCATCTTAATACCTGATACTAACTCTAGTGTCCCTTCCTCTTGGTTCAGTGTAGGTACTACAAAGACCTCAGCTCGGAACACTCCCTTCTCGTCCTTCTTCACTCTTTCATGCCCTCCACTATTAAGTTGTTATTCCAATCGTATATAATAGGTGCATCTTGCATACACACGATAGGCTCCGGAGGATTAGCATAGTTATTATACACTATAGCTGCAGCAGTCAGTACAACACCTCCTGCTATCCCCCATGCTATCTCCTTAAACCAATTCACAAGCACCTCCTCCACATGCAGCTTCTCCACTTAGGTCTGTGTTATCTACTGACTCCTCCACCTTAGTCAAATCAATCTCGTGTAGGCTCTGTGCTAACATGTGGAATCTCTCCTCACTAATGTCCTCAAAAGGTGCTTGCTTATATGTACCTCCATGGTAGGGTAGAACCGATATGCCATTGAAGGTGTTACGATTCTTCCACATCCACTCACCTACTTGAGGCCACTCACCTTCCTTGACGGATATAGTACATGAAACATTGTGGGTGTTCTGACCTTCTATATGGCCTGTGGCTACCCATTCAGTGTTGAACCTACGTACCCTATCAAGTAACTCTAAAGGACTCTCAGTGCGTAGTATAGAGCCTTGTGGGGCTGCTTGTGGTATCTCCACTACAGCCTGACTCTCAGGGTTAAAGTATTCATCCTCTACTAGTTCAGGGTGATGCTCTGATAAGTAACTATACAGTGCTTCATTCTTACCTAGCCTCTGCCTACGGATATAATAGTCATTGTGCCAAGCATGAATACCACTAGAGGTGCCAAGTACGCAGCTAGAGGTGCCTGAAGGCTTAACAGTAGTACAACGAGCAGCAGAGTTAATGCCCAAAATAGCAGCAACACGCTCATTCTCCTCTTTAACTTTCTCAGCCGCTTCCATGAGGTCATAGGAAAGTATAACGCCAGAACCAATTCCCGTTTGGCCAACACCAATAAGAGCATCACGCTCTGTAGTATCACGCCACACCTCCCTGAGATAATGGAAGTTAGTGTAGCCAGCTTGTAGCGTACCGATAAGGGCAGCTGCTTTAGATCGTTCATTCAAGTCCTCCTGTGATTCAATATCACTTACATTTAACTCACATAAATTACAAAATTGATATGGGCGTAATGCGATCTCGCAGCACGGATTCGACCCCCAATCCTTATCATTACTAAAGTACACCCCAGGTTCACCAGACCCTGACAGTTCTACTCTCTCCCATAATTTATCAAAGTCATCCTTGGTAGCTCGGTGCCTCAGTATAACTGCGCTGTTGTTAGAGCGACCACGCTGTGGGTTCTCTTCATACCAAGTGCCTACCTTACATGACATCATATCCAGATCATCCATACTGAACAGACTAATAAGTGCTGCTCTACGGATACCCCCAGCTAGTACAGCATCTGCAATGTAGCACATGAGGTCATGCACTTCCAATGTAGTTAGCTTACGCCCAATGGCTGTGTCTAGCATAGAGCGTAGTTGGTGGATACAATCCTTCAATGGTTGTGGACCGGGAGCTTTGCCACCTGAGGTGATTAACATTGCACCCTTAGGGCGTATGTCTCTATAATCAAACTCCACTTCCATTAACCCATTGAAGTAAGACTCCATGAGTACCTTCACTGCATCTGCCCAACCTTCTATGTTATCCGAGATTAGGAACCTACGCTTACGCTTCTTTGGCCCTGTCACCTCAGGTAACTGAGATACGTGGTGACGTTGTACTGAGTACCCTACACCTGTACCGCCTAACAGTAAGAACATTGTCTCAGAGAAGGCTTCTATTTCCGACACTGGCAAGTATGCACAGTTGAAGATACGGTTAGGTGCTAGCTCAATAGGTGCCCCACCAAATTGTAGGGAGCGCATTGAAGGTAACACCTTCTTATCATACACGAATTGGTAAGCAGCTTCTATGTCTTGTACTAACATAGGGTACTTACGCTTGTGCATATCCTTGTTACGAGTTACTAATTCTTCCCATGTTTCTCGTCTGCTCAGTGTAGGTATATACTTAGCATACTTACTGAAGACGGTAATGTCTGAAAGAATCTTATTTGTTACGTGCATTAGGTTCCTCCCCTAGTCTAGTATAATGTTGCCGATACATAGTATACCTATTACAATTAACATGTAATATTCCACTACTTAATATCCTTCTTTAACTTTCTCATAAACCTATCCATGTCTTTCTCATATGTATACTGAAAGTTATTCTCTTCTAACCAATCCTCCATACACCGTCTTGATCCATCCTTACGCTTCCTTGCTCCGGGCAATGCTACGCACTCAGAATGCAACACAAAGACGATTTCACTGAGGGGGTTTGACCTGCGTACATGGACGTACTTATCCATCTCATGTCGTGTTCTGAATCGGCCCTTCACTTCAAACCAGATGTTACCCAGTACTCCATCGGGTGTGTACTTCCTATTTTCTATCACTTCATATGCTACCTTGATAGGCTCATAGTCTACACCTTTCATAGGGCCATCTGCAAACAGTCGGAACTCTAGCCATGAACGATATGGTGCTGGCTGATCACGGTTAGTAACTAAGTAGTCACTCCATGAGTGGTATGGTTCAGGTGGGAGAACCTTACAGTTAACTCCACAAGTCTTTGCCAATATACTATGTGTTACCTTACGATGCTTAGGCTTCTTTGGTCTCTTTAATGGGTATCTCATTTAAGCTCCTTCACTTTATCTGCAATACCATAAGCTACTGCTTCTTTTGCGGATAGCCACATATCAGATTCAGGGAGTAGTATCTCCCGTATCTTCTTTAAAGATAGGCCCGTACACTTCTTATAAAGATCTACCATACGATCTGTAGTCAACTCATTCTGCTTCTGTGCTGCTACTAACTCATGCTCCTTACCAATAGCACCTCCTGAGTATTGGTGTGATAGGATAGATGTGTTAGGTGTAAGTACTCGGTGCCCCTTCTCTCCTGCCATAAATAGAAGCAGACCACAAGAGGCTACCAATCCTAGCCCCGTAGTATAAATGGGGATAGATGAACCTCGCATCACATCAATCAAGGCGAAGCAATCATACAAGTTACCACCAGGGCTGTTGACGATTAGGTGTAGGTACTTAGGCCGATCCTTACGTGGTAACATATTCTGTGATAGGATCCAACACACAATAGGTGTTGTCGCTTCTGTATCCACAGGCTCAGAGAAGTAGTAGACATTCTTCATTAGCAATGCAATGTCAGGTGGTGTGAATCCTTCAATGCTTAACTCCATTATAATGTCTCCAGTGCTTTTGAAAGATACCAACGTGCCTTCTCAAGGTTGGTGCTTACATCTTGCTTGCGGTTTGACCGCCACGTATACTTTATCACATTACCCTTACAGAAGCCTTTGAATTCTGCATCTGTTAGGGCTGACTGTATAGCGTCTATACATTCAATGGTGCCTTCTCCTGCTGACTTATAGTGGTTGGGGTGGTTAACTAGATCCTCTAGTACATCATCTAACGTGTCCATACTCACCTCTCTACATACCTCACAATGTTCTTTTGATACACCCATGGGGTGCCCACATGTTGTGCAATCATAATGCATCTTCCCCTCCTTCATCTAGCATATCCACTACATCACCTAATAACTTTGCAGCCATCCAAACCTTCTCCATAATAAAATTACCCTCAGTACGCCAATCTTGTACTGCCTGTGCATACTTATGCTCATGAGAAAAGGTTTCAATCCAATAATCTTTTAGTTCTACCTCCGTTTGTAGGTGTGTAATGATCTCTTCTAAGTCATGAATCCTCTGTTGCTGTGCCTTACTCATTGCTACACTCCTGTTCAACAAGCTTCGTCAAGGTAGAATTAAAGCCTATGTCCAGCAGTAACTGCGCTTCTTGGGCACTTAACTCATACGTAACAGGCTTTGCAATCATATTACTGGAGGCTACTAGTGCAGCATACTCAGCAGGAGGCAAGATAAACACATCAGCCTTACTGAATAAGTTACGTAGTCCTACACGAATCATAGCGTCAGAAGTATCCTTATCCATTTCAAGATGTAGAGTGGCAGAGCCATCCTCATGCTCCACCACATCACTCACTGTCGTAGTATCCATTACCCGTTACCCCCACACTTAGTGTTGAAGTCCAGTGTAATAACATTACCGTTAACACCCGTTACTTTATCCTCTACCTTAGGTGCGTCACTCTCGCCTTTGCCTTGTGGATTCAATTCCTTAATCATGTCTGCAGTGAACTCAGTAAGAGCCTTGTCTACTTCTGTATTCTCATTACATAACTGAATCATAGCTGACATTTTATATGCTAGATACATTAACTCTGCATGAGTAATACTATCTACCTCAGGCATCGGGTGACTGAACACAGATACGTGTATGTCACCGTCCCATATACCATCCTCTAGGGAGGGACGCATCACTACACCAAAATCATTCTCTGTAAAGTCAATCATTCTTCTGCCTCCTTAATGTATATGTAGTTTACCATGGCAGGGTTCTTTGCCTGAGATGGTATAGATGTTCGCTCTTCAAGAGTATCCCAACACTTATACTTGTGCTGACAGAAGCCACACTCAACGCATAGTGTAAGGTTGCCTGTCTCTACCCGCCTAAAGGTTTCTTTAACTGGCTTATAACACCTTTCAAAGTCTGCACCATCTACTAGCAAATCTGCCTTAGCTTCCAGTATATCTAACTCAGCTTGCATGTCAATGCCTTCGGCAGTGATAAACTTAAACTGCCCATTTGCTTTGTTGACAACTATCCAACCACCCGCTTCAAGGCCTAATGCGGTACTGTAACCAACTAGCTGACCTACGTATCCGAATGAATCATGCTCCTTTACAGTTGCAAAGTCTTTCCACTTGTTAGTGTATGCCCAAGGACTACAGGATTTAATGTCCCATACAGCACCATCAATGATTAAGTCGGGTGTTCCGTTGATTGAGTGCTTACCTAGTTCTAACTTTAAGTGTTCGCCATCTTGCCATACTACCCCAGCTTCAGTGAGGACACCTTTCATAACTGCTTCTACAAGATCACCGAGGATCATGTTCATTAAGAAGTTGTTTGGGAAAGGTAGGGAACCAGTTGGCTCATTCTTATCAAACCATAGTTGGCAATAAGAACGACCTATGTTTGACATACGTAACCTAAAGTCTGGGTCACGTGAGTCTACAAGTTGCTTCTCCAAAGCTAGTGTAACATCCTTAACTATGCAGTCAAGGACAGGGCGACTCATGCCACCCATCCCTGCTACCACGTTGTTAAGGTATTTCTGTACCATCAACTCGTGATAAATCATAGCTACTCCACATCAATGAACTCATTAACTAGGGATTCATCTGCGGAGTCCAATGTCTCCACTGCCTTAGCTGTGAACTCTTGGTTAATGTAATCGTTATAGTGGGTAATCCACTCTGAACTAGCCTTATGCATGTCCAACACATTTTCTGTGATAGCTAGATCTGAAGAGTAATCTACGTCTAGCTTAGGTACAAAGTAGGATTGACCATTGTTCATCTCTCGCTCATCTGTCTTCACATTAATGTTGAACTGAATGAAGGATCGTTGTCTACGTGCAATGTCCTTGAAGGCATCACCAAAGGTCTTGAAGGCCTCACGGTTATCTACTTCCCAGATGAATGGTGAAGGTGCCACCTCAATGCTCTCACCCTTTGCATCTGTGGGATTAATCAAACTAACCTCACCAAACAATACACGTACACGTTTCACTGACTTGATAAGATCCTTCATCTTGTCAGGCACAGAGTTCCAATCTTCAATAAAACCTGCTGGCTTACCACAGTTAAACCCACCCTCAGTATCCTTAAGATCTACATTAAGATCATCCGACATAAGTGTCTTCACGTATCGGCTGTTAGATGGGTCACTGATGTAGCGTTTGTACATGAACGTCTGCATAACGAATCGTACATTTGCCTCTGGTGCGTATACCATAGTGCCATCGGGTTGTTCTAAGCGGTACTGCCCTGCGTCTACTACCTCCATCTTCTTTTTCTTACCATTGACTTCCACTACACCCATCAAAGGTGAGTGCCACAGACGTAAGCGTGGGAGTTTAGACTTAGAGCCTGACCCATTTACCTCATTAGCCATGCCTGTTAGACGCATTAACTCTTCGGCGCTTACTGTGTTTAGTGCTACTGCATTACTCATATTTATTTCCTCTTTGCTATTTTAGCAATCTACTTGATCTAACCAATTGTTTCCCATCTTAGCTTCTAGAGATAGAGGTAAGTTGAAATCAATATCCCACAGTGTATTTACTGTGCTTACTAACTTACTCTCTACATCTGCTACCAACTTAACCATAGCGTCTTGCTCGTCTGGGTGTACGTCTACTACCATACTATCATGAACTGTATTAACAATGCAACTGTTTAATCCCCTTTCTTTCATAGTTTTTTCCATCATCAATAGTGCAACAGGTACAATGTCTGCTGTTGCAAAAGATTGAACAGGATAATTCTTAATCATGGTAAAGCCTGTGACCGTACCATCCCTTCGCCTAGCTACATCAGGGAAAGCAAACTGCCTACCTGAAGGTGTAGTAATCTTCCTCTCTGTTAGTGCCTCCGTTGCTAGTGACTTATGCCATTTAGCTATGCCTCTATACTTCTTCATGAAGTGGCTGTAATATTCTGCCTCGGATGGAGTACGACCATAGCCTGATGCGCCATACAAGGGAGCAAACGTGTGCATCTTAGCATTCTGCCGTGATGTCTGCTGTCCTGCTGCACTTATAATGTCTGCAGTGTATTGGTGTACATCGAAGCCATTGATAACCTCACTGATAGCTACCTCGTCCTGAGACAAGTAAGCTGCTACACGAAACTCTAACTGCCCAAAGTCTGCCTCCATTATCTTACCGTAATCCCAACGAGATATGAAGACTCGCTTCACTGGGAATGTTCCCCCTCGTGGCATGTTCTGCATGTTAGGATTTCGTCCTGCCAATCGTGCCGTTGAAGTAACGTGTTGAGTTAACTGTACATGCAACATACCATTAGCCTTAGTGTACTTCTCTATGCCGCTTACGAAAGAGGATAGGTATGACTCTACTGCATTTAATCTACGCAACTTAGCTAAGAAGTGTGCCTCACGTTCCATACCCTTACGTAATGCTATACCCTCCAATGTTTCAAGGATACCCTTGCCTGTACTAAACCCACTAGCACTAGCCCATGTAGCCTTAGGTGGTGTGAACTTTAATCCTGCCAGTTCTTTAGTGTTACGTAGTATGAAGCCTTGTCTGTTACACTCCTTACAGATGTTCTTATTCTTACGTGGTTTACCTTTCTTAGTAAGCAACTGAACCATACCTGTACCATTACACTTAACACATTTCACTGCTCGTGTCTTATAGACAGCTTGTGTCATACTACCCATAGCCTTTTTAAATGCGGCATCTGACATGAAAGGATTTATACTTAAGGCCCATTGCTTCTTGTTTACAGGCTTACGTGAGAATACTAAAGCGGATAGTTGCTCTGGTGAATTAATGTTGATAGGTGTAGCACCCATTAACTCTTCCATAAAATCCGTCAGTTCCTCTACTATTACCGCCTTCTCTTGTTCAAAGTCTGCCTTTACTTTCTCCAACTCTATCAAATCTACACGGATACCTCGCTTATATATAAGGGCTAACTCAAAGCATGTATCCATAGTAATGTCTAGAACGGATTGTAAGCTAGTGTTCTCCTTATTAGCAAAGCGTTTCTGTTGCTTAGTGTATAGCTCTAGTGTAGAGCGTAAGTCATAGCGTAGGTATTCATCTAACTCCCAATGTGGTATATCCTTAGTGCTAGTACCTGACTTAAAGTAATCGTCCATAGTATGTAGTTTCTTATCTGTTAACTCATACTTCTTTGAAAGATACGCCAAGGTTAGCGGGGACTTGATGCCTTTGTTAAGAATATATTCTCCCAACATAGTATCGTAGATTTTACCCTCGTACTTAAATCCACACTCCCATATCCATGTTAAGTCATACGCAGCATTGTGACATACAAGTAACGTAGTGCTATCTAATATGTCCTGTGTTATTGAATGACCATTAACTGTAGGCTCCACATCACTGTGAGTGAATGTCACTACTGTCTCAGCCTCAGGTGTAAGCATACCTATCATGACCAATTCATTCTCTGCTTCAAAGGGATCGAAGTGTTGCTTACCATCCCTCTTGCATGTTGTATTTTCTACATCCAGTATTGTTAGCATAACTTACCCCTTATATATTTAATGGCTCTCTGCATACGAGGAACATCGTCATGGAAACATCCCAATGCTCTGTTACAACTATGGCATAGCCAACCTCTGAAATTATCTGTGTCATGGTCATGGTCTAGTACCCATGTTGATGCGTTACCTCCCCTACCCGCTGCTTCTTCTTCATCACAGCCACAAATTGGGCAGCTATAACCAGCAGGAGGCTGACCATGTATGGACTTAAGATGCCTACGCACCTTGTGTAACTCATTGTTACATGACTTGCACTCAGCCCTAAGATAAGTACCCCCACCTGACGGGCTAAAGTGTGAAGTAGGTAGTGTATGCTTACACTTGGAGCATACCTTTACATCCTCACCCTCAGGGTAGGCATCATATAGGTCAACGAATAATTCTATTTGATCAAACTCCATAACGAGCTATCCTCCCATCTAACATACATGTAATCTTACCATGCCACCCACTCAGTTTATTCTTAGTGATGTTGATATGGCGCATAGGATCTTCCATAATATCTTCCTCGCTTATCGCAGGGTTCTTTGCAATGAGCAACATAAGGTCTGCCTCGGATGCCTTACCTGTCTTGGAGCCTTCCATCATAGACTGATTCAGTATCACCTTGCCCTCTGCATCTGCACTTAACTGTGACATATAGAATATAGCACAGTCATACTGCTTGGCAATGTCTCGTGCATAGATAGCATTAGCCTTAAGCATAATATCCTCACGAGATGCTCCATTGTTCCTAGCAAATTTATCACCCATGTCTAATACAACAACATCAGGTGTGTATGATTTAACTACGGACTCAACCCATGTCATGTCCCTGCCTGTCGCATCAATGAACTTAACTTGATCCTTGATACGTTGGTACTTAACCTGTGCCTCATGGGGGTCATCACGAATCTGGTTCAGTGTCATACCTGTAGATGCATTCAAGTAACGTGAGGCTACACGATGCACCGCCTCTTCATTACATAACACAATACACTGGGCACCTTGTTCAGCAAAACCACTTGGCCCTGCGATAAGTGATGCGTGGCTTGAGGTCTTACCTGTCTCTGGCCGTGCCCCAATCATAACCAAGTGACCTCCATTAACACCCTCCACCTTACGTGCCAAGGTAGGTAGGTTGAACCTCCACTGAGCCTCTAAGTCACACTTCTTTAACAGTGCTTCCATATCAATGTCAGCCCACTCGACTGACAGGTTAGGTGTGAAGTCTTCGTTGTAGTTATCTAGTATAGCACGTAATGGTTCAAGTGATGCATGTTCTCCATTAACATATTCAAATCCTAAGTTGGCTACCTCTTCTCCTACTTGCTGTCGGAACATGTCGGATAGTACGTCACTAGCTACATCTGAACCCAGTACTACCTCACGTTCAATCTTATTAAACAGTGTCTGGTATGCGTCCTTCTGTGCTGTTGTAAGTGTAGGGTTCTTTGAAAAGAATAAAGCCTCCACCTCAATAGGTGTTACTGACCTACCATAGGTAGTGATGGCAGCATCAATGGTTGTCTTGATCTTCCTGCCAGACTTATCAAATAAAGTGTTAGGGCAGCGTATGCCCTTGTGATTGTCATGGAAGTCTTTGTCCATGAGTGTTCTTAATAGTGCTAGCTCCATAGCTAACCTCCATGTGATGTGTGGCGGGGATAACAGGACTTGAACCTATGACCTACGGCTTAGAAGGCCGTTGCTCTATCCAACTGAGCTACATCCCCTATGTTAATCTTCGTTGATGGATGTCCATCATCTCATTCTTCCACAGTATTTACTGTGTTCCATCCTTGGATGGCTATATCAATGGTAAAGTCATCAGGGCCAGTGCGCCCACACCCAAGGCAAGATATCCATACGGTGTCATAGTGACTGCCACTAGACGTTGTTAGCTCGTTGTGGGGCGAGCCACAATGCTTACATGGAATTGCTTTTGGTCGTTCAAATGTTATCATCCTCACTCTCCTCTCTACAATCCATGAACGTGACGTTACAACTAGGTGACACACCTAACTTAACACGATCCTTCGGGCGGGTGTCCTCACCAAGAGGCACTTCCTCTGTGTCTCCCTTGAATATCCTATCCCAATTATCACGGAACTTATCAGTAGACTCTTTACTCTTTAGTTTATCACCTGTGATATCATTCGTTGCTATAGTCCCCATGCTTAACCTCCAAAGAAATCTACGTACTCACTATCACTCCATGTACTGCCACTCTTAGAGGCTATAGGTGAGCCGTAATCATTATATAATACCAATACAGGAATGGATCTAAACCCTAAAGCAATAATAGACTCACGATGTTCCTCTTCTGCAACATCACATTCAATATAGTCCGTTAGCTTTAACTTTGTAAGTCTATCCTTAAGTGCCGTACATGCAGGGCAAGATGTTCCAGTGAATAGTTTAACTGTATTCATTATGCATTCTCCTAATTTCCACTAATTTCATGGGCATTGAGCCATTCTATATATTCATAAGGCGTTAGGTACTGTTGTATTACAAGCTTCAATGCCTTACGCATCTCTGCATGATAGGGATCACCCTCATGGTATGGGCATGTATCGCCATCCATATCTTCATAAAACTCTTTCAATCCTTCACAGATTATAACATTAACTACATCCTCATTAAATATCTGTGTTAATCCTCTTATAAGTTTATCATTCACGATACACTCCCCACTAATATATTAATACCATAATACACTACAAGGAACCATGCCAATACATACGCCCCTCCCTTAAGAAATTCGATTAAGCTCTTCATATCATTCCCCCTTTGGGTATGCTTCTTGTTTATACTTTATGTGTTTAGTAACATGTTTCTTATACGTCTTACTACCCACTATGAATATGTATCTATGCTTCCTAGGTCTAGGTGCGGAGTAGAAGTCATCCCCGTACTTATCTCGCATAGCTTGTGCCCTATTGGGTACACCTCTGAACTCATCAGCTATGGACTGCCCATGCAGATGCTCTTTGCCTTTCACCCTCCAATCAGTACGCTTGGCACTTAACCCATGGTAGGTAAAGTTACATGCTTGATAGACGTACCCTACGTGTCCTTGTGATTTATCAGCATAGGATATTATGATACGCCCCTTAGGTAGCATTGTCAAACTCTTACCCACTAACAGTGAAGCTTCATTGTTACCATTGTACTTAAGGCACAACCTGTTAAGCTCAAGCACCTCACCCTTATGTTCTTCACCTGCAATGCCCACCCTTAATGTAGCAGAGGATGGTGTACCGTAGGTAACAACACCAATTAATTCAGCATCCTTATATAGGCCATACCTATAAGAAATACTGGGCCACCTCTTAGCATAGTGAATGCCTAAGATGAATGGCTCACAGTCTTTCCTCGTTACAGGTGCGACACTGTAGGTGCTAGTCATCGGAGCTATCCTCTACTACACTTATAGATTCAGTACCACCTACACCCCACTCTACCTCGGCAGTTCGTATAGACGGATCACCATCATGGTACATACCAAGTGCATCAGCTAGACTATACGCTGCTACATGGTATGTGTACTTGTTATGTTCCAGCTCAACTGCTGTTATTGTATATGTTTTTTTCATTGCTGTTTTCATCTTACACCTCACTCATTCGTCTTAAGTTATTTAAGTCTACATCTAATCTATACTTAATGTCATCCTCTAACTTCAATGCCATTGCCTTACGTACTATTCTACGTAGTTCTTTGACATGCTGCAGAGACTTCATAGAAGCATCAGGATCTAGTGCTACGATCACCTTATCATACTCATGTAAGGTATCCACATGCCCATGTCCTAGTGAAGTACCCAGTAATGCTACGCCTACATACCCCTCAGAGGCACAGACACTGGCACTGATGGCATCTTCTACTATAACTGCTACATTACCTTGGCCTACGATGAATGGCATACCAGAGCCACCGTACCGCTTCCATTTAGGTGTTACTACCTTGTTCAATGTACGTCCAGTAGCATCATACAACACGTGGTTCTTAATGATAGGGAATACTACCCTTGAATCCTTAATATCCCATAGGTGTTTACTTGTATCAGCAATACCCCAGTACTTAAGCCATGAGATAGCTTCATCAGGTAAGGCTCTGGTCACACTAAGGGGGAACTCAATAGCTTCAAGGGCATGTTCTTTATTATTACCTTGCATTAACATTCTAATGTTTGCTGCAGATAGTTGACCCTCATACATACCTCTTGTACCACATGAGGCACTAAAGCATTGCCACTTGAGTACACCCATATCATTAGATGCACCAAAGGTATTCTTTCTATGACATACAGGGCAGTCCTCTCTTACCGAGTGACCTATAGGTAGCTCCATATCTATTACGTACTCTCTAGGATTCATAGTCAACTCCTACTGTTACACTGGCGGTGGGGGTAAACGGAGTGTAGCATGGATATGAACACCCGTCAAGTTTTATTTCAGATAACTTCATAAACAATTGCATCAATCAGTTTAGTGATTAACATATTAGTATCTGCCCATGCTGAGGACTCCATGGAAGTCTCTGCCTTAACTAAGTACACAGTCCTAAGCAAATTAAGTTCCTCTAGTGTTTCAATAGTAACTACTACATCTACTGGGTGGAAGTTATCTTTCGTCTTTAATTTAGTTACTTTCATCTGTAGTCTCCTTGCTATCCCATCTTGCTTGCATTGCCATAGTAGAAGACTTAAGTGTGTTCTTCATATAAGGCTTAACAGATGCAGGGTTTGTGTGCCCTGTTACTGCCATGATTTGCGGTAGATCTACACCAGCATCTACCATCTCAGTAGTACCTGTCCTTCGCATATCCCTCAGCTGCAGTGTACTAGGTAGACCCGCCTCTTGTCTAATCACCTTACCAGTAAAGGATAGACCCCTCATAGTGTAGGGTTGATACAGAGACATGACGGGCCTAGGTCTAGGTGCTATCCACTTCTGGAATCCAAAGTCCTCATGCTGTTTCTTTAACATAACCTGTAGACTAGGTGAGGTAGGCAATGTTACTTGCTCCCCTCGCTTAGACTGATCTAACACCAGTATCCCTGTGTCTAAGTCATAGTTCTCCCACTCTAACAAACGAATATCCCCTAGCCGCTGACACCATTCATAAGACATCTGAACTATCAGTCCAACATTACGCCATTTGAATTGCCCATAGGCAGTACTCAGGTATTGGGTGATATCATCTGTAGACCAGACCACCTTACGTGGGGGCAGAGAACGCCTCTTAATGTAGGCAAACGGGTTATGATCGACATACCCTAGCCTAATGGAATGGCCAAAGACAATAGAACCTAAGCCCACCACATGATTAGCCATGGACACACCTGCTATAACAAGGTGTTCATAGGCTCTCTGTGCAATGGGTGTGGTGATCCTAGCAGAATTCATACGACCAAAGGCCTTGCCGTTGATACGCACCTCACCTAACCTCTTAGCCCAATAGGCATAGTCGCTCTGTGTGGGGCCACGTAAGGCTTTATAGTCAAATGATCCAAAGTAATCAGCCGCTAATTCGTTAAATGTCTTCACCCCATGTACCCCTTACTACGCCCATAATCTGAAACACCTCATGCCTAGGCCTACCTGTTGCCATAACCTGATCAAGTAATTGTGCCCAGTACTTTGACTTTCTATACTGACGCATATACCCTAGTGGGTTACGTCTAGTGGGGGATACTTCCCCTACCTTAATTGCATCTACGTATACCCTTACGTAATTGGTGTTGTCCTTACTCCCGTTTGTGCTAGCTACTTTAATGTCCATACATCCTCCTGTATACCAGTTAAACCCCACGTTAAGTGGGGCATTATTAAATGTTATGCTGCTATTTGAGCTAGCTCTTTAAAGGCAGGGCCATTGATGACACCAGACATTTGTGCCTCAAGTGCCAATTGCTTCCTAGATACACACGCCTTAGACTCAACGTGGGTAGCCATATGAGTGAGTACATTGTACACACGATAGGCAGTTGGCCCTAGTTGGTACGAGTAGTGTAATGCCATGATACGATCTAGCATAGTCTTGTTAACCTTTGGCCCAATACGGGTATTGACCGTAGCAATTTGCTTCTCATAGAAGTCCAGTGCTTGATCATCAGTGACCCGTACCCCTTGCATAGTCTGCATATTAGCGGCATCACTCATTAACATAGCTGGCCAAGTGCTAGCCACCCTACCAATCACCTCAGGATCTGCATGAATTGTGTGCATCTGAGACATAGACGTATTCTCAGCCATACTAATCATGCCATTCATGCAAGCAAGTCGCATGATCATAGCACCAATCTGTCTACGATATGTTTGATCATGGCTATCTACTACACGTATCTTTAAACATGCTGGCTCCCCTAGTGCCTTGCGGTAAGAGTGGTTTGGTAGGGTGATCTCAGCTCTCATGCCAGCATTATTGTTGAATGAACTAAAGGTGGTGGTAACACCCTCCAGTTGTAAACCAGAGTGGTGCAGCCCATCCCGTAGGGCTTGCCACATAATGTTAAACCCTGCTGGCTTGTGATTGCGCTTACCGTCACCTATTACCTCGTCGGTATGTGGATTAACTACCCACCATTTACCATCCACCTCCACCCCATTGCGAGTTTGTTTCTCACGGAGTGGGGTGAAGTTTAGGTAACTAGGTAGTTGAGCTATTAAATTAGGATTGAATGCATTCATAATTACACCTTATATGTGTAGTAGTTAGTATGGGTAGCGGTAACATCCACAAACCCTTGATCATCTTTGATGGCCTTCAATGATACATTCTGTATCCGCTTAGACTTAGGCTTTGCAACGTACAAACTACGCTTACCAAAGTGTACCCCAACAAAGCACTCGCCATTGCTTAGGCCATAACGTGTCTTCTTTACTCGCTTACGATATATAGTCTTCATAATACTTTCCTTTTAACTCTGTTAAACCTCGTTGATGGACATCCATCATCGGGATGTGGCCCTAAGGGTTATCCCCTAGAGCTATTACATAGTAACACTTAAACTTACCCTTTGTCAAGTG